>Ga0187784_10000276_pt1 | contig 36261 bp, 29 predicted proteins | sample 1015_SJ02_MP15_2_FD_132964 | JGI IMG/M metagenome (GOLD analysis project Ga0187784, IMG submission 132964) | Tropical peat soil microbial communities from peatlands in Department of Meta, Colombia - 1015_SJ02_MP15_20_MG | ecosystem: Environmental > Terrestrial > Soil > Wetlands > Peat | place... | reverse complement strand
GGGATTGTGCTTCTGCAATACCTTGGTGATGGCCGCCGTCAGCGTGGTCTTGCCATGGTCAATGTGACCGATGGTGCCCACGTTCACGTGCGGTTTGGTGCGTTCAAATTTCTCTTTCGCCATATTCGTTCCTCAGCTATTACCTCAAATGCTTGCGGTTACTTTCCCACCGTTTTTCCCTGCACGCGGGCGATGATTTCTTCTGCCACGGCGCGCGGGGCTTCTTCGTAGCGCGCGAAGTGCATCGAGTACGTCGCGCGTCCCTGGGTGCTAGAGCGCATGTGGGTCGCATAGCCGAACATCTCCGCCAGCGGCACTATCGCCTTGATCACCTGCGATCCAGCGCGATGCTCCATGCCTTCGATTCTTCCGCGACGCGAACTCAAATCCCCCATAATCGCGCCCGCGAAATCTTCCGGCACGACGACCTCGACCGACATCACCGGTTCGAGCAACACCGGCGAAGCCCTGCGCGCAGCCTCTTTGAAGGCCATCGAACCGGCAATCTTGAACGCCATTTCGCTGGAATCGACTTCATGATAGCTGCCGTCGTAGAGCGTAGCCTTGATATCGACCATCTCATAGCCTGCGAGAACGCCGCCTTCCATGGCCTCTTTAATTCCCTGGTCGATGGGCTTGATGTATTCCTTGGGCACCGAGCCGCCAACAATTTCGTTGACGAACTCATAGCCCTTTCCGGGTTGCTGCGGCTCGAGACGAATCTTAGCGTGACCATACTGGCCGCGACCGCCGGTCTGGCGGATGTATTTGCCTTCCGCTTCGGCCGGCTTGCGAATCGTCTCGCGATAAGCCACCTGTGGCTTGCCGACATTGGCTTCGACCGAGAACTCGCGCATCATGCGGTCGATGATGATTTCCAGGTGCAACTCACCCATGCCGCTGATGATGGTTTGACCGCTGTCGGGATCGGTGTGAACTTTGAAAGTGGGATCTTCCTGCGCTAGCTTGGCCAGCGCCATGCCCATTTTTTCTTGATCACCCTTGGTTTTCGGTTCAACCGCGACATCAATTACCGGGGCAGGGAACTCAATCGATTCCAGCAGGATGGGATGTCTTTCGTCACAGATAGTGTCGCCGGTGCTGACGTTTTTCAGACCAACACACGCGCAAATGTCGCCGGCATAGATTTCGCTGATCTCTTCGCGCTTGTTGGCGTGCATTTTGAGCAAGCGCCCGATGCGCTCGCTACGCTGCTTGCGCATGTTGAAAACCGAATCGCCGGTCTTGAGTTGTCCGGAATAGAGCCGGATAAAAACGAGTTGACCAACGAATGGATCAGTCATGATTTTGAAGGCCAAAGCGGAGAACGGCTCGTTGTCGTTGGCTTTGCGCTCAATCGTCTGGTTGGTGTCGGGGTCAATACCTTTTACCGGCGGGATATCAATTGGCGAAGGAAGAAAATCCACCACCGCATCGAGCAACGGTTGCACGCCTTTGTTCTTAAAAGCGCTTCCGCAAATCACCGGGAATACTTTCAAAGCAATAGTCGACTTGCGCAGCGAAGCTTTGAGTTCTTCCGGCGTAATTGCCTCGCCTTCCATATATTTGTGCAGGAGTTCGTCGTCGTTCTCGACGATGGTCTCGACCATCTGGTTATGAAAGGCGTTGGCTTTCTTCTTCAGCTCCTCTGGAATCTCTTCGGTTACGTACTCCGCGCCCAGGGTTGCATCTCTCCAGATGATCGCTTTCATCTGAAACAGATTGATAACACCTTTGAACTTGTCTTCTTGTCCGATTGGGAGTTGGATGGCTACGGGGCGGGCGTTGAGACGCTTGCGGATGGTGTCGATGGCGTGCTCGAAGTCGGCGCCCATCTTGTCCATCTTGTTAATGAAGCAAATTCGTGGGACTTCGTACTTGTCGGCCTGGCGCCATACGGTTTCTGACTGTGGCTCAACCCCGTGAACGGCGTCAAACACAGCGCAAGCACCGTCGAGTACACGCAAAGAACGCTCGACTTCGGCCGTAAAGTCGACGTGACCGGGCGTATCAATAATATTGATGCGAATGTCGCGCCATGTGCAGGTGGTAGCGGCGGAGGTAATGGTAATGCCACGCTCCTGCTCCTGCTCCATCCAGTCCATGGTCGCAGTGCCTTCGTGGACCTCTCCGATGCGGTGCGTTCTCCCCGTATAAAAAAGGATGCGCTCCGTCGTAGTGGTCTTACCGGCATCGATGTGAGCCATGATGCCGATGTTCCTGCAACGCTCTAATGGGACTGTTCTAGGCACGACTGTTTACTCGTTCTTTCCGGGCTCCAAAATCCGCTTGGATTTGGTAATTGAGTAATCGGGTAATTTGGCAATTTCAAACCAAAGCCCAAAGTGCAAATTGCACAATTACCCGATCACACAATTTCAAAGCTACTACCACCGATAATGTGCGAAAGCCTTGTTGGCCTCCGCCATGCGGTGAACATCTTCTTTCTTCTTGATTGCGGCGCCGCGGTTGTTGGCGGCATCAAGCAATTCGTTACTTAACTTATCGATCATTCCTTTCTCACCGCGTCCGCGCGAATAGGTAATCAGCCAGCGGATGGCGAGTGAGGTGCGCCGGTCGGGATTCACTTCCACCGGAACCTGATAGTTAGCGCCACCCACGCGGCGAGTCTTGACTTCCAGCAGCGGCTTGCAATTCTCCACTGCCTTGTTGAACAGTTTGAGCGCTTCGTCGCCGCCTTTCTGCTGCAGGCGGTTGAGCGACTCATAAAAAATCTTCTCGGCGGTGCTTTTCTTGCCGCCCCACATCATGGAGTTCACGAATTTCGTTACCAGGTCCGATTGGTAAACCGGATCTCGCTCCACTCCGCGCTTTGCGACATGTCCTTTACGAGGCATTCTCTTTAGCTCTCAGCTTTCAGCCATCAGTTCTCAGTGCCTCAACCGGCCACTGAATACTGACCACTGGCAACTTTATTTTGGCCGTTTGGCGCCGTATTTGGAACGCCCTTGCTTGCGGTTGGCCACGCCCACTGCGTCCAGCGTCCCACGGATTACGTGATAGCGAACTCCCGGGAGGTCCTTCACACGGCCGCCGCGGATCAGCACAATCGAGTGTTCCTGCAAGTTGTGTCCGACGCCCGGAATATAAGTGGTGACCTCGATCCCGTTAGTGAGCCGCACGCGAGCCACTTTGCGCAGGGCCGAATTGGGTTTCTTCGGCGTTTGTGTATAGACGCGCGTGCACACACCGCGTTTTTGCGGGCATCCCTGCAGCGCTGGACTCGCGGTTTTGTACCGCGGGCGGGTCCGCCCCGCGCGCACCAGTTGATTGAATGTAGGCATCTTCCTTTGGCCGTTTCCTTTCCACGTTGCACACTACGCAACTCGCATGCGCACAAACGCCGCTGATGCTTTGTCCCTGATTCAGGGTCTGGATGGCGGCTTGCCAACCATGCTTTCCCCCGGAGCAAATCCGGGCGGAAGATTGTTACTTACGGTTCGGACTAGCTGCCGACGGTGGCGCCACGCCCCGGCTTGAGGAGGCACTCCGTTTCGTCAGCATCGCCCTGCATAGCCCTCCCAACGGGTGGAAGTTACGCGCAGGACGTTTCAGCGAGGGCATCTTCGAAGCGAACTCCGAAGACGTGTATCTCTGCGGCTCAACTGCTTTCCTGTCGGAGCTTCGCGCAGCACTCACGCGCAGCCTAACGAGCCGCCTACAGATAAGCCATGATGACTCGCGGAACTATACAAATATAACAACTCAGTTTGCGGATCGTCAACCGTTAGCGTACGAGCGGCATTGCCCAAAACACAAACTGCCTCTAGACTGGAAAATTCTCATACAACGAGCACACCTCCCGGATGAATCATGACTGTACAGAGGACGCATGGGTAGGCCCGTAATTGCTGGCGGACTTCTGGCCTGTAGCGCAGCATTAGTATTGATGCTTCCCGGTTGCGGCAGCAAGGCTCTGCGAAGCACAATTTTTCCCGTACCTGCCAGTATTACAATCACACCCGCGCCCTCGCTTTCACTTGAGCTTGGCAAGAATCAAAGTTTCACCGCGACCGTAGAGAATTCTGTGAAAGCAAGCATTACCGAGCCGGTCTCCTACCAGTCCAGCAACACCGCGGTGGTGACGGTAGCGGCCAATGGATTGGCCTGCGCGGGCAGCTGGGACAATCTCGCTAGCCCGAGCATCTGCACACCGGGCCAAATTGGAGTGGCACTGGTCACGGCCACAGCAAACGGGGTGACCAGCCCGCCTACGACGGTTTACGTTCACCAGCACATCGACGGTGTTACGGTGCAGGACCTCTGCAGCGTGGCGCAGCCGAGTGCACCCTGTACGGTGCCACGGCATGCCTGTCAATCGCTATTGGAAAACTCGCTACCGCAGAATACGGTTTATCAAGCCATGGCTTTCAGCCGTGGCGTAGATATCACATCGAGCGTGGGCCAGTTCACGTGGCAGGCTGTCAACCAAGGAGTCGCTACCCTCAGCAACACAGCCTCGGGACTCAGCAACATCGTCAACAATGTCTCGCTGAATCAAGTGCTGGCGATTGCGAACGCGCCCGGGGTGACTCCCGTTTACGCCACCATCGGCACTGCGACCAGCAGCCCGGTGAACTTCACCACTTGCGCGGTCCAGTCGATCGCACTGCAGGTCACCAACTCCAGCGCCACGTCGAAGACGATCGTACCCACCGTGACAGATACGGTTGGAAATGTCATCAGCACGACCAACGTTAGCGCCCTTCCCCTGACCTGGAGCTCCTCAGAGTCCGGCTCGGTGACGGTCAGCACTGCTGGTGTTGCCAGCGGCACCTCGTCCGGTGGTGGCGCGACAGTTATCGCTTCCTGTACACCACCGACGTGCAACATTGGTTTCCTGCCAACGCTGCCGATTTATCCCGAAAACGCGGTGCAAATGATTCTGAGTCCCAGTTCCACAGCTGCGCCTGCTGCCACGGTGTACGTCAGCAGCACCGGTTGCGGCACTACAGAGAATTGCATCAGCACTGTGATTCCCGTGACAACGCCGAATACTCTGGGAGCTGCGATCAATCTTTCCACCACTCCCAATTCTCTCTTGTTCAATCGGGCGGGGACAAAAGCCTACGCTGGCACCAACTCAGGATTCCTTGGGACGAAGGGTTTGATGGTGATTGATTCCTCCGCGAGCACTGTCACGCAATTTATCTCTGCGCCCGGCAAGGTGCTGTCGACTTCTCCGGATGGAAGCAAAGTCGTGGTCTCCGACACAACTGATGCGCCAAATCAGGTTTTTGTTTTCAACACAAACACCAACACGAGCACTGCTCTTCCCATTACCGGGGCGACCGCCGCGGATTTTTCGCCCGACAGCCTGAAGGCCTACATCATCACGGGCAGCACCCTGTATGTGTATTCCATCCTGGACGCGCTGCAGACGCTTCCCCTCCGAGCCCCGGCCAATGACGTCGCATTCTTTGCTGAAGGCGCATTCGCCTATCTGGCGGGAGGCGATCCGGCAGGCATCATGGTACGAAGAACCTGCGATAATGGTGAGGCTGATACGGTAGCGACGGTAGCGGCTCCAAGCTTTATCCGTGCGCTTCCTGATGCGGCTCACATGCTGGCCTTGGTTCCCCCGATGGTTGACATTATTGATGTCACCACAGCACCCGCAGGCTGTACTCCCACAGTCAGGGACAGCGTGACCTCGTTCAATTTAGGCCTCGGCAGTTTCACAGAAGCCACCCAGTTGATCATTTCCGAGGACGGGTCAAAGGTGTACATTCTATCGCCTGAAGTGAACGGAATCCTGGTCTACGATATCGCCGCGCAGATCACCTCTACACTTTCGCTCGCGGGGAATGCTGCTCCTATTCAAGCCTCACTCACTGTCGACGGGAGGTTGCTGGCGGTGGGAGCGACCGACGGCATGTTGCACGAGATTGAGACGGCGACCGGAGCTGATGTTGCGCAAATACAATTTCCGCTCGGCCTTTGCCTGACTCCTGGAGGACAACAATTCACCGGGATCACCTGCAATCCAGACCTGGTCGCAGTGAAACCGTGACCTCGATCGCTTGGTGCGTGGCACTTGAACAGACCTGCTTAGTTCTGAACTTGTATCGGAAACCGTTTGGGCGAACGACGAAGGACGTGCGACGAAGGACCCAGGGTTAGCGACCGACAGCTTTCTTTTCCAATTCCCGGCCTACGCTATCAAGCACGCCATTGATGAATTGGACGGATTCCGGGCTGGAGAATTTACGGGCGATCTCAAGAGCTTCGTTGATGACCACCGCCAGCGGTGTGGCGGGAAATCCGGTGAGTTCGGCTACAGCGGCGCGCAACAGATTGCGGTCGACCGCCGCCATACGGTCCATCCGCCAGTTCTCTGCGTGGCGCTCAATTAAAGCGTCGATCTCGCGGCTGCGGTCTGTGGCCACGCGGAATAAGTCCTCGGTGAACTCACGAACGTCGTCGGGGACGGAGCTATGTTCGCTCCAAAATGTGCGCCGCACCTGTTCTGGCGCTTGCCGGCCCATGTCAGCCTGGAACAGCATTTGCAGAAGCAGTTCGCGGGATTTGCGACGCGTACCCATGAGAGCATTCGGCACTCAGCGCTCAGCATTCAGTCTACAGGATACTGGTAGATGCAAAACGAAGCATTATCGGCTGGATTTAGGTGGCCTTCGCGCCTGCCGGGCAGCTCCACGCTCTTTCTTATGGCTGAGCGCTGACTGCTGAGTGCTCACCGCTCTTTTCAGGTTCGCCATCTCCACCGCCGCCAGCGCAGCTTCCTGACCTTTGTTGCCCATCTTCAAGCCGGCGCGGTCGATGGCTTGCTCCAGCGTGTCGCAAGTGAGAACGCCGAACGCATGGGGGACCCCGGTTTCCTGTGCCGATTGACCGATGCCACGTGTAACCTCATTGACAATCACGTCGTAATGGGCAGTGTCGCCGCGCAACAGACACCCGAGGCAGATGATGGCATTGTATTTTTTTGTTTCGGCAAGCGTCCGGGCCGCAGAGGGAATCTCAAATGAGCCGGGAACACGGACGATTGTGACGTTCTTCTCGCTTGCCCCTGAGCGCACCAACCCGTCATATGCGCTGCGAAGCAGCCTTTCAGTAATGAACTCGTTGAATCGGGAAACTACGATTGCAAAACGAAGGCCAGCCGCATTCAGGCTGCCGGCGATGGCTTTTTTTCGAATCTTTTCCGTGGCGACTTTCGCCAGCTCTCTCCGTGATGAGCCATCTTTCATCCGTGAACCTGTACAACCAGTCTCTTTACTTGCCTTTGAACTGCGCTTGCCGCTTCTCCAAGAATGCGGTCGTGCCTTCTTTCTTATCTTCCGTGGCGCAGCACACGGCAAACAGCGTCGCTTCCAGAAATAATCCTTCCGCCAGCGGCATTTCCATTCCTCTGTTCACTGCCTCCATCGTGTACTGCACAGCCAGCGGGGCGTTAGCGATAATCTTCTGCGCAATCGCCTCGGCGCGAGAAATGAGTTCCGCGGCCGCGACCACTTCATTGACCAACCCTATGCGGTGCGCTTCTTGGGCGTTGATCATTTCGCCGGTCAGCACATGTTGCATGGCGATCCCTTTGCCCACCAATCGTGGCAAGCGCTGTGAGCCGCCGTATCCCGGCATGATACCCAGCTTCACTTCAGGCTGACCGAGCTTCGCGTTTTCGCTGGCCAGGCGCATCGTGCAGGCCATGGCAATCTCGCAGCCCCCGCCAAGCGCGAAGCCGTTGATGCAGGCGATGACCGGCTTGCCCAGATTCTCAATCAAATTGAGCACCGACTGGCCGCGATGGGTGTAGGCCTTGGCGCTGACCGGATCGTGCTTTGCAAGTTCGCCGATATCCGCGCCGGCAATGAAAGCCTTTTCACCCGAACCGGTCAGGATCACGACGCGAATGTTCGTGTCGTTCTTGATATCGTGGAACGCCGCCCGCAGCTCTTCCATGGTCGCCATGTTGAGCGCGTTAAGCACCTTCGGACGATTGACGGTGATGTAGGCGATGGAATTTTTCTTTTCCAGCAGAATATTTTCGAAGGTCATAAGCTCCCGAATCCTACAGCTTGTTCGGCTTGGGGTTGGCCGGGTCCGAGTAATCGTAAAATCCCTTGCCCGTTTTTCGTCCGTACCAGCCTGCCATCACCAGCCGCTTCAATAGCGGAGGTGAGGCGAAACGGCGTTCTTTAAATTCGTCATACATCACATGAGTGATGTAATACGTCGTATCCAGGCCCACAAAATCAAGCAGCGTAAAGGGTCCCATGGGATAGCCGCAGCCCAGCTTCATAGCGTTGTCAATGTCCTCGATCGAGCCGACGCCTTCTTCATAGGCGCGAATCGCGTCCAGCAGGTACGGTACCAGCAGGCGGTTCACGACGAATCCGGTTTTGTCGCTGGTGCGCACCGGCACTTTGCCCAACTTCCTGGCAAATTCGTACGCCGATTCGTAAACTTCGTCGGCCGTGGCAATCGTGCGCACCACCTCGACCAGTTTCATCAGCGGCACAGGATTGAAGAAGTGCAGGCCAATGAATCGCTCTGGTCGTTTGGTGGCAGTCATCAACTCCGTAATTGAAATGGACGAAGTGTTCGAAGCGAAGATGGCGTCTTTCTTCACCACGCCGTCCAGCGCGGCATACATTTCTTTCTTTGCCGGAACATTTTCAATGATGGCTTCAATCACGATGTCGCAATGAGCCAGGTCTTTTTGGCTGGTTGTACCTTTCAGCCGCCCGAGAATCGCTTCGGGCGTTTCTTTGATTGTTCCCTTTTCCGCGAATTTGGCGAGCGATTTCTGAATTCCGCCGAACCCGCGGTCAAGAAATTTCTGCTCCACTTCGAGCACGGTTGTTTCGAACCCCGCAGTTGCATTCACCTGGGCGATACCGGAACCCATTAATCCGCAGCCGAGAACACCAACCTTTTGAATCGCCATTTCCTTCCTCAACGCCCCATCATCAATTCAAGCTCTCCACAATCATGGCAATGCCTTGTCCTCCGCCGATGCACGCGGTTGACAGCCCATATTTCTTCTTGCGCCGGCGCAGTTCGTACAACAAGGTAATCACCAGACGTGTTCCGGTCGCTCCAAGCGGATGCCCGAGCGCAATCGCCCCACCATTCACATTGACCTTTTCGCGCTCGAGGCCCAGCTCTTTTTCGACAGCGAGGTACTGCGCTGCAAATGCTTCGTTGACTTCGATCAGATCGATGTAATCCAGCGTCAAGCCTGCCTTTTGCAGGGCGATTTTCGATGCCGGCACTGGCCCACGGCCCATGACTTTCGGCTCAACGCCGGTAATTCCCCAACTCACAATCCGTCCCAACGGCTTGATGCCGCGTTTTGACGTTTCTTCCAGCGACATAACCACCACCGCTGCGCCGCCGTCGACGATGCCACTCGCGTTGCCGGCAGTTACCGTGCCATTCTTGCCGAAAGCAGGCTTCAGCTTGGCCAGACCCTCCATAGTGGTTTGCGGACGCCGGTGATCGTCTTCATTCAAGGTTTCACCGGTGGGCTCGCCTTTCGAATTCTTCAAGTGCACCGGAACCAGCTCTTCCTGGAGGCGTCCCTCTCTGTAGGCAGCATCGGCGGTCTGCTGCGAGCGCATCGCGAACTCATCCTGCGCCTGCCGGGTTATGCCCTGTAGCTCGCCATACCGCTCCGCTGTATTCGCCATGTAGAGCCCGCAGTAAGTGTCGAGCAGCGCCACCATCAGCGAGTCTTCCAGCTTCCCGCCGGGAGCAAGGGTAAACCCGTCGCGTCCGCGAATCACAAACGGCGCCTGCGACATGGCCTCCATGCCGCCCGCCAGCACTACATTCGCTTCGCCCAGCTCAATCATCTGGGCCGCACTCACAATGGCCTGCATCCCTGACCCGCACAGACGATTCACGGTCAGCGCAGGAGTTTCAATCGGCAGGCCGGCCCGCAGTGCCACATGCCGCGCGCCGTAAAGCGCATCTCCGGAGGTCTGCTGCGCATTCCCGAAAACTGCATGATCAAATTCTTTGGTATCAAGTCCGGCGCGTTCGATCGCACATTTGCCGGCGATCGCGCCCAGCTCTTGGGCCGTAAAGTCTTTCAGCTTGCCGCAATAGCGGCCAAAGGGCGTGCGGGCCCCGCTGACGATGGCGATGTCTCCCGGTTTCAGCATGGTTTGAAGATGAGTCCTTGCATCAGACGATTCTGAGTGGATGAAAACTTTTCAGTGTAGCAGCGCCCGATCACGAGCGGCAACCGGCACAACCACGCGGGTCAGTGAGGACTGACAGATTCGGGAGGCTGCCTGGTTGATGAGTGTAATGGCGATTTTGCACCAGTTACAGTGGTTCGCCCTGATCGCCAGCATCCGCTTAACCTGGCCCCAACCCGGCTCCATAGTATTCGGAAATAGCTCTCTTTTCCTCATCGGCCAACTTGCGCGCGATAGTCCGCATTCGCACGTTGATATCGTTGGCGCGTTCCCCGCTCGCAAAATGATCCAGCTGCTCTCTGAGGTAATCTCCGTTTTGTCTGGATAGCGGCGGCGCACCCTTCACAAAGGCCACCGGCCCATGGCACGCTTGGCATGGCGGTATCCCACGGCTCGCGTCTCCGAACAGAATCAGTTCGATCGCCGCCGGGGCACGCAGAGCGTGTTGCATGGCTTGCGGAAACCATCGGTTGTCTTGCGGATCATCGGCCGTTGGCAGCATGGAGTAATAAGCCGCTAGATCGGCAGAATCTCGCCCCGTGTTTCGGCTCGCGACTTCCTGCATCACAACCGACGTGCGTTTTCCCGACCGGAAATCCTGCATCTGCTTCCAGAACGACAGCCGATCCATACCCGCCAGATTCGGAATCATTCCCGTCGCGCTGTATCCCTCTTCTCCATGACAGTGAACGCACCGCCGCGCCAGCAACAATCCCCGAAAAGCGTCGCCACTGGAAACTGTCACCAGCGTTTCCTTAGTCCATGCCACATCCGTCGGCACGTGAAGCGGCGGTTCCGGTTCTTCCCGCTGCGCCGAAGAGCCTGACCACCCCGATAAAAGGCAAAAGCCAAGAACCTGCAATGCGATCGGAATCCGCTGTCTTGTCTTAATGCGAGCCTTCTGATTAGCGCGCATCACAAGTCCGCCTTTCATTGGGACGAAGTGCAGCAAACTGTTCCTTGGGCACCACATCGAGCTGGCTCCTCATCGTGTAATGCCCCGCGCCGCAGAACTCGTGGCATGGAATCTTTAACGTCCCAGATTTCGGAAACGTGAACGTAGCTTCGGTAATCGTCCCCGGAAGCGCCTTAAGCCCATAGTCCGTGCCTAGGAAGGTGAGCAAATGCACCGTGTCCGCGCTCGTAATGCGAAACCGGACCTGCACACCGACTGGCACAACCACACATTGCGGCACGAAATCATATTGCTGCGCAATCATGCGCACGGTGAACGATCCTGCCGGATACTCAGCGGTCCCCAGATTGCTCTCCACGAATTCCCCGCGGAGGTGCAAGGTGGCCGGATCGGGCCCATTGTCTCCGCCCAGAAAATGCCAGACCGGCAGGTCCACCATGTAAAAGCGGGTGGACAGAAGCGCTAATGCAAACAAAGCCATCCCCGCCGCAAATTCAATCTTCTTCTTCATTGGTTCCCGGGTCTACTCGGTCATGTATGAGATGAACAATGGGCCAGATCTGCTCAAAGATTCAAAATGTCACAGTTAACGTGATTCACGCAACCAGGCGTTTACACGCAAAAACCCCTCAGCCGGCGGGATTATGAGCGTGATCGAGATGTTACAACAGTTGAGAAATCGGCCACTTCTTTAGCTTCGCGGCTATACTGTCAATTAATCTGATCTCGTTTCTCCGAAGAGCAGTTCCCGCCAGTTGAGACGCAATACCCCCCTGAGGCGAGACAACCCAAACTTCTTTTCCGAATCACGCAGTTCAAACTGAGCTTTGTTTCGTTGGAGGTAAACATGAAACGTGGATGAGATGCCGGGAATGTTGCAGTCAGGCGATTACACTCATTGACCCCGCACGTCAAATTACGCAACAGCCGCGGCAGCGGCGGATGGCGCTAAGGCTACGATCTTATTTGCACCTTGGGCAAAGGCGGCTAGCAATGCCTGTTCGGCACGATTGGCAACTTCGGTCACGATGTCGACTGGGTCGAACTCGGCGCGCACCACGGCTTGCGCCACTCCAGCGTTGAAGCGGATCGCAGCCTGCTTTTCTCCCAGCTTCACCTGCGCCACGAGTCGGTGCAGCTTTTCCGCCGCCATGACGGCTTCTTTTTCGGCGGTTTCACCAAGCGTAATCGCGATGGTCGTGGTCTCATAGCGAAATGCCAAATCGTTCTGGCGAATGTTGGCTGCAAATAACTGGCCGATCTGCTGCATCATCGTTTCCACTCCCGCTTCGCCCAGTTCCTTCAGCATCCCATTCTTGTCGCCGAATTGCATAAGCAGGACGCTTAAAGGCGTGCTTTGCTGGGCGTTGCGGCGGGTCTCTGCCATCAGCACGTCGAGATACGATGCCCGTTTCAGCAATCCAGAGCGCTCGTCCGTTACGGACAGGCTCTTGACCAGCCGCCGCAGTCCTGCGTTGTTCAAAGCCAACACGATCTGGTCGCATACGGTTTTGAGAACGACCAGCTCATTCGAATTCCAGGCCAGAGGCGCGGCCTGCATGAGGATAAGAACCCCAACTGGTTCCGCGCCGTCTACCAACGGCAGGGCCAGCAGCGAAGCGACTCCAAGCGAGCCGAGGGAATCCCGGACAATCTGCAGTTCTGAAGCTAGTTGCACGTTTCCCGAACTCACCGTTCCGTTTCGCTGGATGGTCAAATCATGGATAGCAGTAATTATTTTTTCTAGCGCCACGGGGTCTGCAGGCTTGACGCCATTGCCGCAAAATTCCTTGGTGCTGGTCGGCCGCAGGCCAGGCTTGCGCGCCGCGATCAGGCAGCGGGTTGCCTTCCACTGGGCTCCAATTTCGTTGGCCGCCGTGGCCATGACCGCGTCTGCATTATTCTGCCGGTAGATCTTGCGAGTAATTTCGGCGACCCGGGCAAAACCGCTCATATCTGCCGTTTGTGGCGGCGCGCTCTCCACCACCGGGGCAGGTGCAGGCCGGGAAACTGGCGCGGCTTGCGCCGCCGGTTCCGAGCTGGCATAAGTCGGAACCAACCCCGCGGTCATGTAAAGTTGCTGCAGCGCGGTGTTGCGCTCCTCCTCGTGAGGAAAGAGTTGTTGAATTCGCTGCAGACGTTCCAGGGCCTTCGATCGCATTCCATACTGCACAAGAATCTCTGCCTGCAGCATCAAATCCTGCAGCGCCGCTGCGCCTAGAAGCTTTTCTTCGGGGACAACTGGAGTCGCCACAGAATCTGCCATGCCGCTAAAACGCTGGGCGATCAGCTTGTAATGGTTCTCATCAATCTTCCCCTTCAGCATCTGCAGACGCTTGTGGTGCCCGTGTTCGTAGGCGTCTACTTCAGCCGCACGATCCAGGGCCTCGGCTGCTTTATTGAAATCACCCATACTGCAGTAAAGATCGAACAGCTTCAGCAGCGTCTGGCAATAGTCGTTCTCCCGATTGGCCGCATTGAACTGCTCGCTCATGAATTCGAGCATGACGGCCGAAGAGCGGGTCTTGGAAGTGACCTCCTGCATCATCGCTAAGAAAGGACGGCGGTCATTCTTCTGCTGATAGTATCCGGCGAGTTTACTTGCCAGCGTGACCGCATCTTTATCCTGTTCAGCATTGAGGAACAGTCCGATCAGTTTCGCAATCTCCTGGGTGCGCGCTGGATTTTCTTCAAACAACTGCCATAGAACCGGCTCCGCGTCATTGAAGCGGTTTGCTGCCAGCAGCGCTTTGCCATAAGTCTCACGCATTGGCTCCCCTGCGCCACCGGCTTTAACTTGCGCTTCCAGGACAAAAATCGCGGCGCCAGCTTGCCCTTGTTCCAGCAAGCCGCTGCCATAAGCCAGCGCAATCTGCGGGTCTGAAGGGTCCTCGGAATATGCCCTTTCGAACCACTGCGAGGCATTTCCTCCTGCAGTTTTGGCAAGCTCGGCGACCTTCAAGAATGCGGCAGCCGCAGCCTTGTTTTCCTTCAGCTCCGAGGAAAGTTCACCCAGGCGAATCAGGTTCTTTTCCCCGGGATCCAGCCGCAGAATCTTCTGCAGCAGCGTAAGCGATTCCTGTTTACGCCCCTGCTTCGTGAGCTCCTGGAAGGCATTTTCATAGGTTTCAATCGCCAGCTTGCGATTCGAGTGCTCCAGCAGTTCGCCGAAGCGCATCTTCTGCTCCCACGTGGGGTTGGCGAAGCGGGACAGCTTTTTGTAAGTAAGGCTTGCCCGCGTGGCGTCTCCGGCCTTTACCTGCCGATCGAACATGCTGCCTAGCAGGTTCACGGCTTGCGGAATGCGTTGCAGGGAAAGGCTAAGGTCGGCAGCCATTTGGGTAATGGTGTCGTTGGCCGGCTCAGCCGCCAGAACCTGCATGTACTCGTCCAGGGCTTCGGCCGTTTTGCCCTTTTGCAGCAGCTTTTCCGCCCGCTCTACCCGTTTTGTAATTTCCCCTCGGTCCATTTTTGCAGGCGTCGGCCTTTAGAGACACGCCTTCGCGGGAGTACTCCTTAGAAATTCTAGGTGTGGTTTCTGTGGAGCAGCAATGAAGGACGGTGACCGCGGGTTACGGAAGTCACCCGGCGGTACGCTCACCCCACTTCAGCAAATGTGGCACGCGCAGTTCTTGGACTCTACACAACTTTCTGATATACGTCCCGGATGCCCGACCGCGATGAAATCGCGTTAGAAAAAGGCCTGCACCATCAGCTCCATGCCGGGCAAATGGCGATGGTGGCCGTCGGTGGATCGATTGGCACTGGCTTGCTGCTGGGCACGGCGCCGGCGATGCACCTCGCCGGTCCCGCTGTCATTTTGAGCTTCATTTTCGCGGCATTCGTAAGCTGGACCGCGGCCATGGCGCTGGGAGAGCTCTCCAGCGCACATCCCGCCGCCGGCTCGTTCGGCATCTACGGCGACATGTATCTGAACGAATGGGCTGGATTCATCGCCCGCGCCGGATATTGGGCGGCCATTGCCATTTCTATCGGCGCAGAACTGGTGGCCTCCGCGACCTACATGGGATTTTGGTTTCCGACAATTCCCGCTCTGGTGTGGGTGGTGCTTTTCTCCGCCTTTCTGCTGCTGGTGAACCTTTGGGACGTCGCCCGGTACGGCCGCTTCGAATTTTGGTTTGCCATGATCAAAGTGGTGACCATCGCGGCCTTTGTTGTGCTAGGGACGAGCTTGCTCCTGAGCGGGCGGGTCCCCGCACAATACACCGCCCAAGGCGGATTTTTTCCTCGCGGCGCGCTGGCGCCACTGCTGGCAATCACTTTCGCGATCTACACCTTCGGCGGCGTGGAGTTTGTGGCCGTAACCTCCGGCGAATCGCAATCGCCAAAGGAAGTTGCGAAGGCTTCCTGGATCACGTTCGTGATGCTGACATTGATTTATCTTGGAGCGATCACCGTGCTCGCGGGAGTCATGCCATGGACCCACGCCGGTGTAACTGAAAGCCCATTCGTTAGCGTTTTCCGTTCCGTCAAAATTCCGGGCGTTGCCCAACTGATGAATTTCGTTGTGCTGACTGCAGCTTTGTCGGGGGCAAATGCAGCGCTTTACATTTCGTCGCGAATGCTGTTCTCGATGGCCCGCACGGGCTGGGCGCCCGCGCGGCTAGGACACTTGAACGCTGCCGGCTCCCCGAACCTGGCGCTGCTGGCCTCTTCTTACGGAATTGTTGCGGCGCTGGTGCTGGAAAAATGGGCGCCCGCCGTTGCCTTCGAATACATCCTCCGCGGAGCATTTCTCGGAATGATGCTTTCCTGGCTGGTGTCCCTGGCCGCGCACGTTTCCTTTCGCCGGCGTCTGACGCCTGAAATGGTTGCGACATTGCCGATGCGCTCGCCTGTGGGTGCAGGCGGCTCGGTCCTGGGATTTGTGCTGATCACCGCTGCAGTGCTCAAAGGCTGGTGGGATTCGCGAGTGAACCTGATCAGCGGGCTGGCTCTGCTGATCGGGTTAACGCTGGCGTATTTCGCTATCAGGGCTCGGCAGAAAGCCCGGTAGCGCCATGCCGAAACGGGCAGTAGACCCCTCTTACCCGGTGAAAAGTGCGAAGCTCTGGATGACGTTGCATAATCCCTAGATTGCGTACAATTGAACGATGCCTGACGATCTGCTTCGCTACCGGCCCGAGTTTCCTATCCTCGAACGAACTACCTATCTGATCAGTAATTCCCTGGGTGCCATGCCACGCGGCGTATACGACGCTATGAAAAGCTATGCCGATGTCTGGGCGAATCGCGGCGTGCGCGCCTGGGAAGAACGCTGGTGGATGCTTGCGGTCGAAGTCGGCGACGAGATCGGCGCACTGATGAATGCGCCCAAGGGCTCGGTTTCGACTCACCAGAACGTCACCACCTGCGAGGCGATTGTTGCATCGTGTTTCGACTTTTCCGGCAAGCGCAACAAGATCGTTTACAGCGACATGAATTTCCCGTCGATCATGTATTTCTGGGAGGCTCAGCGGCCACTGGGTGCGCGGATTCACATGGTCAAGACCGACGATGGCATCACGGTCCCAACAGAGCGACTACTCGATGCCATCGATGAAACTACGCTGCTGGTGCCGGTTTCACACGTGATCTTCCGCAGTGCTTACATCAATGACGCCAAGGCAATCATCGAGAAGGCACACCAAGTAGGTGCCCACGTAGTTCTGGATATTTTCCAGTCGCTGGGAACAGTTCCGGTGGACATCCAGGCCCTGAATGTCGATTTTGCCTGTGGCGGCGTTTTGAAATGGCTGTGTGGAGGCCCGGGCGTGGGCTATCTGTACGTGCGTCCGGATCTGGGTAAGAAACTTGAGCCGAAATTTACTGGCTGGTTCGCGCACCAGGATTCAATGGCCTTTCAAGCCGGGCCGATTCGCTACGCCGATCCTCCGTTTCGATTTATGAATGGAACCACGCACATCCCAGCGCTTGAAGCAGCAAGGCCGGGATCGAAAATCATTTCTGAAGTTGGTATTCCGCGCATTCGTGAAAAATCCAAGCGGCAGACGGCGCGGCTCATTCAACTGGCCGACCAGCACGGATGGCAAGTTAACTCGCCACGCGACCCCGAAAAGCGGGGCGGAACTGTATCGATCAATATGCCGGATTCGCAGGAAGTTTGCCGCGAGTTGCTCAAGCGCGAAATTCTGGTCGATTGGCGTCCCAAAGCCGGGGTGCGGATGTCGCCCCACTTCTACAACACCGACGAAGAGATCGAGACGGCAATCGCGGCCGTGGAGGAAATCCTGAAAGAGCGGGCCGTCGCCGCCCGCTAGCCCCCGAGGTTCCGCTTACACACTTTAAGCATTACCGACGTAAGCCCCAATCGCGTCTTCCGCTGGCAGTCGCTATTTTTGCCCCCTAAACTCGTGGCAGCCCTCGGTGAATACAGGGCAAAGCTACGGATACGCGATAGATGCTGGCCATCATTTTCAAAACGACTTCATCTACACCCTGGTTATGGCCTTTGCTTGGGACCGGTGCCGGTGTGTACCTGTTCATTCACGGATTTCAGCTTCTGCGGCGTAAACGCCTGATCATGAACACGCCGGCTTCGAAGATTCGCAGCGCGGCAATGGGGCTGATTGAAGTGAGTGGGCTGGCAACCGGCCCGTACACCATGCAGGCTCCTCTTACCGGCTTGGCCTGCTACTACTACCGGACCCTGGCCTGGCAGTGGAAGCGTGAGGGCAAAAACAGCCAATGGGTCAAGGTAGCGGATGAAAGCATGCACGTCCCGTTCTTCTTGGATGACAATACCGGGCGCATGCTGGTCGATCCACAAGGCGCTGAGATGGAAATTCATCGTGACTTCCAGGACGAGCTCAGCCAATCATTTTTTTCCAGCCAGCTCGAGATTCCTGCGAACGTCACCGGGTTCCTGGTCCGCCACGGTGTTCCCACAGACTGCAAACTCAAGCTCGAGGAATACTGCATCAAGCCAAAAAACGCGCTGTTCGTTCTGGGGACGCTGGCCGAGAACAACGGCTTAACGGTTACTGCTACGCCTGTCCCCAGCTTGCCGGCGGGCAAGCATTCGCTGTCATTCAGCACGCCGATTTCGCTGTCAGTCAACAGCATGTCAATAGAGGCAAGCGGCTCGTCAACATTCTCAACCTGCAAGAACGAATTGAGGCAGAATCCCGTTCAGTCGTCCGGCAGCTCAATCCCAAGCCGTCAACTCGACCCTGCGCAGCAGGAGAAGATTGCTGCAGTTCTGAGAAAAGCCGGGATTACCAGCCCAACCGCGTGGGCGGCAGCCGGGCTCGGATCGGCGGTGCAAGTGACCACGGCGAGCAGCGCCGCTGCCGCGGCGGCGCCAGCAAAGGAGCAATTCGATCTGCATCCGCCGGTGGTATTGATGAAAGGCGCGCATAATCCGGCATTTTTCATTTCCTGGCGCAGCCAGCGCGAAGTGGTCAAATCCTTGGGCTGGAAATCGGCACTGATGATCTGGGGCGGGCCGGCGCTGACCCTGCTATGCGTTTACATTCTCTTGTCGCAGTACGGCGGGCTCTGAGACTCGGAGAAACAGGCATGGACAACATACTCACGCTGGCGTTCCTCTTTGGGCTCATCGGCCTGACCATTTATGTTGTCATGATTTTTAACGGTCTGATTTCGCTGAAGAATGACGTGGCAAAAGCCTGGGCCAACATCGACATTCTCCTCAAACAACGCCATGACGAACTGCCGAATCTGGTCGAGGCCTGCAAAGCGTATATGAATTATGAACGGGAGACCCTGGAAGGGATTACCCAGGCTCGCAGCCAGTACCAGCAGGCGGTCTCGGTCGATCAGAAAGTTCAGGCTGACCGCAGCACCACCACGGCTCTTCGCAGCCTTTTTGCCGTCGCGGAGAACTATCCCCAGCTGAAGGCGAATGAGAACTTCCTGAAGTTGCAAAACCGGATCACGGAGCTGGAAAACGAAATCGCCGACCGCCGCGAATACTACAACGATTCGGTGAACACGCTTAATGTTCGAATTCAGCAGATACCGGACACATTCGTCGCCGCATTGATGAACCTTTCGCCCCGACCCATGTTCAGGGTGGACGACACCGACAAGGCTCCAGTTCAAATGAGTTTTGGCGCCGCGCGGTAAACACCTTCGTAACCCCACAACCGCCGACCGTCAGTTAGAATTGCCGCGTGAGTGATTCCGTTCGCATCGGCATTTTGGGCGATTATGACGCAAAGTCCCCAACTCTGCCCGCCGTCGAGAAATCGCTGCAACACGCTTCCACCAAGCTCAACCAGCCGCTGGAAGCGCAGTGGGTTTCTACGCTTTCGCTGCTCGACGCCGGCATTGAGAAGATGCTTGAGGGTTTTGACGGAATCTGGGCTGCGCCGGGGAGCCCTTATCGCAGCCTCGAGGGCATGTTGAAGGGAATCGAATTCGCCCGCCGGCGTGACTGGCCATTTCTCGGGACCTGCGGCGGTTTTCAATATGCCCTGATCGAGTGCGCGCGCAACGTGTTGGGTATCAAAGATGCCGACTCCGCCGAAAACAATCCCAGCTCAAAGAACATCATCATTCAGCCCGTGGCGTGCGCCGCGCCGAACGGCGACAAAGGCCCGAAACTGTCTGGACCGATTCCGAAGATCCGACTGCGTCCAGGGTCCTATCTGCACTCGTTTTATCAGAAGGACACAATCACCGAGGAATTCTTCTGCAACTTCGAAGTGAACCGTGAGTACGAATGGGCCGCCATCGAAGCCGGCTTTCCGGTGGTCGCACGAGGTGCGCAAGGAGAAATCCGCGCCATTGAATCGCCCACTCACCGCTTCTACGTCGCCACTTTATTCCAGCCCCAGCTTTCGTCCCAGCCCGGCAAACCTCACCCTGTCGTTATGGCATTTGTCCAGGCCGCTGTGGACTGGGGTAAGAAAAAGCTGGATGACAGTGTGCTGGAGTAGCAGCTCCCGACCCAGATCCTTATTTATTCGAACCGATTCTGACTAAAACGGTACGCCCTGTACTTGAGTTTCTTGAGCCAGCAAGCTGGCTTGTGTAAAGTCAGGACATCCTTAACATTGACCCCAATTCGCGAAGTGCGGCGAGCATTTCGAGCTGTCTGATTCTGCACTTCCTTCTGATTGTCGCCTCCTCGAGCGCCCAGGTTGCCACCAGGAAAACAGCTGCCCCGGCGCAGTTTGGAATGCTCGACAAGATTATTCAAGAAGCGATCAATGACAATCAGATTCCGGGAGCAGTCCTGCTGGTCGGGCACAACGGCGTGGTCGTGTATCGCAAGGCTTTCGGCAGCCGGTCGATCGAGCCGCATCGCGAGCCCATGACTCCGGACACAATCTTTGATCTGGCTTCGCTCACCAAGGTTGTGGCTACAACTACAGCGGTAATGCAACTGGGGCAGAAAGGGCAACTACGCGATAACGATCCTGTGGCGAAGTATATCCCTGAGTTCGCACAGAACGGCAAGGAAGACATCACTATTCGCGAGTTGCTCACGCATCATTCGGGATTGCCCGCGGATCTCGATCTGTCGCAGCCCTGGGAGGGAAAGGATACTGCGCTCCGAATGGTTTTTTCAGAGAAGCCGGTGGATCCGCCTGGATCGAGGTTTGTTTATAGCGATGTCGATTTTATTGTGTTGGGCGAGCTGGTGGAGCGCGTTGCCGGAATGTCGTTGGATCAATATTGTCAGCAGAAAATCTTCGCGCCGCTAGCAATGAATCGCACGCGATTTTTGCCGCCGCGTGCCTGGCTGCCGATGATTGCCCCGACGCAATATGACGAAGGCGAAAAGATGTTGCGTGGAGTAGTACACGATCCCACGGTGCGAAGAATGGGTGGAGTCGCCGGCCAGGCCGGCTTATTCTCAACCGCGGACGACTTGGCCAAGTTCGCCGGCTTATTGCTGCGTGGCGGACCCGTGCTGTCGCCGCTGATGATCGAGAAGATGACCACCCCGCAACAGCCGCCAACTTCCCAGGTTTTACGCGGCTTCGGCTGGGACATCGATTCGCCATGGTCATCGAATCGCGGCGAGTTATTGCCGGTCGGATCGTTTGGCCACTCCGGGTTTACGGGAACCTCGCTGTGGATTGATCCCACTACTAACACCTACATCATTCTGCTCGCAAACTCGGTTCATCCACGAGGGAAGGGAAGCGCGGTGGGATTGCGAACTAAGATTGCAACGGCGGTTACAGCCGCTCTGGCACTCACGGTGACCCAAAAAGAAGTGCTCCGCTTGAAAGGCATTACCGGGTATAACGAGGCGCAGACAGCTGCACGCCGATTGGCAGTGCGTAATGGCGCCGTGAAAAACGGGATTGATGTTCTCGAAGCCAGCGGTTTCAAAGACATCCGCGGAACCGACGCAAAAAGGCGAATTGGGCTGCTGACAAATCAGACCGGCGTTGATGGACAAGGCCGGCGAACTATCGACGTGCTCGCCCAGGCGCCGGGAATTTCTTTGGAAGCCATCTTCAGCCCGGAACATGGTGTTGCGGGGACGCTGGACACGACTGACATCTCTAACAGCAAAGACGCGGTCACGGGCGTTCCCGTATACAGCGTGTACGGCGCAACCGACGCGGCGCGGCATCCTTCGCCAGAACTTATAAAGAATTTGGACACAATCGTGATCGATCTGCAGGATGTCGGTGTCCGCTTTTACACCTACGAAACCACGGTGGGTTATTTTCTGGAGGCCGCCGCTAAAGCCGAGATCGATATCATCGTGCTGGATCGCCCGAACCCAGTTACTGGCTCATTTGTACAAGGTCCAGTGTCCGATCCCGGCCACGAGAGTTTCGTAAACTACTTTCCTCTTCCAGTACGCCACGGAATGACGGTAGGCGAACTAGCCAAGTTGTTTAACAGTGAGCGCAACATCAACGCCAGCTTGCAGGTAATTCCGATGCAAGGCTGGATGCGGGGCGATTGGTACGACTCAACCGGAATCGCCTGGATCAACCCGTCTCCCAATCTGCGCAGCCTTACGGCGGCAGCGCTGTATTCCGGAGTTGCCCTAGTGGAAGGAACAAACGTTTCCGTGGGTCGAGGTACCGATACGCCATTTGAGCTTCTGGGCGCACCCTGGATCAACGCTCGCGAACTCGCGCAATATTTAAATCAAAGAGAAGTTTCCGGAGTGCGTTTTCTGCCCGTAAGTTTTACCCCGAGTTCGAGTAACTATGTGGGCCAGAAGTGCGATGGTGTGGACATCATTTTGATTGAACGGAACGCTTTAGACGGCCCCGAATTGGGGATTGAATTGGCATCCGCACTGCACAAGCTCTATCCCGAGCAGTTTCGCATGGAGAAGATGAGGGAGCTGCTGCTGAATCAGTCAGCCTATGCCGCGCTCACCGAAGGAGAAGATCCGCGACGAATCGCGCAAGATTGGCAGGGAGCGATAGATCAGTTTCAACAACTGCGTCAGAAGTACTTGATCTACAAGTGAACCGCCTCGATCTGTGGGCTAGAATGATGGTGGAGTGGAAAGATCGCCGCGGGGAGTAGATGGAATCATTTTATCGATGTGCCGGCCCTAATTGTGGCCAATTGAAACAAGCTAGGGATCGTTGGTGGCTGATGTGGACCTCTTTTGTGGAATCCAATCGGCCGACTCTCTACTTATCCCCTTGGAATGACGATTTGGCGGAAACACAAGGTACGCTGCACGTATGCGGCGAGCTTTGTGCCCAAAAACTACAATCCCAATTCATGGGAAACGTCCTGGAAAATGAACTCAAACGGTCGCGTGTATAGGTTTCTCGTCTAATTGAGAGTGTCCGTATTTTTTCTGCATCATAATGCTGTGGTGGCTTGGAGGGCATTAGGGGAAATTCATTTTATGCGCGTTGCGATCGGATTCGTTCTGATGGGAGCTTTGCTTTCAGCCCAGGCCAATCCCGGCAATTCCACCAGCCAGCCTTCAAACAACACGCAGGAGCTTATTATTCCGGCTGGAACCCGCGTCCCGCTTGCGCTTAAACACGCAATTTCGACCAAGGGAACGCGAGAAGGCGATCCGGTTTACGCGGAAACGACTTTTCCCGTGGTTTCGAATGGCCGGGTGCTTATTCCCGCCGGCACTTATGTGCAAGGGCGAATCAGTCACATCAAGCAGGCCGGAAGGATCAAAGGACGGGCCGAGGTCTTGATGCACTTCACTACCCTGATCTATCCCAGCGGCTATACCGTGCTTTTGCCGGGAGCGGTGGAGAATGCTCCGGGTGTGGATAAAACACGGGTCGCAGATAACGAGGGCACAATTCGCGCAGACAGCCAGACAGGGGAGAAGATCGCAACTGCTGCCGGCACTGCCGCAACCGGGACTGTGATTGGCGCGGCTTCTGCTGGAGGCAAAGGCGCTCTCATCGGCGCGGGCATAGGAGGCGCGGTCGGAACTGCAATTGGCATGCTGTCGCGCGGCAATGATGTGAGGCTGGATGCGGGAACGACGCTCGAAATGGTCATCCAACGCGATATTCCGGTCAAAGCCGAGGCAGTTCCCCAGGTCACCAGAACGGCTGGTTCTCAGTAATCGCGGCAGGGCGCCGAATCCGCTAACCTTTGCCCACGGCGTATGCGAAGGGGTGGTTCTGCGCATCCACTTGCTTGCGCAGATCGGTCCAGAAGTCTTCCGGCATATCGAGAAAAACTTTTACGACTTTGGGATCGAACTGCCGTCCAGACCAGAGTTGAATCTCGTCGCGCGCCGCGGCCACTGACTGGGCCGCACGATAAGGCCTGTCGGAAGTGATCGCGTCCAGAGTGTCAGCAACGGAAAAGATGCGTGCCCCGAGCGGAATCTCATCGCCCTTCAGTCCACGCGGATAGCCGGTTCCGTCATAGCGCTCCTGATGCGAATAGACGATCTCCGCCGCTTCCGACAAGAAGGGAATTCTTTTCAGGAGTTGGTAGCCGTGGTAGCAATGCTCGCGCATGATCTCAATTTCATCCCGTGTCAACGGCCCCGGCTTAAGAAGGATTTTTTCTGGCACTGCCATTTTACCGATATCGTGCAGAAAGGCTCCGCGAGCGATCACGTTGATTTCATCTTTTGCCAGTCCCATGGCCTTCGCAATCGCCATGGTAAAGGCGGTTACGCGCTTGGAGTGACCCTCAGTTTCTGCATCTTTCAGGTCAAGCGCGCCGCCCAACGCTTGCAGGGTGATGTCATACGAACGTTCAAGTTCGCCAAAGGCGGTCCGCAATTGCGCCGTCCGCTGCTTCACCTTCTCTTCCAACTCGGTTTGATAGGCGCGGTTTTCCAGCTTCAGGCGGCGATTCTCCAAAGCACGCCGCACAGTAGCGAGTAACTGTTCTCGTTCAAAGGGCTTAAGCAGGTAGTCGTAAGCGCCCTCTCTAAGTGCTTTGAGGGCAACAGAAATATCATGCACCGCGGTCACCATGACCACGGGCACGTCGGGATATTTCTCTTTGGTGCGCTCCAGCAGGGCGATGCCATCCAGGTCCGCCATCATCAGATCGGACAGCATTAGCTCGAATTCATCGCCGGAGTCGAGCAGGGCCAGCGCCTTCTGGCCGGAAGATGCCTGCGCACACTTATAGTTAGCGGCCGTCAGCATGGAGCAGACGATTTCCCGAATGGCTTCCTCATCGTCCACCACCAGAATGCGATCGGCTGCCATGATTCCCATCAGTGTACCTCGAATTCCTTCCCTTTTTCGGGTTCCGAAAGTAATCCCCGAGCCCAGGAACCCGCAGCGGCAAGGCTCCTCGACGTGGTATTAAGAAGATCGGCTACCTGTCTCTTAATCTTGATGAACGGCTCTATTTTAGGTGCGGGACACGTGTTCGGGTACCTGGCGGTGCCAGGGCTAATGGCGATGGAATTCGCCACGCTCGTGATCCTGGCAGCCAGCCTGCTAGTATTTCGTACCTTTCGGGAACGCTACCTCCTGATCTGGATTGTCGGCTGGCTCGCCTATTTCGTTTCAGGTTGGATCTTGCACGCGTTTCCCGGCCGGCCTCCGGTTTACATCTTGGCGATCTCCCAATCACAGTTTGTTCTGGCTATCGCCCTGTTCGCGGCCGCCGTGTTCGTGTATTCCCATGCTCGTAAGCTGCTGGTGTTCTTGTTCGGGTTTTCAGCTTTGGTCGTAAGCTACGCCGCGATACGAGCTTTATTATGGCCGGACTCCTTCTCTCTTCGGCTGGTGCTCGAGATCGCCTACCGCGTCATCACGCTGGCCGCCGCCGTGCAGTTAATTCGCTTCCGCTGGGCCCGCTGGGAAATTGGAGCATGGCTTCTGAGTCTTAGCTTGTTGTTCATGCACCTCGATTGGGCGCCTCTGGATGCGCACCTGCCTCCTGGCATTTCGCTGGTGGGCGATCTGGTGTTCGGTCTAAGCATGTTGATTGTAATCTTCGATGACTCGAGGATGCGCACCCGGCGGCTGGGAGTTATCAACTCGTTAACCAGCAGCATCAGCCGCGCTCAGCAGTATGGCCCCATGCTGGCCACTGCCATGGAAGAGCTGAAAAACCTCATGCTGGCGAAAGCAGCCTGGTTTCGCCTGCAGGAGGACGGCAAGATGGTGATTGTCCAGCAAATCGGGCTGTCACAAGACTTCCTGCGGGACCGGGGATCGGTTCCGAGCGACGACAATTTCGAACATACCCTGAGCGTAGTAGCTCCCATCGTGCTACGGACCTCCCGAGCTGACGACTCAGCGCGCCCTTATCTCAAACGTGAACGGTTCAATCATGTTGTCCTGGTGCCAGTACAGGGGAAGAAAACGCCCATTGGAATTCTGGCGTTGGGCAGCCGCCACCACTTGTCGTACACGCCCGAGGAACTGGAATTTCTGGCCACGAGTGCTAACCAGTTGGGGTTGGCGGTTGAAAACCTGCGGCTGGTAGAGCAGATTGTGCGCTCCCACCGCCAATGGGCCAATACTTTTGATTCGATCCAGGATTTGGTGTTGGTTCATGACTCCGAATTCCGGGTGATGAAAGCCAATCGTGCCTTGCTTGAGCGCCTGGGCCAGGCGCCTGCCGACGTAGCCGGACAGCCCTGCGAGGCAGTCCTTCCGCGAGTCGGCGACTGGAGCGGTTGCCCCTACTGCAACAAGATTGCCGACACTTTTCACGAGGCTCCAGATCCCTGCTTTGGCGGATATTCGATGATTTCCACTTCGTCATACACCGAGCAAGGCAGCCAGCAGAGAGGCACCATCCACGTGGTGCGCGACACCTCCGATCGCCGCGCTGCAGAAGAGAAGTATCGGCTGCTCTTCGAACAGGCGCAGGAGGGAGTATTCGTAGCCACGCCCGAAGGCAAACTGCTCGAATCTAACGACGCCTTCGTCCGCATGGTCGGTTACAGCAGCAGGGAAGAGTTACTGGCAGCCAACCTCGATACGGACCTCTATGCTTTTCCCGAGCAAAGGGACATGTTGCGGCGAGAACTCGAAGTGCACGACTTTGTGCGGAATTTTGAAGTAACCCTCCGGCACAAAAGCGGAGCGCTGCTCACTGCCCTGGAAAGCAGCGTGGCCATCCGCGACGCTACTCACGCGATTGAGCGTTATCAGGGATTTCTGCTGGACATCACAGAAAAGAAACGGGCGGAAGACGAGGTTCGCCGGCGGAACCGCGAGCTGAATGCGCTGAACGCCATGGCGGTGATTGCTACCCAGTCATTCGATCTCGACGAAATTCTCAACCTCACTTTACGGCAGGTGATTTCGTTGGTAGGCGCGGATACCGGCTCAATCTATCTTGCCGACCTTGATCAGACCACATTTCGCCGGCGTGCTGGCTGGGGACAACGCAGCGCCGAGCGCGCCAAATTCTCCGAAGTTCTGCTGCCGGGGGGCTTCGGGGAACTGGTCACGCGCTCGCGGACGGAAGTCATCACACCGGAATTCTTGCCCCACGTTCCCCCAGCGGTTGCCGACTTCATCCGAGCCGATGGCTTGAACTCATGGCTTTGGGTTCTGCTCTGGAGTAAAGACAAGCCCATTGGAGCAATGGGCATGAGCAGCCGCAAACAGAGGGAATACAGCAGCAACGATGAAAATCTGCTGGTGGCAATCGGCCGGCAATTGGCCACCACCATCGAAAAAGTTCGCCTCTACGAGGAAACCTGCCGTGCCTACGAAGATTTGCGCAAAACCCAGGAGCAACTGCTGCAGAGCGAAAAAATGTCTGCTGTCGGCCAACTCATCGCCGGCGTCGCGCATGAGCTGAATAATCCGTTAACTGCGATTCTGGGTTACGCTCAGCTCTTGGAGAGTGAAGGTCTCGCGGAGCGCGCAGCGGAGTTCGTGAAAAAGTTGTTCAAACAGGCGCAGCGGACCCATCGCGTGGTGCAAAATTTGCTATCGTTCGCGCGGCAACGCAAACCTCAGAAAGAGCATGTTGACGTTTGCAAGGTATTAGAGGAAACGCTGGCCCTGCGTGATTATGACCTGCGCGTCAATAACATCAAGCTGGAACGGCAAATTGACACTAATCTTCCCGCTGTCACTGCCGACCCACAGCAACTCGAGCAGGTGTTCCTCAACGTCATCAACAATGCCGTTGATGCTTTACTGGAGAGCGGCAAGGAAAAGGTTCTAAAGGTACGACTCTTTCACAAGGATGGAACTCTTCACTCCGAGTTTCACGACTCAGGACCGGGAATTAAGGAGCCTAATCGCATTTTCGAGCCCTTCTATACGACCAAGAGTGTGGGCAAAGGAACCGGGCTCGGGCTAAGCATCTGTTACGGCATCATCCAGGAGCACGGCGGGAACATCGTAGGGCGCAATCATCCCGAGGGCGGAGCAGTCGTGGAAGTCCTGTTGCCGGCGGCGGAAACCAGAGTGCCCGCCGAGCAAGCTTTGCCTGCGCCGCGCCGCGATCTGGCGATTGAAGGCCGCATTTTGCTCGTCGAAAGTGAGGAAGCGGTGTTGGAGTTTGAGCGCGATGTGCTCACCGGAGCGGGCGCCAGTGTGGTCACGGCCACCAACATCGAAGAGATGAAATCACAGCTTGCGGGTCAATCCTTTGATGCCCTAATTCTCGATAGCACTGCCTCCGGGAACGGCAACTTCGCTGAATTGCATCGCTGGATCACCGAACACTGCTCCGGTTTGGAGAAACATCTGCTGGTGACGTTCTCCAGTGCTGCCGAGCCAGACGTGCGCAATTTTCTACAGGAAAACAATGTGGCATTCCTCTTGAAACCCTTCGAAGTAGCTGACCTGATCACCCAAGCCCGGCAACTGCTGCAGAAAGCGCAGGCGGCGGGAGCAAGCTAGACAGTCGCCGCCAGCTAGAAGCTGGAAACCAGAAAAGCCCGCTGCGAGCCCCCGACTACTTCTTCAGAATGGGGTTATAGCCGTCACTAATCAGCTTGGCGCGCATGCCTTCCGCCTCTTTGATGTCGGCGTACGGACCGCACTCCACGTGGAAGAGCTTGTCAGAGCTTGCTGTGGACGAGAACGCGGGATACTGCTTGCCCTTTAGTGCCTCCACCAGCGCGTCTGCATCTTCCTGCTTGGTTACCGCCGCAACTTGCACGTAATAGCCGTTCAAGACAGGCGGAGCGGTGGGATCAGGAGGGGCGACAGAGCTTCCAGGCGCAGGTGCGTTGCTGCTGGCGGTAGTGTCGCTATTATTCGAGGGCTGACTATCTGGTTTTGGAGTAGTGTCGGGGGCCGGGACCGCCGGGCTTGAAGTTTTCGCGGTTGTCGGGCGCAAAACGGCCGTCGCTGGAGACGTGGGCATGACTTCAGCCGCTGAAGGCTTCAAGGCTGTTTCCTTCCCTAGCGAAAAACCGGCAGCGAAGAATACGGCGCACAACGCGACCAGCGCGAAAAACAGGGCCAGCATCTTGCCCGTGCCTAGCGTTATTTCTGTGTCCTCAGATGTTGCCGTTGGCATTTGTACCTCGTGTCATCTTTTTATCCCTTGCCGGCAGGCGATGCAGCCTCTCCTTCGTTCTTGCCCAAAAGTTTCTGGATTCCGGAGAAGAAATCTACGGGAACCGGAAACACCACTGTCGTGTTCTTCTCTACACCGATTTCCGTGAGCGTCTGCAGATAACGAAGTTGTATGCTAACCGGCTCTGTAGCCAACAGCTTGGAGGCATCCACCAGGCGCTGCGCAGCCGAGAATTCGCCTTCGGCGTGGATGATCTTGGAGCGCTTTTCCCGTTCCGCCTCGGCCTGCTTGGCCATGGCGCGCAGCATGGATTCGGGCAAGTCCACCTGCTTGACTTCGACGTTGACGACTTTTACTCCCCAGGGCGCGGTGTGCTGGTCAAGAATGCTTTGCAACCGCAGGTTGATTTTGTCGCGGTGCGCCAGCAATTCATCGAGTTCCTGTTCCCCCAGCACTGATCGCAAGGTAGTTTGGGCAAACTGTGAGGTTTGGTAAACATAATTTGAGACCTCGACCACGGCTTTGCGCGGCTCAATTACGCGCAGAAAGATTACAGCATTGACTTTCAGGGTGACGTTATCACGCGTGATGATGTCCTGGGGCGGCACTTCCAGCGCTTCCTGCCGCAGTGAGACGCGCACCATGCGGTCTATGGGAGCGAATACCAGGATGATTCCCGGTCCTTTGGCCGCTGGCAGCAGGCGGCCCAGTCGGAAAATCACACCCCGCTCGTATTCGGCCAAAATCTTGATGGAACTCAGCAGGTATAAAACAACCACAATAATGACGATAGTGGAGAAGCCAAAACCCAGTTCCATGGTGAACCTCCACGCCCGATGTTCGGGAAAAGCTCCTGCGGCGGATTCTATCGTAGTTTATCTGCCGCAGTCGGTGATTCCAAAGCCGTGCTGTTACCTCGCCGGATGCCGCAGCCTCACAATGCTGGCGCTGTTAGAAACATCTGGCGAGAACTGCTGCCCTAGATCCTGTCTTGACTTGAGCTATACCTGCATATTCGCCTGAGCCTTGCCTGCATCTCTCACTGGGCTGATCGCATCGGAATACTTAGAGGATGGCGATGATCGCACTTAAGTTAGTACGTCTGATTGAAAATCATTCTGAAGAATTGACGGAAACCTTGATCGTAAAGCTGGAGGCTTCTGCTCGCACCACAGACCTGCGAAAGGTCCCGGCTGAGGAGTTACGGGGCCGAATCCATGAAATTCTTCATCACCTGAACGAATGGCTGCTGACCAAGACGGGCCGTGACATTGAAAAGCATTACCGGGAAATCGGCGAGCGGCGCGCTGCCCAGAACGTGGCACTCTCCGATTTTTGCTGGGGGATCATCCTGAGCAAGGAGCATCTCTGGGAATTTCTGCAGCGACAAGCGTTCATGCGCGGACCGGTCGAGATTTACGGGGAACTGGAGTTGTTGCGGCTCATGGATCAGTTTTTTGACCGCGCACTCTGCTTTGCCAGCGAGGGGTACGAGCACTACATGCAACTGCACCAAGCGGGCGTAGGCGAGACGACTGAGCCCAGACACGCGACCCAATAGCGCCCAAGCAGCCCTTTTGATTGTCATCCCAAGCGTAGCGAAGGATCTATGCACTCTGGTTTAAGTGCCTGCCTAGTACGCATATTGCTGTGAGACGTTGGTACCAATCATCTTTCTCCGCGATTGCGGAGCACGAACGACTTCACCACAATATTATTTGGATGAAGGCCCACTGGTATCATCGTCAGCAGCGAATACTCGCCGGGCTCAAATTTCTTGTTCGGCGAGCGTTTTTGGATGACAGTGACGTCCCCCGATTCCGAATCCAAAACCAGAAGATAATTCTGGCTCTGCGAAAGTGCCAGCCCGTCGGGGTGGCTTCCCACTGGCAGCGTGGCAACGATTTTCCCCTGGTCGATGTCGTAGACCGCAACCGAGTTCGATCCGAAATTGCTGACGTAGAGCCGCGAGTTGTCCGCGCTCACCAGGCCTCGTGCGGGACGGCTTCCAATCAAGTAACTTCCGCCAACTTCATTGTTCGTAGTCTCAATAATGGAAATGTTGTCGGAGTCAAAATTGGTTACCACCAATTCACCGCCGTCCGGCTTCAGCGCCAGGTGGACTGGGGTTTTTCCCACGTCGAGCAGCGCCAGCAGTTTGCCTGAATTCAAATCAATCGATGCAACCTGACCCGATCCCGAGCAGGCCACAAATGCCGTGCTGCTATCCGGCACAATGGCAATATCTTCGGGGTTCTGGCAGGCGGAAATGGTGCTGCGCACCCCGAGCTGGCGAGTGTCAATCTCGGAAACAGTGTTATCGCCACGATTGCTCACCACCACCGTGCCGCCATCTGGTGAAACCCGAGCCAGCCCTGGCGAGGCGCCGACACGGATGTTGCCCAGCACCATTCGCTTCTCCAGATCAATGACCGAAACATTGGCCGAGCCCGAATTGGCCACATAGCCGCGCTTTCCATCACTGGAAACGTCGATGAAATACGGTTTGCCGTGCACTCCGATGGTGGCCACTACCACATTTCGCTCGGCGTCGATCACACTGATATTGTTCGACCCGGTGTTAACGACATAAACCTCGTTCTTTTTGCTATTCGCCGCAATGCCAGTGGGCTCGTTGCCCACACGGATGGTTTTTGCCGGCTCAAAGGTTCGCAGATCAATCACGCTTACCGTATTGCTTTTTCCATTGGTGACGTAAGCGTATTCGCGATAAAAGGGGCCGTAGTCAGTGATCTGGCGCTCGTGAAAGTACAACCAACCCAGGCCAGCCAGGATCGGAACAAAGACAATAATGAGGAGAAGCTTTCTCAAGACGAAAATCAGAGCGGATCGGGCAGGCGTGTGATTCGTGGCACCCGGTGTCTATGCCCGTGCCCTTCTGCCCACGCTTATCTCGGCCGATTGCACGGCCACCGTTCTTCCCACCACGGCGGCGATCTGCCGTACCTGCGCCATCAATTCATCGAACTGATCCGGATAGAGTGACTGCATGCCATCCGACTGCGCTTTGTCCGGATCGTTGTGCACTTCGACAATCAATCCGTCGGCGCCCACGGCAACTGCTGCTCGCGATAACGGAGTCACTTTGTTGCGTTTTCCCGTACCATGGCTCGGATCGACGACAATCGGCAAGTGGCTGAGCCGCTGCACTGCAGGAATAATGCTCAAGTCAAGCGTGTTCCGCGTATGATCAGCAAATGTGCGCACTCCGCGCTCGCACAGGACCACGTTGTAATTGCCTTCGCTCATGACGTACTCGGCCGCCATTAGCAATTCTTCCAGTGTAGCTGACATGCCGCGCTTGATCAGCACCGGCTTGCGCGCCCGTCCCGCACGCTTCAGCAGAGAAAAATTCTGCATATTACGGGCACCGATCTGAATTACATCCGCGTATTCCTCAACCAGTTCCAGGGACTCATTATCTATGGCTTCGGTCACGATCCTCATCCCGAATTGCTCACGAATTTCCGCCATGATGCGCAGCCCTTCTTCGCCCAGGCCCTGGAATGAATACGGAGAAGTGCGCGGCTTATACGCCCCGCCGCGAAAGAATTGTGCCCCTGCGCGTTGCACCCGCTCGGCCACGGCAAATGCCTGCTCCCGGCTCTCGATGGCGCAAGGCCCGGCGATGACCGCCAGCGCCCGGCCGCCAATACTTGCCCTGCTGCCGGGGAAACGCACGATCGTGTTGTCCTCTTTGATATCGCGGCTGACCAGTTTGTAAGGTTTTGTTACACATATGACTTCCTGCACGCCCGGCATCTCTTCCAACGTGCCGGCTTCGACCTCACCCTTGTTGCCGGTAATTCCGATCGCCGTCCGCTCGGCCCCGGGAATCGAATGCGCGCGATAGCCAAGGGATTCAATCTTTTGGCAGACGTCACGCACTTGATCTTCCGTGGCGTGTGCCTGCATCACCACTAACATGACCCCACCTCGAAAGGCTTAAGTTTATCTTTAAGCCCGGAGTTGCGGCAAACCGGTTGCATCCTTTGTCTGGGCCGTTGCATCCCTAATCCAGAGCGGCGGAGGCCTAGCCGATTAAGTCTCCGTCATCCCAGGTGATTCTGCCTCAAACTACAGAATTAACTGTAGCTACCGAGCGGACATTTTGTGATCGAATTTCCGTCCTCACTGGAGTGCGCCATGACGCATCGCATTGTAACGCTTGCAGCAGTTCTTCTGCTTTCAGCAGGTTCAGCATTCTCCCAGTCGCTCGTTTCCAAAGCGAATGATGATGTATTCGCAGCGGTTGACGGCTTCGGCGGCGTATCGCTTGATTCGTTGCCGCCCACGCCGTCTGAGCAGCGCGAAGTTCAGCAGAACATCAAAGACATTCACTTCGATTTTGATCGAGCGGATTTGCGGCCGGAAGATCGGTTGATCTTGGAGTCGGACGCGCAATGGCTCAAAGCGAACCCAAATGTGTTCGTCACGATTGAAGGTGACGCTGACGAGCGCGGAGGCATCGTTTACAACGTTGTGCTTTCGGACAGGCGCGCGGCTACGACCAAGGACGCGCTGGTCTCGATGGGCGTCTCACCCGACCAAGTCGTTTATGCAACCGGTTGGGGAAAGTTATACCCGATTTGTGAGCAGTCCGACGAGATTTGCTGGAACCAAAATCGCCGCGCCCACTTTGCACCCTGGTAAACATACGGGCGATAAGAAAGTAAGTGTCACGACAGAGGTATCAGTCTGCCTGTTGGCCATCCGCGGACATAAGCCGGACAGCCGCCGCTATACTCTCTAAATGCCCCGTTCGATGGCTGGTGAACAGGACATTCTCAAGTTGCCTGCGCCCCGCCGTCCGCCGCGCCTGACCTCGCGCCGCATCGGAATCCACACCTCAGTGGCGGGAGGTGTGCAAAACGCTGCCGAGCGCGCCTATCGGCTCGGCTGCAACTCTTTTCAAATTTTTTCTTCCAGTCCACGGCAGTGGGCGCCCTATGAACTGAGCCGTCCGCAGTGCGATGAAATGAAGCGGCTGCGCGATAAATACAATCTAAAGCCACTGGTCATTCATGCCAATTACCTCATCAACCTCGCCGCCACAAACGAAAATTTCCTCCGAAACTCCATCCAGGCATTTCGTGGCGAAGTGGAGCGAGCGCTGGCCCTATGCGCAGAGTATCTGGTCCTGCATCCCGGTTCATTTCGCGGCGCGCATCGCAAAGCTGGACTGATGCAAACCGCGGCTGCAATTGCTGCGGCTACGCAGGGCCTCGATCTCGCCAACGGCGGCTTGACCTTCCTTATTGAGAACACAGCGGGCGCGGAATTCTCTTTGGGAGGCAGCTTTGAGCAGGTAGCCGAAGTTCTCGCTTACCTTGACGGCGTGGTACCCGTCGTGGCCTGTATTGATACTTGCCACGTTCATGTTGCCGGGTACGACATTGTTAGCGATGAAGGAATGCGCAGCACACTCGCTCACCTCGACCAAACAATTGGCTTGCAGAATGTTCCCGTTTGGCATTCCAACGACGCCAAGGCCGCGCGCGGCTCGAAGCTCGACCGTCATCAGCACGTCGGCAAGGGAACTATCGGCTTGGAACCATTTCGTCGATTGCTGAACCATCCACGCCTCGCCCACGCCGCATTTATCGCGGAAACTCCGATTGACAAGCCAGGAGACGACAGGAGAAACGTCGCCGCGCTCAAGCGGCTGGTAGCTAAACAAATCACCTAGCTCGCACCCGTCCGGCACTCGTCTTCGCGAAATGCCTACGCTTCGCCGCAGGGGCGGCTAGAACTTCTCGCTAAACCAGAGGCACCTCGTGTCATCACAATTTTCTGTGCTATCCGTCACCGCCACGTGGATAATTCTTGTGATCACAATGCGATATGGCACGGGCCGCACTGAGCGACCCGTAATCAATCGCCCTGTGCGGAGGCAAGCTATGATGACTTTACGTCCTCTACGTTTCGCGGCAATTGGTCTAGTGGTTCTAGTTGGATGCGGGCCCACGCCCACTACCCCGCCCGCTGGCACAACGGCCACACAAACAGAACAAAAGGAGCCGACGCTCTATACTGCCAAGCAGTGCTTCGGCAGCATGGTAAATCTGGCGCAACGCTGGCAGCCCGACGCTCTGCCATTCCACGTGGAATCGGAACTGACCGCCGAGACCCCCGGCCAGGGTGGAAAGTCCACCATCTGGCGGGCGATGTTCGCCTCGCAAAGTCGTGGAACGATGAAAAGCTTCGTTTGCTCCGGGAGTCGTGAACCGTCCGCTCCCGCGCGCGGCTATACTTCCAGCGCTGAGACCGCATATCCGCCGAACGTTCCCGGACTCTTGTTCGACCCTTCGTACTTTCAGGATGATTCTGATAAGGCATTCGCCACCACTCTCGAACACGGCGGCGCCGCTATCATCAAACAGGACCCAAAGCAACCCATTACTTATCTGCTCGACTGGGATCACGGTCAAAAAGTGCTGCTTTGGACTATCATCTACGGCAAGAGCCAAGCTGACAGAAAAGGGGTTTGCGTGGTCAATGCGGCCACCGGGGCTTTTGTTCGCGCCGGCAAGTAAGGGAGTTGGACGCGGAAATTCGCCGTTCTTAAAGTGCACAGACACTCCGCCGATTGCTACACACTGAAGAGGTATGTGGGTGCGATGTGTATACTCAGTTGTGCCAGAAGCCAACATCGCGGACGTGTTGTTTATGCGTCCGAAAGTGTCAGCCGTGGCGCCGGCGTACGAGAATTTAGTACTTCGCCACTCACCTTGATCGTAAGTTTCTGGGGCGGTTAGCTCAGCTGGTTAGAGCGCCTGCCTTACAAGACTTCCTTCACGAAGAATCAACAAGTTAGCAAGCTAGTGCAGAGAATAGCAGCGGTGAGCAAAAGTCCGTGTTCACTATGGGCTTGCGCGACGTGCGCGCTCCTCTAACTCACGTCTGCTAGTTTGAGGGTAGGCACAATTTTGGGCACAACCTTACCCGCAAAGTTGAGAAGTCCAATTGAAGGTACTGGAAACGCCGGGCGCAACAGTGGACGAACGCTACGGCCAATTCCGCAATGTTTGTCTAGTTCCAGCCGCAACGATTCGTCGCGAACGCGGGCGGCCTTGGCGATCTGTTTCAGCTTCGTTCCCGTCTGGCGTATATGTAGTAGTTTGAACTCGACCTTGCGGACAGCGTTGGCAAGGTTCCACTAAAGGCTCTCGCCTTGCGCCATCTTAACAACCCGACTTACCTCCCAATTCGGATCTTACTTGCTGGTCGAGGTGGCTTTCCACT
>Ga0187784_10000275_pt1 | contig 36322 bp, 25 predicted proteins | sample 1015_SJ02_MP15_2_FD_132964 | JGI IMG/M metagenome (GOLD analysis project Ga0187784, IMG submission 132964) | Tropical peat soil microbial communities from peatlands in Department of Meta, Colombia - 1015_SJ02_MP15_20_MG | ecosystem: Environmental > Terrestrial > Soil > Wetlands > Peat | place... | reverse complement strand
TGGGCAGAATATCGGTCGGTTGCCGGGAACGTTCGGGCGATTGTTCGCGGCATTAAGCCGCGAAAATATCAACGTGATCGCCATCGCACAGGGGGCTGCAAGGCACAAAATCTCGTTCGTGGTCGAGAAGAAAAACCTGAGAGCGGCTATCGCAACGGCCCACCGCGAATTTCAGCTGGACACGCTCAACCTGCAAGCGGCCGGCGTCGACAATTCTGCAGAGCAGTCCACGGGCTGGCAGTTGGATTCAGCCATCTCCATGGCGCGAGCAGACTGAACGAGAAATAGACCCTCCTATGAACGCCTACGTATGTATCGCGCCGGATGTGAAGCTTGGCCGAGACGTGAAGCTGTCCAAGTACATCAATCTCTACGGATGCGAGGTGGGAGACGAATCCAAGATCGGCGCCTTCGTCGAGATCCAGAAAAACGCCAAGGTGGGCCGGCGCTGCAAGATCTCAAGCCACACCTTCATTTGCGAGGGTGTCATCATCGAGGACAACGTTTTCATCGGCCACGGGGTCACCTTCATCAACGACAGCTATCCGCGCGCTACGAGTGGCGATGGCAGCCTGCAAACCGAAGCTGACTGGAAAGTCGAGCGGACCGTCATCAAGAAAGGCGCTTCAATCGGATCGGGAGCGACGATCCTTTCGAACACGACTGTAGGTGAGAACGCCATCGTCGGAGCGGGCAGCGTGGTCACCAAAGACGTTCCCCCGAACAGTATTGTTGCCGGAAATCCGGCAAGAGTTTTGCGTTATATCGACCAGACCTTGGAGGTCACAAAGTGAGTATTCATCCTAATATCCCGTTTCTTGATCTTGTTACCCCGCATGTCGAATTAGAGAAAGAGTTAACCGAGGTATTTCACAAAGCGTTGCGCACTGCCGGATTCATCGGCGGGCCCATGGTGGAGGACTTTGAGAAGGCCTTTGCCCAATTTTGCGATGCCAAATATGCCGCGGCGATCAGCAGCGGTACCGATGCCTTGCGCTTCGCCCTGATGGCCTGTGGTGTCAAGCCTGGTGACGTTGTCGTCACGGTGCCTCACACCTTCATCGCTACGACCGAAGCGATTTCCCAGGCCGGGGCCCTGCCGGAGTTCGTCGACATTGATGAGCGCACCTACAACATGGATCCGGCTAAGCTGCAGCAATACTTTGAACATCAATGCGTGGCGGATGCGCTGGGCCGCCCGATCAGCCGGAGAAGTGGACGGCCGGTCACGGCGATCATCCCGGTACACCTGTACGGACAGTGCGCCGACATGGACGCGATTCTGGATCTCGCGGAAAAAAACCAGGTCATGGTCATCGAGGATGCGTGCCAGGCACACGGTGCCGAGTACTTCTCCCGAAAACACAATCGCTGGATGAAGGCAGGGTCGATGGGCAAAGCCGCGGCTTTCAGCTTTTATCCCGGCAAGAATCTCGGGGCTTGCGGCGAAGCCGGTGCAGTCACAACCGATGACTCGGCGATTGCCAGCAAGGTCAAGATGTTGCGCGACCATGGGCAGACCAAGAAGTACTATCACGACATCGAGGGCTACAACGGCCGGCTCGATTCGATTCAGGCCGGATTGTTGCACGTCAAGCTGGCGCACCTGGCGAAGTGGAATGCCGAGCGGCGCGAGCGCGCCGCGGCATACCATCGTCTGCTCACCGCGGCCGACTGCGGCATCAACCCGCCATATGAGCCTTCCTGGTCGAAAGCGGTGCATCACCTCTATGTGGTGCGTACCGAGGACCGTGAAGGAATGATGGACCACCTGAAAAAGGCCGGCATCGGGACTGGCATTCACTACCCGATTCCGCTTCATCTGCAGAAAGCATATGCCTCGTTAAACTACGGTCCTGGAGATTTTCCGATAGCAGAGAGAATTGCCGCGGGAATTGTCTCGTTGCCGATGTTTCCGCAACTGACACAAGTGCAGTTGGAACGGATAGTGGGAGAGGTCCGAGCATTTGTCCAGCTGTCATCTGACTCAACACAATCCGCAGCGGAAGTAGCGGAATTAGCATGAAACCCTTGGTCTCAATCCTCATTCCTGCGTACAACGCAGAGCAATGGATATCCGACACTCTTCGTTCTGCGATCGCGCAGACGTGGGAGCCAAAGGAAATCATCGTGGTTGATGACGGTTCGACTGATGGAACCCTGGGGATTGCACGGCAATTTGAGTCGAATCAACTCCGCGTCATAACTCACAAGAATCAAGGTGCAGCTGCAACTCGAAACAAGGCCTACTCGTTGTGCCGGGGGGACTACATTCAGTTTCTGGACGCGGACGATCTCATGCATCCGGACAAGATTGCCAAGCAGATGGAAGCATTGGGCTCGTCTCCAAACAAATGGACGCTCCTCTCCGGCAGTTGGGGAAGATTCATGTACCGCTATCATAGGGCGACATTCACACCGAGTTCGTTGTGGTGCGACCTGTCTCCCGTCGAATGGTTGATACGCAAGATGCAATCCGACCTTTATATGCAGACGGCCTCGTGGCTTGTCAGTCGCGAACTAGCAGAGGCTGCAGGTCCTTGGGATACGAGGTTGCTGGGAGATGACGATGGTGAGTATTTCTGTCGCGTTCTGCTTGCGAGCGATGGCGTACGATTTGTTCCGGAGGCAAAGGTCTATTATCGCGAGTCGGGCGTCCAAAGTTTGAGCTACATAGGCTTTTCCGATCGAAAAATGAACGCACAGTGGCGCTCGATGGAGCTACACATCCGTTATATTCGGTCGCTCGAAGACAGTCCAAGAGTGCGAGATGCCTGTGTGACATATCTTCAAAACTGGCTATTTCTCTTTTATCCCATTCGGCCAGACCTCGTTAAGCAAGCCGAGGAAATGGCCGCGAGCTTGGGAGGGAAGCTGCAGGCTCCTCCGCTTTCTTGGAAGTATCGGTGGATTGCTGTGCTTTTTGGGCCGCAACAAGCGAAGCGAGCTCAGGTTGTTTTGCCGCGGATCAAGTGGTCACTGATACGACGCTTGGACAAGGCTCTGTTCCAAATCGAAGGTCGCACATTCGAGAGTTTCCTAAGTATCTGATTCAGCGGCAAACACGACTCGGCGAAATCTAGAACCAATTTTCGCGAGGCGAAACCAGATGATAAACAACACGTGCGCTGCTTCGGAATGCAAGCATTTTGTCCAGTCGTCCATCTGACTCAATACAACCCGTGGTGGAGTAGCCGCATTGGCATCAAATCAACGCGCTGTGCGAAGCGCCCGGATAACGACAGTTCTCTCTTATCCAGTCCGAAAAAACTAAGGCGAATATGAAGATCTCAGTCATTGGTGCTGGTTATGTAGGACTCACCACGGCGGCTTGCCTGGCCCAACTCGATCACGATGTCTTGTGCAGTGAAAGCGACCTTGACAAATTGGCGAAGCTGCAGAACGGTGTCTTGCCGATCTTTGAACCCCATCTGGAACAAGTTGTTCGGCTCACAATGGCCTCAGGAAAACTCAGGTTCGGGTCGACCATTGAGGCGATTGAGCACGGGCAGACGATCTTTATCTGTGTGGGAACGCCGCCATTGCCGAATGGGGATGCAGACCTCTCTGCAATCGAGGGGGTGGCCCGCGCAATCGCAAAGCGGGCATCCGGCTACAAGCTTGTTGTAGAAAAAAGCACCGTACCAGTGCAGACGGGTGCTCAGCTTAAGAAGTACCTTGCCGTACTCGGCGCAAACGGCCTGGATTACGACATAGCCTCCAATCCGGAATTCCTTCGAGAGGGAACGGCCGTCGAAGATTTCTTGCACCCTGACCGGATCGTCGTTGGAGTTGAATCGCCGCGGGCAGAGAGGCTTCTGCGGGAAATCTATGAACCGATCGTCAAGCAAAGTTTCACTTGTCCAGTCCATTCTGATTGCGCGAGAGCGAAGGACCCCGTTTTCCTTGTGACGGATATCAGTTCCGCTGAGCTGATCAAGCATGCCTCCAATTCGTTGCTTGCGATGAAGATTTCGTTCATCAACATGGTCGCGAACCTGTGCGAAGTGGTAGGCGCAGACGTGACGAAGGTCGCCCAGGGAATGGGCCTTGATCCGCGAATCGGTCCTGCCTTTCTGAACCCGGGAATCGGCTTTGGTGGATTTTGCCTCCCCAAAGACGTGCAAGCGTTTATACGAATCGCCGAGAAGTCAGGCTGTGACTTTTCCTTGCTGAAGGAAGTGGAGAAGATCAATCAGCAGCGTGTGGAGCATTTTGTCGAAAAGCTTCGCAAGGAACTCTGGGTTGTGCGCGGCAAAAGGATCGCGGTTTGGGGACTGGCGTTCAAACCGAATACAGACGATATCCGGTTCTCGCCGGCGATTGCCGTTGTGAAAGCCCTTCTGCACGAAGGTGCAACGATTCGTGCCTATGACCCGGAGGCGATGGCAAAAACCAAAGCAATCATTCCAGAGATTACCTATTGCTCCGATGCCTACCACGCCGCCGAAGGAGCCGAGGCAATTATCCTTCTCACCGAGTGGGAAGAGTTCCGGCAGATTGACTGGTCTCGACTGGCTGCACTGGTCGATAGGCCACTGATGATCGATGCACGAAATGCTCTATCTGCTCAAGACCTTGCGTCCTGCGGGTTCTACTACATCGGAGTCGGTGGGATCACTGCTGTTCCGCAGATGGCCAAGCCGGTCATCTCGACGTTAGTAACAGCTCAACACGGAGAGGTCGCCGTTGGCTAAGGCAGCAGCCGGTTTGCTGGCTGCAGTGGCTAAAACCACTCGGGGGGGCGAATCCTTCTCTTCTCCGCCAATCTCTTGGTGATTGCTTTGCACGTCGCTCGACACAAGTAAAGCAGGCTTAGGAACACAGAGCGGTGTTTCACTTACGAACAGCGACTGTCTAAGTTAGTAACTGCCTGATGTGCTCATCACAGGAGTGAACATGGCAAGCACGACCGCATTGGTGGACGAGAAGCCTGAGGCCTCGACTAAGAGCGATGTCGGTCATGAGGCCGTAGTGAGAAGCGGTCTGAAGTATCGTGCCGACATTGATGGGCTGAGGGCAGTTGCAGTCCTTAGTGTGCTGGCTTTTCATGTCGGATTGAGCAGGTTTCGCGGCGGGTTTGTAGGTGTTGATGTCTTCTTTGTCATTTCCGGCTATCTCATAAGTTCCATCATCTTCGCTGAGATCAACGCCTCTCGTTTCACCATCGTGGGCTTCTACGAAAGGCGCATCCGTCGTATCTTCCCAGCACTCTTTGCAATGCTCGCTGTCTCTAGTGTTGTTGCTGTTATTTACTTACTCCCAGCTGAGCTCGTCGATTATGCAAAATCGATGTTAGCAGCGACAGGATCTGCCTCTAACGTATATTTTTGGCAGCATTCTGGCTACTTCGATTCGCTGACCTCAAAGCCGTTGCTCCATACGTGGTCGCTTGCTGTGGAAGAGCAGTTTTATATTTCTTTCCCGCTGTTTCTGCTCATCGTTCGTCGCTTCTTCCCGCAACGACTACGCACTGCGGTCGTATTACTGTTCTTTTCATCTTTAGTGACTAGCATCGTTGTTGTTTCATGGAATCAAGACACGGCATTCTATATGCCATACACCCGTGCTTGGGAGCTCTTGCTCGGAACCATGCTGTCGTTGCGCATATTCCCCGGTCTGAAGTCGGCATGGTTGCGGAACTTAGCAACCCTGTTGGGGATTGGGATGATCACGTGGTCGGTTTTGTCTTATTCGCCGGACACACTGTTCCCAGGCCTCAGTGCCTTGGTACCCTGTGTCGGATCGGCCCTCATTATCTGGGCTGGGGAGGCCGGTTCGTCCATCGTCGGCGCGGTTTTGTCGTGGCGCCCCACGGTGTTTATTGGTCTGATCTCTTATTCGCTGTATCTATGGCATTGGCCGGTCATCATGTTCCGCCAAACGGGCATGCTGATAGGCATAAGTGCGATTAAGTGGGGAAGGCACTCAACTCTGCTCTCTTCACATCGGTTCGACATGCTAGTCGAGGTTTCTCTTTCTTTACTCATAGCTACGCTCTCGTGGAAGCTTATAGAATGTCCCTTTAGAACTGGCCGTCTTCGCTTGAGCGGCCGCCCGCTCTTCGCCTGTGCATGTGGGGTCATGGCCATCTTGCTGGCATCCGCTTCCTGGATGGTCCTTTCGGGAGGATTCAAGGGGCGCTTTCCTGTCAAGGCTCTGCAAGTCGCATCTGCCATTGATGCCAAAGAGGAACGTAGATCCATGCGGACTGGGACCTGCTTCATAACGACGGAGGAGCATTTTGAGCAGTATAACTATGATACCTGCTTGCGGGAAGACAAGAGCAAGAAAAACTACCTTCTGGTCGGAGACAGCCACTCGGCAATGCTCTGGTCTGCACTAGCTTCGGCTCTCCAGCACTCAAATATAATGCAGGCCAGTACGGCTGCATGCGAACCGACGCTTGTTCCCTTGGGGAGCGACAACTGCAGGAAAATGATGGCCTACATCTTTCAGCACTACTTGCCGACGCATCCGATTCAAGGGGTGTTTGTTGCCGGACGATGGGAAAGAAAGAATCTTGGCTCTCTTACGGAACTCATTTGGTGGGCCAAGCAGCACCAGCTCCCTGTGATTGTGTTCGGACCGGTACCGGAATACGACGCGCCTCTTCCAAGACTGCTCGCCTATTCGATCGCCTGGACCAAGCCCGGCCTGCCCAGTCAACATCTTGATGCCGGTTCGAAACTGCTGGATGCAGAGATGCAGCGCATAGCTGAAAGCACTTGGCACGTACCCTATATTTCACTTTATCGTGAGATATGTGGCGCTGCTGGTTGTGTCGAGTATGCCGACGCAGCCCATAGGATTCCGCTGATGGGTGATGACAACCACCTGAGCCCGCTAGGTGCCTCCTTTATCGTGCAGCGTCTTGTCGACAAAGGCGAGTTGAATTAGCCAAAACTTGTTCAGCAGAGCCCGCGGACATTGCCGACGTGAGAAACTAGATTGTCACAATCGCTCAACCCTGCCGGCAGCAATGTTCATCGAAAGATAGGTAACAGGCGAGCCCTAACCGTGAACTGAATTATGTATCCCTCAGTTGCCAGCTTAATCTGTGCTTGCGGAATTGCCGGACTCTTCTACCTTAATATAGAGAGCTCTGTCCGCACTTCTAAAGCTCTCTGGCTGCCGGTTATCTATTTGTCCCTCGTTGGATCAAGGCCTGCATCAGTATGGTTGGGCGTGACCCCGCCGTCCTATGCGTATAATCCCCAGCTTGACGGTAGCCCACTTGATGCATTTGTCTTTGGGCTCCTCCTAGCTGCCGCTTTAGTTGTTCTCATCAGGCGAGGCAAATACCCGCTAATTCTTCTCACAGCAAACTGGCTGATACTGGGTTACTTTGCCTACTGCCTCGTCAGCATCGGTTGGACATATCATCCGGATGTCGCGTTCAAGCGGTGGATTAAAGCTATCGGCGACCTGGCAATGATCCTAGTTGTCGTTACTGATGGACAGCCAGTCGCAGCTCTCAAACGTCTAATCTCCCGCGTTGGCCTCGTTCTGTTCCCGATGTCAGTGCTATTCATCAAGTACTACCCAGACGGTCACAGCTATGCGCCCGACGGTACACAAATGAACACTGGTGTAACCCTGAACAAAAACTCGCTGGGACTCATTGTGCTGGTCATTTCGCTTGGCGCGTTATGGAATGTGCGCTCGCTCCTCGTTCATAAAGACGGAGCCAATCGAGGCCGGCGCCTGATAGCTCAGGCTACCCTGCTTGCATTCGGGGTGGCGCTATTGTGGATGGCCGATTGCTCAACCTGCAAAGCATGCTTTGCCCTCGGTGCCGGACTCATACTTTTGACGAACCTGCGTCCGATTAGAAGTCGGCCTGCCCGTGTGCACGCACTCTGCTTCACGATCCTTCTTGTTGGGGGGGGCACTTTGTTTCTTGGTGGCGAAGCACAGGTCGTACATGCTTTGGGCAGACAGACGAGTCTTAGCGGACGCACAGAGATTTGGGAGGCCGTGATCGGTGCCGTACCCAACCCAATGGTCGGCGCTGGATTCGAGAATTTCTGGATCGGGCCCGACGCCAAGAAAGTGTGGAGCGGTCTTTTAGGTTGGTGGAACCCCGAAGGCATGATCAATGAAGCGCACAATGGCTATATAGAGGTTTATGCGAACCTAGGCTGGATCGGCGTGGGCCTGATCGCCCTTGTTCTAGCCAGCGGTTACCGTCGAGCAGTTATCGTTTTTCAGCTCGATCCGGAGCTTGGGAGCTTGTTCCTTGCATATGTTGCAACGGAAGTAATTTACGGCATAACTGAGGCGAGCTTCCGGATTATGACCCTGTCGTGGATATTCTTCCTTCTAGCCATAGTGGGATCGACAGGAGTTTCAAAAGGTCTCATCTACGGTAAGAAGCGTAAGATCTATGCGTTGCGTCGGGGTGCAGTGAGCAAAATGAATGGCAGCGATGAACTCATACCGGAAAGCGAGAGTATTTACGCTACTCAGAACGGATGGAACTCAATTTGAAATTGCCCGCACCGAATAGTTTCACCGAATACCCGATGGGGCTCTCCAAGGCTTGTGGGTGACGGTAACACTAATTTGTGAACGTACATAACGGTGATTGCGACGGTGGCTGCATAGGGCATAATTTGGGAAAGGATCGTTGTACATGAAGGTGTGTGGAAAAGACATTAAGACACAGGGACGATTAGTGCGGATCGCGCGGCTGGACGGAGAGAAATACACGTTTCCTGAGAATCCTGAAGAGTTTCTGGTGCAGCTGCGGGGCGACGAAACCGGAATAGACCTTTTTACTTTCTTGCAGAAATTGCCCGATACTTCTCCTAGATATCCGTTTCCGTTCGAGGTAGATAATCTTGCCGTACTTCCGGTCACTACATACGAAAATTGGTGGAACAACCAGATCAGATCGTATCCACGCAATCGCGCACGTCAGGCAGCGAAACGTGGCGTAGTAATGCGTGAGATCCCTTACAGTGAGACGCTCGTAAGAGGTATTTGTGCAATATATAACGAAACTCCCGTGCGCCAGGGGAAAAAGTTCCCGCATTACGGGATGACACTAGAGCAGGCACGCCAATACGCTGGTACATTTCTTGATCGGAGCATCTATATTGGCGCGTTTATCAACGAAGAGATGATAGGCTTCGCCAAGCTGACAATGGACGAGACCCGAACGCAGGCAGATCTCGTGCACATTCTGTCGATGGCCCAGCACAAAGACAAGGCGCCGACAAACGCGTTGATCGCTGAGGCAGTGAAGGTCTGCGCAACTCACAATGTCTCATACCTCCTCTATGAGAATTTTGCTTATGGCAACAAGAAGGGAGACAGTCTATCTCACTTCAAGGAAGTAAACGGCTTTCAGCGAATTGACATACCCCGTTATTATGTCCCGCTCACTCGGTGGGGTGCACTCGCTTTTCGTCTTGGCTTGCATCGCCGCTTGGCTGAGCGCATGCCGGAATCGGTAGCGGCCAAGCTGCGCGAGCTTCGCAGCCGTTGGTACCAGCGAAGGTTTCCGTTGAAGGCGGAGTCCTTCTAAGGAGATCACTTGCCGGGAATCGTCGGACTTATCACAAAACTCCCCCATGCAGCCGCCGAGCAACAGCTGCTCGCGATGGTAAAGTGTCTTCAACATGAACCGTTCTACACCTGCGGCACCTGGAGTGACCGGGAGCATGGCGTCTACGTTGGCTGGGTTGCTCGGCGTGGCAGCTTTGCCGATGACATGCCGGTTCTCAACGAAGATGGCCAAGTCACGCTTTTTTTCGCGGGAGAGGAATTCCCGCAACCTGGTCTGAAGCAGGAGCTTCGGCAATACGGACACCAGTTTTCGAATGAGGGTGCCTCCTATCTGGTTCATCGGTATGAAGCCGAAGCGGAATTCCCGAAAAGGTTGAATGGGCGATTTCACGGTCTCGTGGCAGATCGCCGCCAAGGGACGACAACGCTGTTCAACGACCGCTTCGGATTACAGCGTCTTTACTATCACGAGTCCAAGGACGGGTTCTATTTCGCCGCGGAAGCCAAGGCCATTTTGAGGGTTCGGCCGGAATTGTGCGCCATCGATCCGCGTGGGCTTGGAGAATTCGTGGCTTGCGGCTGCGTGCTCGAGAACCGGACGCTGTTTCCGGGTATTTATCTTCTGCCCCAAGCTTCGGCCTGGGTCTTCCAAAATCGCGGCCTTAATGCAAAGAATTCCTACTTTGAGCCGAAGGAGTGGGAACAGCAGGAAGCGGTCGATCCGGAACAGTACTACAACCAATTACAAGGCGCTTTCGTCGGTAATCTGCCACGCTATTTCAACGGCCGCGAGCAGATTGGGATGTCGGTGACGGGCGGTTTGGATACGCGCATTATCATGGCGTGGCACAAGGCCGAGCCAAACTCCCTGCCTTGCTACACGTGGGGCAGCACGTATCGCGATCATGAGGACGTAAAACTCGCGCGCCTTGTCGCAAGAGCTTGTGAGCAGCCTCACCAGGTGATTACGGCGGGACCGGAGTTTCTGGCGCGCTTTGCGCATTACGCGGAGCGCTCTATTTTTTTGACGGACGCATGTGTTGATCTCAGCCGTTGCCCCGACCTTTACGTACAAGAAAAGGTTCGAAAGATCGCGCCTGTCCGTATAGTGGGAACTTACGGCAGCGAAATCCTCATGCAGGCGGTCATGTTTAAGGCACAGGAGCCGGCTCCGGGCCTTTTTGAACCGCTGCGGGAGCAGATTTGCGCGGGGATAGAAACCTACAATGCAGCTCGCAAGGTCCATCCAGTCTCGTTTGTGGCATTTCGCCAATCGCCCTGGCATCACTATGGCGTGCTGGGCCTGGAACAGACCCAGGTAACGATTCGCTCCCCGTATCTCGATAATGATGTCGTCAAGACTGTATACCGGGCTCCGCGCCCAGATGCCATTGCTGCGAATGAGAAAGTAAGGGCTCAGCTCATCCGGGAGGGGAACCCAGCTTTGGCGAAAATACGAACCGATCGGGGCTCGGGCGGGCTCAACAGCGTATTCACGCATTGGTTCCTCGAGTTCTTCTTTAAAGCGGAATATGCGTATGACATGGGCATGCCCCAGTGGATGGCACGAATTGACCACCTATTTGCCCCCTTGCACTTGGAGCGTATCTGGCTCGGCCGTCACAAGCCATTCCACTTCCGTGTTTGGTACAGAGACCACTTGCGCGACTACGTGCGTCAGATGCTACTAGACGAGCGCTCGCTAGCACGGCCTTACGTTACTCGGGCGGGTGTCGAAAAGATTGTGAAGGGCCACTTGCGCGGAGACCACAACTATACGACCGAGATACACAGGCTCCTGGCAGTGGAATTGGCGCATAGATTGTTCGCCGAGCCGGCCTAGCCGACTCGCTCGAGAAAGTGGAGATTTGGAAAACTCTCATGGGCAATGGAACAAACAACCTGCGGTACGTCTTGATCACTCCCAGTCGCAATGAAGCACGTTTTATTGGTAAGACGCTTGAGTCCGTTGTGTCCCAGACGATACTTCCTCTGAGGTGGGTCATTGTGAACGACGGGTCGACCGACGCGACTGCGGAAATCGCGGCGAAATACGCAAGACAATACAGCTGGATCGAACTCGTAAACCGTCCCGTCCGCAAGGAACGACATTTCGCAGCCAAGGTCGAGGCCTTCAATGCCGGATTGGAACGCGTGAAGCAACTCGAATACGAAATCCTTGGCAATCTGGATGCAGATGTCGTACTGGACGCCGATCATTTCGAATTTTTACTCTCCAAGTTCAGAGAAGACAGTCGGCTGGGTGTGGCCGGCACAGTATTCCACGAACCGGACGGATACAACTCTGCCACCGATAGTTTCGAGGGCCAGACATATGTCTCCGGACAGTGCCAGATTTTCCGGCGGCAGTGCTTCGAGGAGATTGGCGGATACGTGCCCAGCAAGGCCGGGGGCATCGATTGGATGGCCGTCACGACCGCCCGCATGATCGGCTGGAACACGCGCTCTTTCCGAGAAAAGTTCTTTCTGCATCAGCGGGCATTGGGAACGGCCGATCGCGGCGTCATTGCTTCGAACTTCGCCTACGGCAAGAAGGATTACATCCTCGGCGGACACCCGCTTTGGGAGATTTTCCGTTGCGCGTACCGTATGACGAAGCGTCCTTATGTAGTTGGTGGAGTCGCGCTGTTCGCGGGGTACGTGGTCGCGTTTCTCAGTCGCGCAGAGCGTCCGGTCTCTCGCGAACTCATGTGCTTTCACCGCAGCCAGCAAATGCTAAAACTAAAGTCCATCGTCTCGTCTTTGTGCAAGCTCAAGAAAGTTAACAGTTTTGAACTTCTGCCCGCCGAAACAATTGCCGGACGGACCAGTGTTGCGAAGTAAGCCAAGGTGAGCGTGCAGATTTGCTCGCACCATTAGCCAAAGGATTTGACATGATCTCGTCCATGCCAGCCCCTATCGATTCGTTTTCTGCTGCCGACGCTGAAACTCTGCCGCTCGGCGATATTCTGGGTGCGGCGAAGCGCTTCATCTCCTGGCTCGAGAGCTACGGAGAAAACTCATACGATTTTCAAACGTTTTACGCGAGCACTCTAGGCCAGAACGCCAAGGCGCTCTACTATCGCAAGCCCCTTCTCGGGACAATGGCAGTCGCTCCAATCATTTTCTGCGAGGCCTTCATACCGTCGGCTCGAAAGCTTTTCTGGAAACGCCAAAGATTCCCGATCGCGGACGCGCATTACGCGATGGGATTCGCATTCTTGGCAAAGTATCTGAATGACCAGGGGTACTACCGTCGCGCGCTCCACTTCCTGAAGGTACTCGAAGAAACTCGCTGCTCTGGCTACGAGCGCTACTGCTGGGGTTACCCGTTCAACTGGGAAACTCTCCACGGCACGATCCGTGAAGGAACGCCCCTCATAACCACGGTACCTTACGTGTATGAGGCATTCAGAGAAGTTCACGGAATTGATAACAGTGGTCGGTGGTGGCAGCTCATGCGATCCATGGCGGAACACGGCTTGCGCGATTACAAGGACTTCGCGACTTCAAAGAGGGCTGCTATGTGTGCCTATAGTCCAATCCACGAGGAATCGGCAGGAGTGATCAATGCGAGTGCTTATCGGGCCTTTCTCCTTACGCAGGCGTCGGTAGATTTCTCAGAGGATACCTATCGGAAAGCTGCCGATCGAAATCTCTATTTCGTGCTTGAGTCCCAGCATCCAGACGGCTCTTGGTATTACGCGAAGGACGGAAAGAGGAACTTCATCGATCACTTTCATACCTGTTTCGTGCTGAAAGCCCTTGCCAAGATTGAGGCGCTGACCAGAAACTGCGAATGCACCAAGACAATTGAACGTGGAATTGATTATTACATCCATAACCTATTCGATGAACGCGGCCTGCCGAAACCCTTTTCACAGCCTCCGCGGCTGATTGTTTATCGACGGGAGTTGTACGACTACGCTGAATGCATCAATCTCGGCGTCTTGCTGAGAGGCCGCTTCGAGCAACTTGATAGGCTCGTAAATGGTGTGCTGAATGAAGTCCTGACGGTTTGGCAAAGGCCCGACGGCTCGTTCCGAACTCGGCAATTACTCCTCGGCTGGGACAACGTTCCAATGCATCGCTGGGCGCAGGCACAGTTGTTTCGCAGCTTGTGTCTTCTCTTGTTTCGAAGCAGTCAGCCGGCAAGCTCGTCAAGGACAGGGGTCTGAGCTACCATGTGCGGAATTTGCGGACAGTTTAACTACGAACGGCAAGCTCCGGCGTCGCGCCGCGAGATAGAGAACATGGCGCGCAGCATCATCCATCGCGGACCTGACGACGAGGGCTACTACGTTAGCGGGCCGCTTGGACTGGGCTTCCGCCGCCTCTCTATTATCGACATTGAGGGTGGCCACCAGCCTATGTCAGATGAAGAGGAATCGATCCGCGTCGTCTTCAATGGCGAAATCTACAACTTCCAGGAGCTGCGACGCGAACTCGAGGGCGTCGGCCACGTTTTCCGAACCCGCTGCGACACAGAAGTGATTGTCCTCGGCTATAAACAGTGGGGCGATGAAGTGCTCAACCGACTGAACGGAATGTTCGGCCTCGCAATCTGGGACGAACACCAACGGCGGCTGGTGATCGCGCGGGATCCATTCGGCATCAAGCCCATCTATTACAAAATAGAAAACGGCAAAGTGTGGTTTGGTTCAGAGATTCGAACCATCCTGGCTGCGGCGTCGGAGGGACCCGAGCCTGATCCCATCGCTCTGAATCTTTTCCTTCGGTATCGTTTCACTCCCTCGCCTTACACCATTTTCAAGGGCATCCGGAAGCTCGCGCCTGGAACCATGCTAATTTTCCAGGACGGCGGATACAGAGTACAGCGCTGGTACCGTTTCCGTCCGGCGCCATTTTCTCCCGCGAAATCCGAAGGTGAGGCCCGGGAAGAGCTGGTTGGAATTTATAAGCGCGCCGTGAAGCGCCACCTGCTCAGCGACGTTCCTCTTGGACTGCTGCTGAGCGGGGGCTTGGACTCCGCGCTGCTCCTGGCGCTGATGAATCTCTACGGGAATTCTTGGCGCACCTTCACGGTTGGCTACGGCAACGTTTTCAGCGACGACGAACTCGCGGATGCGGCGCAAACGGCCGCCCTGTTCGCCTCAAGGCACACTGAGGTCTTGCTCGACCGGCGGACCTTCGAGGAGTCACTCCCGCGTGTGGTTGAGTTCATGGAAGAACCGGTAGCGACGTCTTCGATTCTGCCGATGTTCTTTGTTTGCGAAAGAGCGCGGCGAGATGTCAAAGTCGCGCTCATCGGTCAAGGTCCCGACGAGCTATTCGGCGGGTATCCCCGCCATTTAGGAACTCGCTACGGCCAGCTCTGGGCAGGCTTGCCTCAGTGGCTGCGAGGACCGATTTCTTCCCTAGTCCAGGCGCTGCCGAGGAATGAAACCTTGAAGCGAGGCGTGCGCTCGCTGGATACCCCGGAACGCTTGCGAAGATATCAGCAGGTCCTTTCGCTGTTGCCGGGCGATCAGGTCGACAACCTTTTCAAATCGGACGTTCTGCCACCCGCGGCGGGGGACGAAGTTCTGACGTCCTGGGAGGAGTTCTCCGATCTAATGACAAAAACCGACGAACTAGGCGGCCTTCAGTTTATCGAGCTCCGCTCGACCCTGCCGGATGAGCTGCTGATGTACGCCGATAAGCTCTCGATGGCGCATAGCCTTGAAGTGCGCGTGCCCTATCTGGACAAGGAAATCGTCGAATACGGCGAAAGACTCCCCGCAGGCTTCAAGGTGCGCAATGGTGGCGGGAAATGGCTGCACCGCGAAGTCGGCAAGGCCTTCCTGCCAGCGACGATTCTCCGGCGCAAAAAGCGCGGGTTCGCCACGAATGTCGTGGATGAATGGTTTCGCACCGCACAATCGCGGAAGATGGACGAGATGCTGCTCGATCAGCAGTCCTACATATTCGATTATTTGCAGTCAGCCGCCGTCCGTGAGCTCCTTGAGCAGCACCGCTCCGGCGCCAACAACCACTACAAGATTCTCTTCAGTCTGGTCGTTTTGGAAGAATGGCTACGTGCGAGCTTCGTGCCGGCGACCTACGACGCGCGTTAACACCTTCCTCCTCTGCGGCTAATACTATTTATGAAGTTTCTTGTCAAACATGTGATGACGCGGTCGATTGTTGTCAAACTCGCGACATTCCAACTTGGTAGCAAGCTATCACCAAGACCACTAATGGGATAGAATTTGCACCCTTTTCGGTCCGACGGCACATTCCACCCTATCTCGACGGCCAAGGAACTTCGCCGTTCCGCTGTTCGTGGCGCTGGGGCGGCGATAGGCGGTTCCGCGGGTAACTTCGTTTTGCAATTCGCGTCAGTTGTCGTTTTGGCGCGGCTGCTCACTCCGTCCGATTTCGGAATCGTGACTATGGTCACGACGTTCAGCCTTCTGCTTCGGAGCTTCGGTCTGAATGGTTTCACTGAATTGATCATGCAACGCGAGGAACTCACAGGTTCCCTCGCGAGCAATCTTTTTTGGATCAATCTGGGTGTCGGCGCGATGCTCACGCTGGCATTCGCTGCTTCTGGTCCGCTGCTGACGTTTTTCTATCACAATCCGGCCGTTGCTCAAGTAACCGCGGGAATGTCGCTAACGATTGGGGTTAGCTCCTTGGGCTATATCCATGCAGGGCTGTTACAGCGCGCCATGCATTTCAGAACTATCGCGATCATCAATGTGATCGGGATGTTGATCTACGTGACCGTCTGTATCGTCTTGGCCATCGCGGGCTGGCACTACTGGGCGCTGGTTTGGGGCAATGTGATTTACTCCTTAGCCATAGCTGCGGGTGCCTGGTTGATGTGCCGGTGGGTACCGACTCGGCCACGTCGCGTACCGGGCACCGGCTCAGCGTTCAAGTTCGCGATAAACGTCTATTCGCATTTTGCCTTCAGCTACTTGACTCGCAACACAGACAACCTCCTCGTTGGTTGGAGGTTTGGCGCTGGGGCACTTGGGTTTTATAAGAAGGCGTACGACTTGTTCGTTCTGCCAGAAACACAGTTGCTGGCGCCATTGTCCGCCGTAGTTGTGAGCACACTCAGCCGCGTCAACCACGATCGCGAACAATTCAAACGCTATTTTCTGCGGGTGATATCAGTTTTGGCGCTCGTGGGCATGGGAATTGGGGCTGATTTTGCTTTAGTCGGACAGGATCTCATTCGGCTTCTCTTCGGGCCGGGGTGGGAGCAGGCCGGTCGAATCTTCGCTTTATTCGGTCCTGGAATCGGAGTCATGTTGCTGTACAACACGCACGGGTGGATTCATCTCTCGATCGGACGCCCCGAAAGATGGCTACGCTGGGGGTTGATGGAGTTTTCATGTACCGCGAGTCTATTCTTATTGACTCTACGCTGGGGCCCCAGCGGAATCGCTGTCGCCTGGACCGCCTCGTATTTTCTCCTGATGTTCCCCGGCTTCTGGTATGCGGGCAAGCCGGTCGGCCTCGGTGTTGTGCCCATGCTAGGTGCCATCTGGAAGTTCTTTTCAGCATCGGCTGTCGCGGGTTGTGCGACTGCTTTGATCTTCGAGGCGATACCGCGTTTCACGATGACAAGTGGGTCGTCGAATGCTCTGGGGCGGATCGTTTCAGTTTCCATGATATTCACCGGCCTGTATCTCTGTGGAGTCATTGTCCTCCATGGAGGGTTGACGCCTCTGACTGAGACCGTCGATCTAGTTCGTGACGTTTTACCTGGGCGCATGTCTGGTCGCAAATTGGCTGCAGCCGTCAAGATGGAGTCTCCTGAGGACGTTTCTGAACGGCCCGATCAAGTCGGGGTGGGCCTTGTGGCGGTGTCCCACGATACCGGTTCTGAGGCGTCATGACTTCCTGAAAAACAAGGGCATGGCGATCAGGTAGATGGTTGTTCGAATGAATTCGCTCCCCACATCGTTCCGACATTAGTGTGATGTTCAGTTCGAGCTTGAATACGAGTTGTCCAACGGAGAACCCTTGAATCGTCTACGCATTCTGGTCCTAGCGCCATCCTGTAATCCGAGTGGTGTCAGCATGCCTTACGTCACCTACTCTCATGCGGCAGCACTTGGCCAGCTCCATGACGTCACATTGGTAATTGGAGCACCAGTTGAGGACAAGGTGCGCAGCGCAAATGGGCCTTTTCGCTCCATAGAGGTGGTCCGGGCGCCAACGCTGGAGCGTATCTACGCCTGGAGTCTACGACGAATATTCAAAAACGACTTTACAAGCCAGGCGTTGACCGCATTCGGCTATCCGTTTTCACTCGCGTTTGAATGGCACGCCTGGCGGCAGTTGCGACGCCGGATCTTCGAGGGTAGCTTCGATGTCGTTCTGCGCGTCTTGCCGATGACTGCGGTTTTGCCGAGCCCGTTCGCTTTCTTCCTTCGGAGGGGTCCCATACCTTTTGTGATCGGTCCGATTAACGGGGGACTTCCATACGTACAGGGTTTCAGCCAGGCGAAGAACGAGAAGCAATGGACCTCTATTCTGAGAGGACTATACCGCTTTTTGCCTTTCGCTCGATCCACTTACCGCAATGCGGCAGCGATCATAGCTGCTTCGTCCCAAACATATGCCGAGTTTGCGGGGTATCGCGACAAACTCTTCTTTGTCCCAGAGCCTGGCATTAGTCGTACCCTTTGTTCCGACGACACGCGACGCACTCAGCCGAGCGCCAAGCTTGAGCTGATGTTCGTCGGGTACCTAACCCCCTGCAAAGCTTGCGATCTGGCCCTGCGAGCGGCAGCCCCGATTCTGCGGAGTGGTTTGGCTCGCTTCAACGTGGTCGGCGATGGCCCGGAACGGAACCGCCTCCAGCAGCTTACGAAATCCCTTGGGATCGAGAGCGCTGTTTCCTTCTGTGGCTGGGTTGACCATGCTGAGGTCCTGCGGCGCTTACGCGATGCGGACGTGATGGTCTTTCCATCGGTTCGCGACTTTGGCGCAGGCGTGGTTTTTGAAGCTCTCGCCTCCGGCGCCGTACCTGTTGTTGCGGACTTCGGCGGTCCCGGCGATATCGTCTATCCAGAGGTAGGGTACAAAGTGCCTCTTACGAATGAGAGCGACTTTGTGGCGCAAATGGGAACGATTCTGACCGAGCTGGCCCATAATCGGGATCACCTCAAGCGGTTACGCCGGGAAGGAATGGCGTATGCACGTGAACGCCTAACGTGGGATGCGAAGGCGCAGGATACCACCAGAGTCCTGGACTGGGTCGTGCGGCGTGGTCCTAAGCCAAACTTCTTACCGCCTAAGATGCTCAGCACGAGAAGTCATCTTGAGATGGTCAGTCAGTCCAGAACTGAAATTGATCAACTCTCCGCCAACGAGTTCGACAAGGCAAAACCAATCGAGGATGAACTCAAGGTCTCGTAGGATGTTCCAACCTTTAGGAGTCAATATGAAAGCTCTCGAATTAAGACAAGACACAATGAAACCTCTTCTCCGAACCCTGCTTCGCCCGGTCCTTTCCCCGAGAGCGTTCCAGTCGATTCGATTTCAATGGTGGTGCCTTTCGTCATACATCCCTAATATGGTCATCTCCCGGTTCGTCAAACGCGCTCCTCAAGTTTGGGGCTTCGGTGCGGCACAAACTCCGTCACATCTTGCGAAGCAACTCCAAAACGTAAACGTGCTAGCTCCGACAAGGATGTGTCGCGTGATGACCAAGTACGGGAGCGACAAAGGTCGCCTACTAAAGTACACCACAGTGTATTCGGCTCTTTTCAAAGAGCACGCCAATGAGCCCCTCCGGGTCCTCGAGCTCGGCTTGGGTACGAATAATCCAGATTTGCCGTCGAATATGGGCGTGTTTGGGGCACCTGGTGCCTCCCTCCGCGGATGGCGAGACCTTTTGCCGCACGCCAGTGTGTACGGGGCTGACATCGATGGCAGCATTCTGTTTCAAGAAGACCGAATCAAGACATTTTATTGCGATCAACTTGATCGTTCGTCCATCCGAGAGTTGTGGTCCCAGCCGGATTTGCAGGGCGGTGCGGACATTATCATCGAAGATGGTCTGCATACTTTTGAAGCGAATATTGCTTTCCTGGAAGAGTCCCTCCATCACCTCCGTCCCGGTGGTATTTACGTCACCGAAGACATCATCTGGAGCGACGTCGAGCAGTGGTACGATCGGGTCGCAACTGTCTATTCAAAGCAATACCCGACGTATGAGTTCGCGTTTGTAACTTCGTTGAACGGTGGGACGCGAGACCCGAACTTGCTGGTCGTTCGTCGCGGCGCGGCTTAGGTTCTGGTTCAGCGCGGTCGATCTTCCGAGGTAAGCGTTGGTAGCGGCGTCAGCGTGTGCGGGGAAACGATGTAGTTTGCCGCGCAGACGTCCATGACCGAAACGGGGCAAGGCCCATTGCTGTTTGGGTGGGGTAGCCGTAGAACCTCCGTGTCTGGCGCTCACCGCATTTCATGCACTAAACTCTGGTCACAGTGCAAAATGACGCTGTGTCAGAGGCCAGAGATAAATGAGACGCGATTGGTCACATCCCTTACACCTTGTCTCGATAATGCTTTTGTTTTCAACACTTTCATACGGGCAGGCATGGTCTGGGATACTAGCGTCCAGCCGGGCCATCAACTGGGAGAACGCCGGTCTCCCCGCCGCGTTTCCTGATGGAGAAACCACCCCGAACCCGTGGACGCCTGCAACACGTCCAGCCTGCACAAGCGCTCAAGCCGGAATCACGGTCCCGGTGGCATCGAGCACATCTTTATCTTCTCTGAATACGGCGGTGGCAAACTGCTCGTCGGCCAATCCGGGCGGATCGTACCTCCTGCTAGGCTCAGGGACGTTTTCCTACAGCGGGAACATTAATCTGGCCAACAATGTCACATTGCGGGGCAGCGGGCCAATGAGCACCACGATCAGCTTCAGCGGAGCTGATCTGATTGTTTACGGTAATTGCTGTTTATCGCTAGGTGGAGGGGTGCTTTCATCCAGCCCGGCAGCAGGCACCACTTCTGTCACGATTCCATCGACTACGGGCACGCCAACCGTAGGCAACCTTGCATGGTTTAATCAATGTGACACCGGGTACAGCGGCAGCTTTACGACATCGAATCCGTATAACACCTGCTCGACCGGCGCCTATTCCGACAACGGCGGCATATTCGTCTGTTCGTTCTCGTCGGCCTGCACGATCAACAGCACCGGCACCATATCAGCGCATGGCCAGACGCAAGTCGTTCTCATCACATCGGTCACAAACAACGGAGGCGGGAGTTATACCGTGGGTTTTTCTCCCGGCCTTTACATGCCGAACTGGTCAACCAGCAATACAGTTGCGATGTACTGGCAGTCGGCGTCGGAGAACGGTTACGGCATGGGCGTCGAAGATTTAACCGTCGAGTGGGCTTCCGGCAATGACGGGAAGATTTACCTGTCGGATTGCTACGCTTGCTGGCTGAAAGGCGTGCGGCTCATCGGAAACGTCGCCACCGAGTTGATCTACGTGAATCTCGCAAAGAACTCGCTTGTCGCCAACGGTTATTTCTTTCCCCAAAGCCCGCCTAGCAATTTCGCTTCCACTGTAGGCAGTCAAGCCATAAGTAACGGCAATGATTCTGACGATCTCTACATCAACAACATCTGCGACACAGGTATGTGCGTCTACGCTCTGGGAAGTGACGAGGGCGATGTCTATGCCTACAACACCGCGCTGAACGGGGAATCTAGCGGCAACCAGCCCATGATGTTCCAGCACGATAGCGGCGGAGCGGGCACAGTGTTTATCCTGAACGAGGGTAACCAATCGAATGCGTTGCTCGATGACGATACTTGGGGCACGCACGACTTCGATACTTTCTTCCGCGATTATCTCTCGTGCTGGAACTCGCCATTCAGTTCATCGACTGGAGTCGGCATCCTGATCGGGAGCTTCGCGCGATTCGACAACGCGATTGCCAACGTCCTTGGAGATGCTTCTACAGTCGGATCAACTAAATGCACCAATTACCAGAACACTGCCGGGAACACGAATGCTGAGTTCGGCTTCAATGAAGGCAATTCCGACCCTTTGGCGCTGTCCAGTTCGATGCGCTGGGCGAACTGCGATGCGGTGAACGGCACCTGCCGATATGTGAGTTCAGAGGTTCCTGCATTGCTGAGCGGCGATGCCGCCCCATACGAAAATTCTGTTCCGAGCAGCCACAACATACCGTGCTCATTCTTTATCTCCGGTTCAGCGTTCACGACATCCCCATGTTCCGTACTGAGTAGCGGCGGTACCGGACTAAGTTGGTGGAAAGTATGCACAGCATGGACTACATTCCCGACCAGTTGCAGCACCACAAAAACACAGCCATTCCCACCAATCGGTCCCGATGAAACTGGTGGTCCCTACGTTGATGGGTATGCCTATGATAATGCAGCGACCCTGGCTTACAAGTCCCTACCCGTTGACACATCATTTCAAGGATCGCTGGCGATTACCGCGTCAAGCTGGTCAAGTGGAACTGAAACGCTGACAGTCTCCTCGCTACCGACGACCTATCACATGATCGGCGGGTTCCAGTTGTTCGGCGTGAGTTCGTCGTGCGCCCCCAGCAGTGGAGCATCCTACACCGGGAGATCAGACGCCGAAATCCTGATGACTGGATCAAGCTCGACTACGATCAGTTACGCGCTCGCGTCCAGTCCGGATAATGGAAGTTCCAATCACTGTACCGGCGGCGGCAGTGGGACAGTTAAATGGCCCGATGTGCGCCAGTTCGATGAGCGGGTGTATCAAACTGACGATCCTGTGGACCCTCCACCAGCTGCGCCGACCGGCCTCGCCGCGGTTGTCCAATGACGTAAACGTCCCGCGCACAAATCCCGAGTCGAGCTTACCGATACACGGCGAATCAAAGTTGATATTCTTAGAGTGTTCTGGTTCGGTCTCGTAAAGCGTGATGCTCAGCTATCCTCTACCACCACGTTGGTGGACCAGCAGATCTGATGTCGATCATATGTGAAAGCGCAAGAATGTTAGAGGACTCTAGTGTCCACACTCGCTGAAGACACTACCGCTCACTCTGCTTCTATCGCGCAACAGGCAGAGTCCGGGGTGGCCTTGCTGACCGGTGGGTTCGATCGGCCATACGCATACGGCATGGCGATGGCGCTGGTTCAAAAGGGCATTCGCCTCGACGTCATCGGGAGCGATGAGGTCGACAGCCCCGAGATGCACACGACGGCCGGTCTACAATTTCTCAAGCTGTGGCCCTCCCGCTCAACCAATCAGGTGGCGGTAGCAAAGCTTTCGAGGGTCGTGAAGTATTATGCGCGTCTTCTGCGATACACAGCGGTCGCTGAACCTGCGGTGTTTCATATCTTGTGGAACAGCAAGGTTCAACTGTTCGACCGAACTCTCCTGATGCTCTACTACAAGGCAATGGGCAAGCAGATTGCGCTCACTGCCCACAATGTGAATCAGGGCAGAAGAGATGGGAACGATTCGCTGCTGAATCGCCTCACTTTAACAATGCAATACAGGTTGACGGATCACATCTTCGTTCATAGTCAAAAAATGAAGAATGAGCTAATCGCAGAATTCGGAGTGTCGGAACAGGCAGTCACGGTGGTCAGGCATCCTATCAACGATGTTTTCCCTGATTCGTGCCTGACCCCTGCGGAAGCGAAGCGTCAACTGGGCTTGCGAAACCACGAAAAGGCGATTCTCTGTTTCGGCAGAATCAAGCCTTACAAAGGCATCGAACATTTGCTGGAGGCATTCCAGATCCTGGTGAAAGATGATGGGAGCTACCGTCTCATCATCGCGGGCGAGGTTGAAGAGAGAAGTAAGGAATACCTGAACCAGATCAGGCGTATGATTCCCGCAGAACTTGAGCGCAATCAACAGATTGTGCTTAAGGCTCAGTACATTCCGGACGAAGAGATTGAGTTATACCTCAAGGCGTCCGATGTGATGGTTCTCTCCTACAACGAGATCTTTCAAAGCGGCGTGCTGTTCCTGGGTTATAGCTTTGGCTTGCCCGTGATTGCAACGGACGTAGGATCTTTCAAAGAAGAAATCGTTGAGGGTAGGACGGGGTTTCTGTGTCGTCCCGGTGATCCGAAGGATTTGGCCAGAGCGATCAAGACTTACTTCGGGAGTGAGCTTTACAAAAACTTGGGAAAGACCCGGAAAGAAATAAAAGATCACGCCAATGTCCATCACTCATGGGCGGCCGTCGCCGAATTGACGCGGAATGCGTACGCGAAACTCGTGGGAGGAGAGCGCAGTAGTGGTTTTGACGCCAATGTTCCTCCCGATTGCTGCACCCAAGGGTGATTCTTTAACCGTCAAGAGATAAAGGGTAATTATCTTGAGAATCAGCGTATTCGGATTGGGTTATGTTGGAACAGTGTCCGCCGGGTGCCTCGCGAATGACGAGCACGAGGTTGTCGGAGTCGATCCGGTACAGGCCAAAGTCGACCTCATTAATAAGGGTCAGTCTCCGATTATTGAGGCCGACATTGGCGAGATCATTGCGACAACCGTCAAATCTGGGTGTCTCCGGGCCATCACGGATCCCGCGAAAGCCATTCGCGAAACAGATCTGTCATTTGTGTGTGTCGGTACTCCCAGCCAGCCTAACGGCAATCTCGACCTGCGCTATATCCGTCGCATCTGTGAACAGATTGGCCAAGCACTGAGAGATAAAGCGGAACGGCATACAGTCGTAATCCGGAGCACGATTTTGCCTGGGACCATGAAGGAAATTGTGATCCCGGTTCTCGAGGAATTTTCGGAAAAAAAAGTGGGTACCGAGTTTGGTGTCTGTAATAACCCTGAATTCCTGAGGGAAGGCTCCGCGGTCCGGGATTTCAATGCGCCACCAAAAACGGTCATTGGAGAATTAGAGCCAGCAAGTGGTGACTTGCTCGCTACGCTCTACAAGAAGCTCGACGCCCCATTAATCCGTACGAGTCTGGAAGTCGCTGAGATGGTTAAGTATGTTGATAACTGTTGGCATGCGCTCAAGATTGGATTTGCCAATGAAATTGGAAACCTTAGCAAGGCTTTCGGAATCGATGCACATGAAGTGATGAATATCTTTTGCCAGGACAAAAGGCTGAATATTTCTCCCGCGTATCTGCTTCCTGGATTTGCTTTCGGAGGTTCTTGTCTGCCTAAGGATCTTCGAGCTCTGACATACAAGGCAAAAGTTAACGATCTTCAGCTCCCGATTCTTACGTCTATCCTGCCCAGCAACGCGATGCAGGTGAGTCGAGGAGTGCAATTGATCATGGAGAAGGGACACAAGCGCGTGGGCATTCTTGGATTTAGTTTCAAATCGGGGACGGACGACCTGCGTGAGAGCCCAGTCATCGAAGTGATCGAACGCCTGTTGGGAAAGGGATACGACCTCCGGATTTACGATAAAAACGTAAACATCGCAAGTCTGGTTGGGGCGAATCGAGATTTCATCCTCAATCGGATTCCGCACATCTCACGGCTTATGGTGGACCGGATCGATACGGTTCTTGATCACGCACAAACAGTCGTCATCGGCAACCGGGACCCTGAGTTTGGGGCCGTAGTCGACAGGCTGCGCGACGGTCAGTCGTTGGTTGATTTCGTACGAATTTCAGATCGCAAGAGCGTAAACGGGAAATACGACGGCATCTGCTGGTGAGGATATCGAGCGTGGGACCGACCGCTTTCTTGCAGCATATGAAAGAACTTTAGCAGAGCACGAGATAAGCCGACTTTCAGAGCTCTAATGCGACGTCGTGACGTACTGTCGCTCTTCGCCACATTGAGCTGTGTCAGTCTAGCCGCGAGAGTGGCATCTTTCGACGAGATTGCCGGTTTACCAACAGTGATAATCATCGACGCGAAAGCCGTTCTGCTAGTAGGCGGGTTGGGTACACGGCTGCGCAGTTTGGTACCGTCAACGCCCAAAGCGCTTGCCCCTATGGGGGATCGTCCCTTTCTTGAACTCCTTGTTAGGCAGTTGTGCAGTCAAGGCATAAAGAAACTAATAATGTGCACCGGGTATCTCGCCGATCAGATCGAGGAAGCGTTCGGTGACGGCACCAGATTGGGCGTCGAAATTGAGTACTCGAGGGAACCCCATCCGCTCGGGACTGGGGGAGCGGTTAAGCTCGCGCAGAGGTTCCTCAAAAACTCTGCCGATTCTCTGGTGCTGAACGGAGATTCTTTCCTGGAGATTGATTACCGGGAGTTGATCCGATTTCACCGGGCGCACCTTGCCACGGCTACAATTGCTTGCGTGCGCGTTGAGGACGCCAGCCACTACGGAACGGTATGCCTGGATTCAGGCGGTAGGGTCCTAGCATTCCGTGAGAAGACGGGTGACTATTCCGCGGGTTTCGTTAGCGCGGGCGTGTATGTTTTCGGCGCGTCAGTTCTTGAACATATCCCCGACGGGCAGGTCAGCTTAGAAAAAGATGTTTTTCCGAAGCTTGTGGACCTTGGACTATATGCATCGATTCAGAAAGGAGTGTTTATCGACATCGGTACTCCGGCTGACTACCTAAGAGCACAGCAAATATTAGCCCTTCGGGGATGCGATTGTGCCAACCTCGAAAGCCGGTTCGTCGCCGATAGCGATGCGTCGGCTGATTCTCATTAGAAAAGATACTGTAGATGGGATCTTCAGGTTCCTTTGCACTCCGAGTCAAGGCATCAGTAGAGGCATCAATTGCTAGCAAGCAGCGGATGCTAGAGGATCCCGGCTTACTTGCCACGGTGAGCAAGGTCGCTCAGGTTCTGATTAATGCCTTCAAGTCAGGAAACAAAGTAGTGCTGTTTGGCAACGGGGGAAGTGCAGCTGACGCGCAGCACATCGCTGCGGAATTCGTTGGCCGGTTCGCATTTGATCGGCCTCCTTTGCCGGCTCTAGCGCTCTCTGTGAACACATCGTGTGTCACTGCAATCGGGAACGACTACGGTTTTGATCGGGTGTTCTCGCGACAGCTTGAGGCCCTGGCACATCGTGGCGATGTGGCAATTGGTATTTCGACGAGTGGGGAATCACCGAATGTCCTTCAGGCAATCGCGACCGCCCAGAAGATGGGACTTCATACCGTTGGAATGACAGGCGTTAAGGGAGGAAAGTTGGCGGATGCAGCGGAGCACTGTATCTGTGTACCTGCAAAGGAAACTCCACGGATACAGGAATGCCATATTCTACTTGGACACATCATTTCAGAACTGGTGGAGGAAGAGATTTTTCATGCGTAAGGCAGTGTTCTTGGACCGTGATGGTGTAATCAACCGAAAGGCTCCGACGGAAGATGAATACGTCACGCGTTGGGAACAGATGGAAATTTTACCGGGAGTTGCGGAGGCCGTAGCTCGCCTCAACAGCGCTGGCTTTCACATCTACCTTGTCACGAATCAACGAAGCGTAGCTAAGGGACTTATGACGGCCGCTGAATTGGAGGCTGTTCATGTCGAATTGTGTAAACACTTAGCCAAAGCGGGAGCCAGAATTGACGGCGTCTATTGTTGCCCGCATGAGCTTGAGCCTCCCTGCGATTGCCGGAAGCCTCAACCGGGAATGTTGTTCGAGGCTGCCCGCGCACATGATATCGATCTGAGGGTCTCATGGATGATTGGAGATTCCGAAAAGGATGTGGAGGCGGGAAAACGGGCGGGTTGCAGAACAGTTCGCCTCGTTCCGAATGGCAAATCGTCAAATAACGGTGCTGATGTCGTTGCACCTTCACTTCTTTCTGCGGTCCAGAAAATCTTGGAACTCACTGCAGCGAACTTGCCCGTTTCCTAGAGGGGTGTAAATCATGGTCATCACAAGTACTCCACTTCGGGTTTCTTTCTTCGGAGGGGGCACAGATTATCCTGTGTGGTATCGCGAGCACGGCGGCGCTGTGCTTTCGACTACCATCGACAAGTCTTGTTTCATCACATGCCGATGGCTGCCACCATTCTTCGAGTACCACAGTCGCATCTCCTATACCAAAGTCGAGAATGTTGGAGCAAATGCTGCGATTGCTCACCCGTCGGTGCGAGGGTGCCTACAATACCTCGGCATTCGCGAAGGTGTTGAGATCCACCATATTGCCGACTTGCCGGCCAGGGCTGGGTTGGGCACGAGCTCCGCCTTTACCGTAGGGCTGCTCCTTGGGCTTTATGCGCTCAGAAATCAGATGCGAGATAAACACTCGCTTGCAATGGAAGCTATAAAAGTTGAGCAAGAGATCTTAAGAGAGGCTGTCGGAGCCCAAGATCAAGTCAGCGCGGCGTATGGAGGATTTAATCGCATCAACTTTACTCGTGATGGTTCGGTTGAAGTGAAGCGGACCCTTGCGCAGAAAGACCGATTGGCCGAACTCGAAGGGCACCTGGCGCTCTTCTTTACAGGGTTCGCTCGTACTGCATCCGAAATCGCGCAAGAGCAGCTAAGGCTGACGCCGCAAAAGACGTGGGAGCTGCAAACCATGCTTAGCCTCGTCGATGAGGCCGAAGCGATTATTACAAATCCGGCGCGACCGCTGAGTGAATTTGGTCGGCTGCTGGATGAGAGTTGGAAAATAAAGAGAACGTTGACTCAACAAATTACCAACGCCACTCTTGACGAGATTTACGAGACAGGGCTCAACGCGGGAGCGCTGGGCGGGAAGCTACTGGGTGCTGGCGGAGGTGGTTTCATGATGTTCTTTGTTCCACCGGAGCGCCGACAAGCTTTGCGCTCACGCTTGAAGAAGCTGTTGTGTATTCCGTTTTCCTTCTCGACCCGTGGCAGTCATGTGGTGCTCTACGAGCCAGAAGATCTTTACGATCAGGCGCTGGCTAAAGAGCGAAATGTCATATACGGACAGGGCGAGAGTGAGGAAGTGAGAACCGTCATTGCATAACGCCTTTTCGCTGCCGCGGCCTTCACGATCTCCACTCTGATCAAAGAGTTTTACTCCTTGACCCGCCCGAGTGAAGGACTTTGTGAGTGGTATGAATCTGATTGAGGCGCTTGAATACGTTAATAGACCGTCCCCGAAGAGCGCGGACTGCGTGCGAATCTTCCTAGCCTGCGGTTCCACCCCTCTTCATGTCGAGACGTTTCTCAATGCTAATCTTCGCAAACTCTGCCCAACTTCGCGGATAGAAGTAAAAACGGGGCTTTTTGGTGACTTGGTCGGAAACCTGGAGCGCTTGCAGCCACATGATCATGACGCGTTAGTGATATTAATCGAATGGTCAGACCTGGACTCACGCTTGGGGGTGAGGAATTTGGGAGGGTGGCAGTTGGAGAAGTTGCCCGATACTATCAAATCTGCGACATTGCGTCTCAGGCAATTGAGTGCTGCTGTGGATGCGGGCGCACGGGTCCTGCCAACCTACGTTTGCCTGCCCACTTTGCCCCTTCCCCCTCTGTTCTACACAGGGACACAAATTGCGAGCACATTCGAATTTAATCTACGCGCAAGTGTTGCTCTCTTCGCGGAGGAGATCTCACAGCATCGTCATGTCCGAGTCGTAAGTACACAGCATCTCGACGAGCAATCACCGTTGAGCAAGAGGTTTGATCCTCGAACGGAGATCACACAAGGCTTCCCTTACAGCACTTTTCATACTTCCGTGCTGGGTCAAGTCATAGCGGAGTTAATCTGTCGACCTGAACCCAAGAAGGGTTTAATCACCGATCTGGATGACACAATGTGGTCCGGCATCCTTGGCGAGGTCGGAGTTGAAGGGATCACCTGGAACTCCGATCGGAATGCTCAAATTCACGGGATTTACCAGCAGTTTCTGGCATCTCTTGCCAGCTCCGGTGTGCTAATAGGTGTCGCGAGCAAGAACGAACCTGCTCTGGTCGAGGCAGCCCTCAGGAGAAATGACCTTCTAATCTCGAAGGACAGCATGTTTCCAATTGAAGCTAGTTGGGGACGCAAATCAGAGTCTGTGAAAGGTATTTTGAGGAGGTGGAATGTTTTGGCAGACTCGGTAATCTTTATCGATGACAGTGCAATGGAGGTTGCAGAAGTACAAGCTGCGTTCCCCGAGATGGAATGCCTAGTTTTTCCGAAGAACGACTATGGCGCAATGTGGAAACTGTTGACTCACCTGAGAGATCGATTCGCGAAGACTCAGATTTTGGAAGAGGACTCGGTTAGAGTGCAGAGTATTCGCAGTTCCGAGGCTTTCCGTGATAGCTCTTTAGACCAGTGTTCGATGGATGACTTCCTGGAACAAGCTGAAGGTCACCTAACGTTCGTCGCAGGCAAGCTCGTGGAGGACAAGCGAGCTTTCGAACTGGTTAACAAGACCAACCAGTTCAATCTCAATGGGAAGCGGTACGATGAGAGAGCGTGGTCAACGTTCTTCAATGAGCCGCGAGCCCGAGCGATCACTGTATCGTATGAAGATAAGTTCGGCAAGCTCGGAAAGATCGCAGTCATGATGGGAAAGGTGGAGGATGGACGGTTTGTCATGGATAGCTGGGTCATGAGTTGTCGTGCCTTTTCGCGACGCATTGAATATCACTGCCTCCAATATCTCTTCGAGGCATTCGATATCGCTGAAATCGCTTTTCAAGTGCATACGACCGGGCGCAACGGTCCTATCCTAGAGCTACTTAAGGGATTTGCAGAGGGTCCGATCGAAGGACCTTTCCGGCTAACAAGACCTTGCTTCTGGAAAAAAGCACTGAAAATGCCGCACAAGGTCCTAGAGGAGGCTCTTGCTGAATGGAAGATCGACTAATGCGCTGTTTCTCCTCCGTGTTCCCCGCTGCGTCTCGCGATGAGATTAGTAGCCAGAGTCTCGAGGAAATTACGGGTTGGGATTCTCTCCGGGTGGTTACTCTGCTCGCTGTTCTAGACGAACAATTTGGAGTACAGATGGAGGTGCCGGACTTGCTGGAACTTGGCACGTTTAGTGCTATAAAGGAGTTCGTATTGCAAAGGACAAATGGGCAGTGAGGCTGGGTCTAGCAGAGACAATGTGGGTTGCCGGCGGAGTTAGGGACGTGGAGCAAGTTGGCGAAGGGCAACGAAGGAGGGAGCATCCAGTCCGTGGAGCGTGGAATAGAGTCCTGCAGATTCTAACGATGTTTCTCCCCGGCGGACAGAGTTTCCGTGCATTTCTGCACCGTGCTCGAGGAGTCAGAATTGGACGTAATGTTTGGATTAGTTACAATGTGATTCTTGAGACGGGCTTTCCGGAGCTGATCACCATTGATGACGATGCGTTTATAGGTGTCGGCGTGATAGTTATTGCGCATTTTAGGGAGGCCCGGCGAGGGGTACGGATTGGCAGGCAAGTATTCGTGGGGCCGGGAGTGATCATTCTCCCTGACGTTGAGATCGGTGACGGTTCCGTAGTCACTGCCGGCAGCGTCGTAACAAGTTCAGTACCCCCAATGACAGTCGTGCAAGGCAATCCCGCCGTTCCGATTGCTAAATGCGGGGTGCCGCTGCGGCCTGACACACCTCTGAAGGAGTTTTCTAGGCATTTGAAAGCTCTCCCAAAGGGTGGGTCTCGCGGATAAGGCGTTCTTACCGGCAGGCTAGCCCATAAACTTTCGGGACATTGCCAAGTGTTCAGACCTGTCTACACTATACTGGCGAATTCTTGTCACTTCGCTAGCCGTTGTTGGTGGAACTCTACGCCGGAAGTGCTGTTCGGATCGCTTGAAAACACGCTACCTGGCCGACTGCCTTCGTATTAAGAGACCAGAAGGGGCACCGTTAGAGTTGTGAAAATACTTGTCCCATACGTTGGTGAACTTGATCCTCTGGATATGCGAATGATGAAAATCATCGAGTTCCTGGGTCTGTCAAGCGAAACACTTGCCCTACCTAACGGCGTCGACTTCGCCACATTTCTTGAGAAAACTGTACCGGATGATTGTAGGTGCTTACTGGTCAATCCACGGGTCATGAAGCAGTGGATCCGGGCTGATCGTGTTCCGACGGAGCTGATTGGCTTTTTATTGTCTCGTTTCTCCCAGTTGCTTGTTCATGGCTTGATGGTCGATTCGTTCCACAACGAGCTCGTAAGTTGCCTTTCACAGGGGAGATTAAGGGCTGTGGATGTGGCCGAAGGGACTGGTCTCGCTTATTCAGTCGATAAGGAAATCAATCATATTTGTAAATCATTCGCTGGCCTGTCATTCGGTCCGTCTAACCCTGCTAATGATCACGTACTTCGTCCCAGTGCCATCGACGCGTTGGTGCGTCACGTAATTTCAATCGGTGGCCTGCCTTTGATGGCTGCGGTTAGAGTAGAGAATGCGGAAGTGCTGTTTGTCGCGAGTGAAGATGTTGCAGACATAACCGAGGATGTCGGCACTCTGGCCCTAAGTGACTACTTCTCTAGGTTTGTACCGCATGTCATGGCCTTACGGTATTTTGGCGGGGACGACTGTTGGCTGCCACCAAGCCCTCAAGCATGTATCGTCGTCGACGATCCGTTGTTGCGAAAGAAATACGGGTTTCTAGACTTCGACTCTCTCCTCAGTCTGACCAGGAAACACAGGTTTCATACGACGATTGCCTTCATACCCTACAACTTTCGACGAACGTCACCCCGCATTGTGCAGATGTTCCACGAGAATTCGGGGTACTTGTCGCTTTGTTTCCACGGAAATGACCACACCGATAGCGAGTTTGCATCGACGGACGGCAGTTTTCTGAATACTGCGCTCTGCCGCGCAGAAGAACGCATGAGTTTGCTCGAGCAAATGACAGGGTTGCGTCCCGACAAGGTGATGGTCTTCCCGCAGGGGAAGTTTTCAGTGGACGCAATGCGCGTTCTTAGAAATCACAACTTCTACGGGGCGGTGAACACCGAGCCGTGTCCCCCTGGAGAAACGGTTCGAGTAACAATCGCCGACCTGTCGCAGCCTGCCGTACTCCGATACGCCGGATTTCCGCTATTCATTCGCCGAAAGATTGGGGACACACGCGACGAGGACATCGCCTTCAATATTTTCTTTGGTAAGCCAGTTCTGGTCGTGGAGCATCACCAGATTTTTCAGCATCCGGAGGCTTTGCTGGAATTGGTGGCTAGGATTAACTCTATCGCCCCGGGGATCGCGTGGCGCAGTCTCGGGGAGATAGCGAGTAATTCTGTATTAACACGACAGTGTACAGAAGGAATGAATCACGTTCGTGCCTATTCCGGGACGATCAGAATTGTGAACCACTCGACTTCAGTACTCCAATACCTGCTTGAGTGGCCTGTGTATTCCGGGCGTGAGGACATCCTGCGGGTAACTAACGGTGCAGAGACGTGCAATGCTTTTGAAGTTGGCGATGATCGAATTCGACTCCCACTCCAACTTAGTTCTGGAAGCGATGGGACGTTCTCGTTGGTTTACAGAAATGGTTCTTTGCCAGCGATGAAAGTTGGAATCGGCTGGCACTGTCAGGCTTTTCTTCGGAGACGGCTCTCTGAATTCAGGGACAATTATCTCAGCAAGAACCAAAGTGTATTGAGCAGTGCCAAATGGTTTCAGCGGCGTTTTCTGAAGGTTTAATCTGATCGTGAGTGGCACCACTGGATCGGGCTCAACGGAAAGGCGGTCAAGGATGAACTCGCCAAGCTAGCCGCTCTCACTCCCACTCACTAGGACGACGCTGAGCCGCACAGCTTAGAGTGGTGGCATTTCTCGCCCTCTTCCGCGTCAAACCACCGACGCAGAGATAGCAACGCATATTACGGAAATAAACCAAATCTACCCCAAGGTTTGAAGAACCGCCAAGCAGAGGCAGGATGCGAGGCTACCTTTTCCGTGATATAAAGGCTCACTCACTTCTCTGCCGACCTCCGGCTGGTCGGCCTGTTCGGCGGTTTTGGGGACAATCTCGGAGGGCCAAAATGCAGATATCGAGTACCATTGGCGACTGGGTCTCGAATCTTAGGAGTTTGTTCCGAGGACGAGGATATGCTCAGTCCTCACGTCTGAGGGGGACCGCTGGTCACGCATGGCCTGTTCTGTTTGTTGCTAACTTGCTTGTCAGCTCCGCTCTGGGGCAAGTCACCGTACTGACCGCACAGTACGATAACTCCCGGTCTGCTGCCAATCTCAACGAGACGGTCTTAAACACTTCCAATGTCAATGTAAATCAATTTGGCATGCTATACTCCAGGTCCCTTGACGGGTATCTGTATGCCCAGCCACTCTATGTGCCCAACGTCGTCATCCCCGGCAATGGAACACACAACGTCGTTTACCTTGCGACGTTGCACAACACCGTGGTGGCCTTCGACGCCGATGACCCGAGCCAGGCAGCTCCGTTATGGCAAGTGAGCCTAGGGCCAACATGGCCTTGCTGTCCGGCTGGCTTCCTGACGCCGGAAATGGGCATAGTGAGCACTCCTGTCATTGATCCTACGACTTCAACTTTGTATGTCGTAGCAGGCACTTTACAGAATGGGTCTTACTTCTACCAACTCCACGCACTGGACATCACCACCGGGCAGGAAAAGTTCGGGGGCCCTGTTGTGATCCAAGCTAGTGTCCCTGGCAGCGGATCCCCCAATCAGGGCGGTCTCGTCATCTTCGACCCTTCACAGCAATTGCAGCGGGCGGGTCTGCTGTTGGCCAATGGTGCGGTCTACGTGGGATTTGCTTCTATCGATGATGGGGAGCCGTGGCACGGCTGGTTGATCGGATACAACGCCTCAAATGTTCAGCAGCAAGTATTCGTCTACAATTCCACACCGGATGGGAATGGGGGCGGGATTTGGCAAGCCGGCCGTGGTCCCGTTATCGACGCGAGCGGCAATCTGTACTTGATGACCGGAAATGGTGATTACGATGGCGTGAATAACTTTGGCGACAGCATGATCAAATTAAATGCAGCCGGTGCCATAGTAGATTGGTTCACGCCCGATGACCAGCTTACGCTCGATCTCCAAGACGAGGATTTGGGTTCGAGTGGACCCTTGCTCATACCAAACACAGATCTATTGGTCGGCGGTGGAAAGCAGGGAATTCTGTATGTGGTCGACTCCACGAACATGGGTAAATTTCAATCAGGCAGCAACGGACAGATTGTCCAGAGTTTCCAAGCCACGAGTGGCGAGATTCATGATGTGGCCTACTGGAATAATTCCGCAGCTCCCATGTTGTATTCCTGGGGCTCCAATGATGTCCTGAGTGCATTCCAATTTGAGGATGGAACTTTCAATACCACCCCCGTAGCTCAAAATAGTCTAAGTGCGAGCTTTCCCGGCGGGGTGCTAGCAGTGTCGGCAAACGGAAGCACACCTGGTACCGGAATTGTCTGGGCGACTACACCAGCTAGCGAGTCATTTAACGCCGTGGTAGCTGGCACATTGCGAGCCTACAATGCCTCTGACGTTGCCAACGAGCTCTGGGACAGCAATCAAAACGCCGCTCGGGATACCCTGGGCAATTTCGCCAAATTCGCCGTACCGACGATTGCAAATGGGAAGGTGTATGTCCCGACCTTCTCGAACCAACTGGTGGTCTACGGATTGGTGAGTAACTCTTCTAGTGGCGTTAGTATTTGGTTAGGCCCGGGGTCAGTGACGCTGACGGCTGACGGTCAGCAGCAGCAGTTCACAGCAACAATTGCAGGGACGAGCAATACCGCCGTGACTTGGAGCATGAGCCCAGCGCTGGGGACGTTGACGGCTAATGGTTTGTATACGGCGCCTGTCCCAGGCGTGATCTCCTCCTCGCAAACCGTGACCATCACCGCCACCAGCGTGGCGGATCCGACCAAGTCCGCCACCGCCACGGTGACACTCAATCCCAGCGTTGTTACAGGCACAGCATCCTTTGTGGTCTTGGACACGACTACACAAGGCAGCTGGCAAGGAGTTTACGGAACGGATGGCTACAACGTAATTAACGATGCGGTTGCCTACCCCAGCTACGTGACCGTGACGCCCTCGGGCGAAAACTCTGCCACTTGGGCAAGTTCGACCACTGACGTGCGGGCGCTGGAAATAGCTAGCCCCGGCACGGGCCGGATTGCAGCCGCCTGGTACAACGGTTCCTCCTTCTCGATCAATTTATCGTTCAACGACGGTCTGACACACCAGTTGGCGATCTACTGCCTGGATTGGGACACTACGTCGCGAGCCGAGACGATCAACATGCTGGACGCCAACGGGGTTTTACTGAACACGCAGAATGTGAGCAATTTCCACAACGGGCAGTACCTGGTGTGGCAGCTGAGCGGGCAGGTACAAATCCAGGTGATCAATACGGCCGCTAACACTAATGCGGTGATCTCCGGCCTGTTCTTCGGACCGCCGACCGTAACCGTATCAGTCACGCCGCCATCAGCAACTCTGGCGGCGAACGGCCAGCAGCAGTTTACGGCAATCGTTGGAGGAACGAGCGACACGTCGGTGACCTGGAGCATGAGCCCCAAGCTAGGGACTCTGACCGCCAGCGGCTTGTACACTGCGCCGGGGACAGTCTCTTCTTCGCAAACCGTGACGATCACCGCCACTAGCGTGGTAAATCCGACCAAATCCGGCACCGCCGCGGTGACATTTGGTTCCGTCCCTACTACTACAGGTACGGCATCCTTTGTGGCTTTGGACACGACCACGCAAGGCAACTGGCAGGGGGTTTACGGAACGGATGGCTATAACGTCATCAACGACGCAGTATCCTACCCCAGCTACGTGACCGTGACGCCCTCGGGCGAAAACTCTGCCACTTGGGCAAATTCGACCACGGACGTGCGGGCGCTGGAAGTGGCTAGCCCAGGCACGGGCCGGATCGCGGCGACCTGGTACACCGGTTCATCCTACTCGATCGGTATGGTGTTCAACGACGGTCTGACACACCAGTTGGCGATCTACTGCCTGGATTGGGA
>Ga0187784_10000274_pt1 | contig 36413 bp, 43 predicted proteins | sample 1015_SJ02_MP15_2_FD_132964 | JGI IMG/M metagenome (GOLD analysis project Ga0187784, IMG submission 132964) | Tropical peat soil microbial communities from peatlands in Department of Meta, Colombia - 1015_SJ02_MP15_20_MG | ecosystem: Environmental > Terrestrial > Soil > Wetlands > Peat | place... | reverse complement strand
GAAGTTCGTCGCATCAAAGAAAGCCGACGAGGTGAGTCCGATCAATGGCTTATCTCGTCGAAGGTGGCCATTTCAATGTTGCGAACTTTAGATTCAGGACACTAGAGCGCATCCCGATTGGAAGGACTCGGAATGCGTTCTAGATTTTTGCGTTGGCGCATATCCTTTTCGGAAAACCGGCATCCCCTTTTCCGGGATATGCGCTAAGCGATTCACAATCGCAAACACCGCTTTCGGTCGCAAGAGCGGCAGGCCTGCGCTACGCGCGCACGCGTCGCCCCGACGGGCGCCGGAGCGTGAGGAGCTGCGGGCGGATGATCCGCGCGTGTTGTGGGGAGGGATCAGCTCTTTGCGTTCTTTTCGAGGAACTTGACGGCGTCGCCGACGGTCAGAATGGTCTCCGCGGCATCATCGGGGATCTCGCAACCGAACTCCTCCTCGAACGCCATTACCAATTCGACAGTGTCGAGACTGTCGGCGCCGAGGTCATCAATGAAGCTTGCGGTGTCGGTCACCTTGTCGGCTTCCACGCCGAGATGCTCCACCACGATCTTCTTAACCCGCTCGGCAATATCACTCATCGCTTTCACCCTCGCGTTTTTCTCAATGGGCTTCAGCCGCGCGACCCGAGCCGTCGCGGCCTCTTCATAGCGGAAGGCGGCGTAGAGACGTTGCACTCCCGGAGGGTTCGGTTGGATGGCCCCCAAAGCCCGGCTGCCCGACCAAGCCCGGGTTCGGTTACCATACTTCCAAAGCCTTGGCCAGCAGAGCCCAAGGACATCCGCTGCTTCCCGCAAGTGCGTGACTTATCACTCAAATCTTCGTCGTGTCATCCGCGAAATCGTTGCGCGCCGCAGCCGCGCGCGGGGCGAAAATGACGCCGCCCACGCGGCGTCGGCGCGCCTATCGGGCGCGCGCTGCTTTGAACGCCGCGACGTCATCGGGTGTTCCGATTGCGATTCCGCTCGCACCGTCCGCGATGCGCTTGACCAGACCGGACAGCACCTTGCCGGCGCCGACCTCGTAGAACGTATCGACGCCGTTGCGGGCCATGTAGGCGATGCACTCGCGCCAGCGCACGGTGCCCGTCACCTGCGCGACGAGCGAGGCCACGATCTCGGCGGGCTCGCTGACCGCGCGCGCGAGCACGTTCGCGACCAGCGGCACGACCGGCGGCCTCACGGCGACCTTCGCGAGCGCCTCGGCCATCACGTCAGCGGCCGGCTGCATCAGCGCGCAGTGGAACGGAGCGGAGACCGGCAGCAGCATCGCGCGCTTGGCGCCTTTGCCCTTGGCGATCTCAACCGCGCGCTCGACCGCGGCGCGCGCCCCCGACACCACGACCTGCCCGCCGCCATTGTCGTTCGCGGCCTGGCACACTTGCCCTTGCGCCGCCGCCGTGGCGGCTTCGCTTGCCGCGCCGAAGTCAAGCCCGAGCAGCGCCGCCATGGCGCCCTCCCCGACCGGCACCGCCGCCTGCATCGCGCGGCCACGGGTCCGCAGCAACCGCGCCGTGTCGGCGACGGTCAACGCGCCCGCCGCAGCGAGCGCCGAATACTCCCCGAGCGAATGACCGGCGACGAAGGCGGCGTCGCGCTTGAGATCGAGCCCCGCCTCGGCCTCAAGCACCCGCATCACCGCGAGCGATACCGCCATCAGCGCAGGCTGCGCGTTTTCGGTGAGCGTCAGCTTGTCAGCCGGGCCTTCCCAGATGGTCGCGGTCAGCTTTTCGTTTAAAGCTTCATCGACTTCCGAGAAAACCTTGCTGGCAATAGGGAAATTATCGGCCAGCGCCTTGCCCATGCCGACCGCCTGGCTGCCCTGGCCAGGAAAAATGAACGCGATGCTCATGATTTACCCCGGAAAAACGCGCGCGCCTATGACACCGGGCTCGGAACACTGTCAAGGCATGAGGCAATCGCTGCGGATCGCGGAACCGTTACGATTGGACAACCTTTACGTGCCAGATTCCAACCGCGCAACACGTCGTCCATGCGGGTGGTCGAGGACCATGGATCAGAAGATCAGTGACGCGGATATCGAGCGCTCGCGCGAAGATCCGCGTTTCAAGCAGGTTCTGCTGGCGCGCAGCCTCGAGCAGCTGCTCGACTCGCTGCACCGGATGCAGCATTCGCCGCAACTTGCCGCAAGCAATGCCGCGCATCTGCGCGAAGGGGCGCTGGTCGCGGTCGATCTCGCCGACCGCATCCGCGCGATCGACGAGCAATTGAGCCGCGCCAGGAAGATGCGCTAAAGGCGCTTGTCTTCCCGCCGTTTTTGGCTATAACGCCGGCTCCGCTCGAACCCGGCCGGGAGCTGAACGGACGGCTGTTCGCCCTGTCACCAGGGAGAGAACGGCAGGACCGCATGGTCCGGCGTCCCGTGTTCCCGCCTTCTGAGAACTTTCCTGCCTTTCCGAAGGGGCATGAAGGGCTTGGCGCCGGAGCGAGCCGCAAACCGGAGAGGCATTCGCATGCCATTGTATGAACACGTCTATCTGGCGCGCCAGGACCTGAGCGCGCAGCAGGTCGAGGAGATGACCGCCAACTTCAAGGGCGTCATCGAAGGCCTCGGCGGCAAGCTCGTCAGCGACCCCGAATACTGGGGCGTCAAGACGCTTTCGTTCCGCATCCGCAAGAACCGCAAGGCGCACTTCACCATGCTCAAGCTCGACGCGCCGCCGGCCGCGCTGAGCGAGGTCGAGCGGCAGGAGCGGCTGTCGGAGGACGTGATCCGTCATCTGACGGTGCGCGTCGATGCCCACGAGGAAGGCCCCTCCGCGATGATGCGCAAGGCCGACCGCGATCGCGAACGCGACGAACGCGGCGGACGCTTCGATCGCGGCGACCGCTTCGAGCGCGGTGACCGCTTCGAGCGCGGCGATCGCGGCGACCGGCCGCGGCGGCCCCGCGACGGTGACGAAGCCGCGAGCGAGGAGTAGGCACCATGCAGTTCGCAGCCTCGCAGGGCCGTCGCCCGTTCTTTCGCCGCCGCAAGACCTGTCCGTTCTCCGGCGCCAACGCGCCGAAGATCGACTACAAGGACGTGAAGCTGTTGCAGCGCTACGTGTCCGAGCGCGGCAAGATCGTTCCGAGCCGCATCACCGCGGTCTCCACCAAGAAGCAGCGCGAGCTCGCGCGCGCCATCAAGCGGGCGCGCTTCCTCGGGCTGCTCAACTACGTGATCCGGTAAGGATCGGGCTATCGAGAGACCGGCGGGTCGTCCGCCGGTCGATGGTTGGGGCGGACGCCGATCCGCCTCTAACCGCTCCTGGAGCGGGACAGCTGGCGATGATGCAGATTGTTCTCATTGGCCTTTGTGCGGGTGCGACCTCGGCGCTGCTGTTCGCCTCGATCGTGTCCGGCACCACGCTATCCTTCCTGCTCGCGAATTTCGCGCAGTTGCCGATCATGATCGCGGCGGTCGGCTGGACCCATCTGGCCGGGCTTGCCGCGCTGCTGATCGCCTCGGCGGGTCTCGCAATCGTGCTCGGCAGCGCGATCGCGTTCGTGTTCTTCATCAGCATCGGCCTGCCGGCCTGGTGGATCGGCTATCTCGCGTTGCTCGCGCGCCCCGGCGCAGACGGCGCGACGGAATGGTATCCGGTCGGCCGGATCGTCGTGTGGACCGCCATTCTCTCCGCCGCCGTGACGCTCGCCTCGATGCTGCGCTACGGGGTCGACGCCGAAGCGATGCAGGCCGGCCTGCGGCGTGAGCTCGAGCACGCATTGCGCTTCCTCACCGGTGCGTCGGACGGCGCTGCGCTCGTGCTGCCGGGCGTGCGCGACCCGGAACGCCTGCTCGACGTCCTGACGCTGATCGTCCCGCCGATGAAGGCAACGGCGCTCACCGCCACAAGCCTCATCAATCTCTGGCTCGCCGGATGGATCGTTCGAATGTCAGGGCGTTTGCGCCGCCCATGGCCGGCGATCGCCGCGATGGCGTTTCCGCCTTTCGCGCCGGCGGTGCTGACCATCGCGGTCGCGCTCACGTTCCTGCCCGACCTGCTCGGGCTTGCCGGCGGGATCTTCGCTGCGAGCCTGCTGTTCGCCTACGCGTTGCTCGGCTTTGCGGTGCTGCATGCGGTCACGGCCGGCATGGGCGGGCGCCGCGTCATGCTCGCCGGCCTCTACATCGGCGTCGTGCTGTTCGGCTGGCCGGTGCTGTTGATATCGGGGCTTGGCCTGATCGAAACGATGGCTTCGCTCCGCGCGCGCGTCGCGGCGCGCCGCGCCCCTCCCCCTTCACCCGATCATTGAAACCTCAAACGACCAGGAGAAAACCATGGAAGTGATCTTGCTCGAACGCGTCGCCAAGCTCGGCCAGATGGGCGAAGTGGTGCGCGTCAAGGACGGCTTTGCGCGCAACTTCCTGCTGCCGCAGGGCAAGGCGCTGCGTGCCACCAAGGAAAACCGCGGCAAGTATGACGGCATGAAAGCCCAGCTCGAGGCACGCAATCTCGAGCAGAAGAAGGATGCCGATGTCGTCGCCGGCAAGCTCACCGGCAAGAGCTTCATCGTGGTGCGGCAGGCCTCCGATGTCGGCCAGCTGTTCGGCTCGGTGTCGGCGCGCGACATCGCCGAGATCCTCGCCAAGGACGGCTTCACCGTCACCCGCAACCAGATCGCCCTGCAGGCGCCGATCAAGACGATCGGCATGCACGTCGTGCCGGTGGCGCTGCACCCGGAAGTCGAGGTCACGATCACGATGAACGTCGCGCGCAATGCCGACGAGGCCGAGCGCCAGGCGCGCGGCGAGGACGTCATGCAGCGGCGCGAGGAGACCGAGGCGGAAGTCGCTGCGGCCGACGCGGCGGCGTTCTTCGAGAAGCCCGAGACGATCGAAGCCGGTCAGGGCACCGGCGAGGAAGAGAAGACCGACTGAGTGAGGTCGGCCGGCGGCGCCGTCGGCATCTCCGGCAACGGAATATCGAGCGTCACGACCGGCGGCATCCCCGCCGGTGGTGGTGCGGGTGTCGGCGCGGGCGCCGGAGCCGCGGCCGCGACCGGTGCGGCGGGCGTGGCGGGCGCAACCGGGGTCTCGGTCAGCGCCGCGTTCGCGGGGGCCGGGGCCTGCCGGCCAGCCGCCTCGGCGGCCGATGCCGGGGACGGATGCGGCCCCGGATGCTCCTCGTGGGCCTTGGCTTGCTCGAGCTGCTTGCGCAAGAGGAGCCGCTTTTCGCGCGCGGTCTCCTTGGCCTCCTTGGCGCTCTCCTTGGCGTTCTTCGCCTCGCCCGGGTGATCGGCGGGCTGGACCGAGGCCTCCTGGCGCTTCTGCTTGCCCTTGGTGACCGGAGTGTCCCCCGGCTGCTCTTTCGCCTTGGCTTCGGCCTGCCCCTTCTTGCCGGCGGGTCCGCTGCCGGCGGAAACCAGGTAGGCCGCCATGGCGGCGCTCATTTCCGGCCCGGTCGTGTAGTGCTGGCGCAGGAATCCCGCCACCTGCCCGCTCTTGGCGAGCCCCGCCGGGCTCTTGTGGCAGGCCGAGCAGGTGCTGGCGAAGATCTTGGGCGCGTCCTTCGGGTCGGCGAGCTGCGTCTGCGCGTGCAAGGTCGCGACGCCCGCGCCCGCCGCCGTCGCGAGAGCCATGCTGATCAGACCAATTCGTCCGTAACCGGACACGCGAGACCCTCCTCGGCGCCTGCACCCGCCGGATCGCGCCGCCCACGCCCCGACTTGTAACGCATTCGCAGCCGAAAGGGAGATCAAATTGCAGCGCTCCCCCGCTTTGGTCGCATTGCCGGTAGAAATGAATTTTGTTCTAATACCGCCGTCACATTTGTGACCCCCTGCGCGGGTGCAGGCGTTCGTCAGGTCCAACGCGGCTCATATCCCTTCGCATCTGTGCCGCCTGGGCGGGCGTCGATGTGGGGTGGCGCATGGATCGCGTGCTGGAAGTCGTATTGAGGTCGTTCATCCGGCGTGGAACCCTGCGCCTGACGACGGCAAGCGGTAAAGTCCTGCAGTTTGGCGACGGGACGGGCGCGCCCGTGGCTGTCCGCTTCGCGACCCGGGCGGCGCAGTGGAAGATCCTGCTCGACCCCGAATTGCAGGTCGGCGAAGCCTACATGAACGGAACTCTGGTGGTCGAGCGCGGCTCGATTGCGGATTTCCTCGCGCTTGCGCTCTCGCAGGACAAGAGCGGCCGGCCACCGCGCTGGGCACACCTGCCCTGGCTGCTGCGCTATCTCGGGCGGCGTCTGGCGCAGTTCAATCGGCGTTCGCGCGCGCGCAGCAACGTCGCGCATCACTATGACCTCGACAAGCGCCTCTACTCGCTGTTCCTGGACGCCGACCGGCAATACAGCTGCGCCTATTTCGAGCATCCGGAGCAGTCACTCGACGACGCCCAGCTCGCCAAGAAGCGCCACATCGCCTGCAAGCTCCTGATCAGGCCCGGCACGCGCGTCCTCGACATCGGTTCCGGCTGGGGTGGCATGGGTCTCTATCTCGCCGAATTGTGCGGTGCACGGGTGACCGGCGTCACGCTGTCGGAGGAGCAGCTCGCGCTCTCGCGCTCGCGCGCCGAGGAGAAAGGGCTCGCGAACCACGTCGCATTCCGCCTGCAGGACTACCGCGACGTCGCCGAGCCGTTCGACCGCATCGTGTCGGTTGGCATGTTCGAGCACGTCGGCGTCGGCTATTACGACGTGTTTTTCCGCAAATGCGCGGAGCTTCTCGCCGATGACGGCGTGATATTGCTGCACTCGATCGGGCGCTCCGAGGGTCCGGGCATCACCAATCCGTGGATCGCGAAATACATCTTCCCCGGCGGCTACATTCCGGCGCTTTCGGAAGTGCTGCCCGCGGTCGAGCGCGCGGGCCTCCTGGTGACCGACATCGAGATCCTGCGGCTGCACTATGCCGAAACGCTCAAGCACTGGCGCGAACGCTTCCTCGCCCATCGCGAGGATCTCGAGAAAATCTACGATACGCGCTTTACGCGCATGTGGGAATTCTATCTTGCGGCCTCCGAGATGACTTTCCGCGAGCAGAACATGATGGTGATGCAGCTGCAATTGACGAAACGGCAAGGCGTCGTGCCGATCACGCGCGACTACATCGTGCGCGAGGAAGCGCGCTTGCGCGGTGCGGAAGGCGGCAGCCGCCCGCCATTGCGGCTCGCCGGCGAGTAGATTCTTTCCGCGGCCCCGGACCCAAATCCGTCAAGACAGATTTCTGCGAATCTGATTTGCCAAGGCTTGTCCCGGTGAGAATCGTGGACAACGGCGACGACGTGATTCTGTTGTTTTCTTTCACCGTGATGCGATGCTAAGACCCGAGCCCCGTAAGCACACGAGTGCGTTTTTCACCCATGGCTGGCGAACAAGCCGCGCGTAAGGCCGCGCACGATACACCTGTCTTCCGTGTTGCTCCGCACAATGTCGAGGCGGAGCAGGCGCTGCTGGGCGCGTTGCTGGTCAACAACGAGGCGTTCTATCGCGTCTCCGACTTCCTCGAGCCTGCGCATTTCTTCGAGCCGATCCATCAGAAGATCTTCGAGCTGGCCGCCAGCCTGATCCGCGCCGGCAAGGTCGCGAGCCCGGTCACGCTCAAGACCTTCCTGCCGGCGGACCTCGACGTTTCCGGCCTGACGGCAAGCCAGTACCTCGCGCGCCTTGCCGCCGAGGCGACGACCGTCATCAATGCCGAGGACTACGGCCGCACCATCTACGACCTCTACACGCGCCGCTCGCTGATCATGATCGGCGAGGAGATGGTTAACGTCGCCTACGACGCGCCGGTCGATCTCGCGCCGCGCGATCAGATCGAGGACGCCGAGCGGCGTCTGTTCGAGCTCGCCGAGACCGGCCGCTATGACGGCGGCTTTCAGCGTTTCGCGACCGCGCTCACGACCGCGGTCGACATGGCGGCGCGCGCCTACCAGCGCGACGGAAAGCTCTCCGGGCTCTCGACCGGGTTGCGCGACATGGACCGCATCCTGGGCGGGCTGCAGCCCTCCGATCTGGTGATCCTCGCCGGGCGCCCCGGCATGGGCAAGAGCTCGCTCGCGACCAACGTGGCCTACAACATCGCGAAGGCCTGGCGCGGCGAGGTGCGGCCCGACGGGCGCACCGAGAGCGTCAATGGCGGCATTGTCGGCCTGTTCTCGCTCGAAATGTCGGCCTCGCAGCTCGCCAACCGCATCATCGCCGAGCAGACCGAGATCCCCTCGCACCGCATCCTGCGCGGCGAGATCGACCCGAGCGATTTCGACCGCATCGCGGCGGTCGCCCGCGAAATGGAGGCCTTGCCGCTCTACATCGACGAGACCGGCGGTATCTCGATCGCGCAGCTCGCGGCGCGAGCGCGCCGCCTGAGGCGGCAGAAGGGGCTCGACCTGGTGGTCGTCGACTACATCCAGCTCCTGACCGGATCGAGCCACCGCGCCCAGCAAGGCCGCGTGCAGGAGGTGACCGAGATCACCACCGGGCTGAAAGCGCTGGCAAAAGAGCTCAACGTGCCGGTGCTCGCGCTGTCGCAGCTCTCGCGCCAGGTGGAAAGCCGCGACGACAAGCGCCCGCAGCTCTCCGATCTGCGCGAGTCCGGCTCGATCGAGCAGGACGCCGACGTCGTGCTGTTCCTGTTCCGCGAGGAGTACTATCTCAAGAACAAGGAGCCGCGCCCCGGCACCGAAGAGCATTTCAAGTGGCAGTCCGAGATGGACGCCGTGATGGGCAAGGCCGAGGTGATCGTCAGCAAGCAGCGCCACGGCCCGACCGGCACCATCGCGCTGCAGTTCGAGGCGAGCGTGACGCGCTTCTCCGATCTCGCCGAGGAGAGCCACCTGCCGCTGCGGATCGGGGATTAGCTGGGCGACCCTCCCGTCAGCGGCGCTGACGCCGGCCGGAACGGACGCGCGCCTCAGCCGGCATGACACGCCCGAAATCGTCCGCAATCGTGAAACAGGCCGCCGCCGCGACGCCGAACATCAGCTTGGATACGAAGCTGACCGCAAACGGCACGATCGCGACGAAGCTCGGATTGACCACGGGCAGCACGACAAGAAAGTTGACCGCCCAGACGGCCGCGAGCAGGACCGTCACCGCCGCGCAGAATCCCGCGTGGCTGATGCGTGCCCGCAAGGGCTTGAGCGCCAGGGCGACCGCGATACCCAGCGTCGCCGCGATGCCCATGTGGATCGTGATGCCCGCCGCGACGGGCGCCTGCGTGGCAAGCCGCAACGTGTCGGTCACGCCGCGCGCGACGGTCGCGGCATCGAAGCCTGTCATCGCCGCATAGAGCGAAATCCACCCCACCTCAGCGAGACCTCCCGCCACGCCGGCGAGAGCGCCGACCATCGCCACGCGAGCAATATCTCCACGCGTCATGCGAGCCTCCCTTGAGAAAAGCGCGGCCCGCACCGCGCGTCCGCCTCGCACCCTGGTTAGCGCGCCGTCGCCGAGAAAGGATTGACGTGCATCAAAGGCGCAGAGCGGGATGAGTTTTCTTCGACGGGATCATGCTCCGGCGCCGTCCTCGACCGGGTGGAATGACCCGTCATCGCCGAGCTGCTCGAGCACGCCGGAGCGGATGTCGAAGAAGCAGCCGTGCAGCGCGAGCTTGCCGTCCGCGACCGGCTCGCGCACCCAGGGGAACGTCATCAGGTTTTCGAGCGAGAGCCGCACCGACTCGCGCTCGCAATAGTCCTGCCGCTTGTCGGGCGGGAAATGCAGCGCGCGCAGCTTGGCGCGCTCCGCGATGTTGACCCAGTGTCCGACGAAATCGGAGGCCTCGGCCGGCGCGCCGTGCAGCAGCGCGTGAATGCCGCCGCACATCGCGTGCCCCATCACCACGACATGCTTCACTTTCAGCACGCGCACGCCGAATTCGAGCGCCGCGCTGGTGCCGTGATATTTGCTGTCCGGACTGTAGGGCGGCATCAGGTTCGCGACATTGCGCGCGACGAACAGCTCGCCCGGCGCCACGTCGAAGATCATCTGCGGATCGGTGCGGCTGTCCGAGCAGGCGATCAGCATGATGCGCGGCCGCTGACCGCTGCGGCTCAGCTCCTCGAAACGCGCACGCTGGTTGGCCCAGGTGCCGGCGCGAAAGCGGCGATAGCCTGCGATGAGATCGTCCATGAAACGCTACGCGGTATGCCCGCCCTTCTCTGCCGTCTTGTGCACTGCAGCGCAAGTGCCCGAGGCGTGTGAAACGGGATTGACACTTGGCAGGCATGTACGACCAGTTCCGGGATGCGAGGCGCTTGCGCGACAAGCAGGGGAGTAAACCATGAGCGTGAAAGTCTACGGCGTGCCGGGCAGCCCATACGTCCGCGCGGTCCTGGTCGGGCTCGAGGAAAAAGGCGCGGCCTACGATTTCGTCGCGGTAGCCGGGCCGCAGACGAGGCAAGCCGAGCATCTCGCGCGTCACCCGTTCGGGCGGGTCCCGGCCTTCTGGCATGACGGCTTTGCGCTCTACGAGACGCAGGCGATCCTGCGCTATATCGACGGCGCCTTCGCGGGCCCGGCGCTGCGTCCGCGCGACCTTAAAGAGGTCGCCCGCATGGATCAGCTCATCGGCATCTGCGACTGGTACCTGTTCCCGCAGGTCGGCGTGACGATCGCGTTCCAGCGCATCGTCAAGCCGCTCATCATGGGCGGCACGCCGGACGAGGCGATCATCGCCAAGGCGATCCCGAATGCCGAGCGCTGCTACGCCGTCATCGCCGGCTTCTTGCACGCGCCGTTCCTGACCGGGGCACAGGTGAGCATCGCCGACCTGATGATCGCGTGTCAGATGAGCATGCTGGCGAAGACGCCGGAGTGCCAGGCGATCATCGCGAAGCATCCGCCCCTGCGCGACTGGCTCTCCCGCATGGAGGCGCGGCCGAGCCTGCAGAAGACGGACTTGCTGCCGCGCAAGGCGGCGTAGCGCGCAGGGCGCAAGAGCGCCCTCCCCGCTCACACCACCATCATCACCGGGTTCTCGATCAGCAGCTTGAAGGCGCCGATCAGCTCGGCGCCGAGCGCGCCGTCGACCGCGCGGTGATCGCAGGAGAGCGTCGCGCTCATCACATTGGCGGCGACGATCTGGCCCTTGCGCACGATCGCGCGCTCCTCGCCGGCGCCGACCGCGAGGATCGTGGCGTGCGGCGGGTTGATCACCGCGGTGAAGTCCTTGATCCCGTACATGCCGAGGTTCGATACCGCGCTGGTGCCGCCCTGGTACTCCTGCGGCTTGAGCTTGCGCGCGCGCGCCCGCACGACCATGTCTTTCAGCTCGTTGGAGATCGCCGAGAGCGACTTCGTCTCGGCACTGCGGACGATCGGAGTAATGAGCCCGCCCGGCAGTGCGACCGCGACGCCGATATCGGAATGCTTGTGCTTGAGCAGGCCGGAATCGGTCCAGCTCACATTCGCGGTCGGGATCTTCTGCAGCGCGAGCGCGAGTGCCTTGACGACGAAATCGTTGACCGAGAGCTTGTAGGCGGCCTTGCCGTCCTTGTCCTTCGGCGCGCTCGCGTTGATCTCCTCGCGCGCCGCGATGAGCTTGTCGATCACGCAGTCGATCGTCAGGTAGAAATGCGGAATGGTTTGCGTCGAGGCGGTCAATCGCTGCGCAATGGTGCGGCGCATATTGTCGAGCGGGATGACCTCGTAGGAGCCCTCCTCGTAGAGCGCGCGCACCTTGTCGTCGGAAAGCGCAGGCGCGATGGCCGGTGGGGGCGCGCCGGCGGCCGGCGCCGCGGCGGGCGCCTTCAGCCCCTTGCCCTCCTTCGCGCTCTCGACGTCGCGCGCGACGACGCGGCCGTGCGGCCCGCTGCCGGCAATGCGCGCAAGGTCGATGCCGGCTTCCTTGGCGAGCCGGCGCGCGAGCGGCGAGGAAAAGATGCGGGCGTGACCGTTGCTGGCCTGTGTTGGCGCCGGTGCCGGCGCTGCGGCCGGCGCTGGAGCCTGCGACGGTGCAGGCTTCGGCGCCGGGGCCTCGGCTTTCGCGGGCGCAGCCGCTGCGGCTGCCTTCGGCGCCTCGGGCGCCTTCGCGGCCGGCGCGTTCGCCGCACCCGCGGCCGCCGCCTTCGCGTCCTCGCCCTCGCCCGCCAGCACGGCGATCAGCTGATTGACCGGCACATCAGCAGTGCCTTCCGGCACCACGATCTTGGCGAGCGTGCCCTCGTCGACCGCCTCGACCTCCATGGTGGCCTTGTCGGTCTCGATCTCGGCGATGACGTCGCCGGGCTTGACCTTCTCGCCCTCCTTCTTCAGCCATTTGGCGAGATTGCCCTTCTCCATCGTGGGCGAGAGCGCGGGCATCAGGATATTGATCGGCATCGGCGCGAATCCTGTCAGCTCTTGGTCGGCTCGTGTCAGTTTTTCGCGCCGGGGAACGGCGAGCCGGGCGCGCCCGCCGCGAGGTCCTTCGCGAAGGCGTCGAGGATGCGCTGGGCGGCTTCGAGCCGGTTGTACTTCGTCTCAGTCGCGTAGATCTGCGAGACGTGCTTGGCGATCTCCGCGAGCACGCGTCCCCATGCCTCCGGATCGTCGAAGCCGCGCCGGATCGACATATAGAGCTCACCATCCGCGATCGCGGCGCGCATCAATTCGTTGCCGCCCTTCTCGATCGCGGAGGGTGGAATGTTGAGTGCATCGAAATGGGCCATTGCGTTCTTTCCTTTGGTCGCGACAGCGGTCTTGCTCAAGACTTGCGGAAAACCGGTTTCCATCCCTGATCAAGTCCAGGACAAGCTTTTCCTGGTGTCGCTCCTCCTAGTTCTGGCGCACCGCCGAGGTCGTGCCGGGATCGGTCGGCGCGTCCATCTCGGCGTCATAGATCGCGCGGATGCGCTCGATCGTCTCCTGCTCGCGAAACTTGTCCTCCGCCGCATAGATGCGCGCGACGTGGCGCGTGACGTCGGCGATCAGCATGCCCCAGGCTTCGGGGTCGTCGAACGCGCGGCGCAGCGACACGTGCAGCCCACCCTCGACGATCGCGGCGCGCAGCACCTCGGTGCCGCCGCTCATCAGGGCCTCGGGAGGGGGATTGAGCGCGTCGAACTTCGCCATTGCGGTCACCGGTAGAGCACGGCCTTGGCGGCGTCGACCACCTCGGCGACGGAAGGCAGCGCGAGCTTCTCGAGGTTGGCCGCATAGGGCATCGGCACGTCCTTGCCGGAGACGCGCGCGACCGGCGCGTCGAGGTAGTCGAACGCGCTTTCCATGATGCGCGCGGCAACTTCCGCGCCCACGCCCGACTGCTGCCAGCCCTCCTCGACCACGACGCAGCGGTTGGTCTTCTTCACCGAATTGACCACCGTTTCGGTGTCCATCGGGCGCAAGGTGCGCAGATCGATCACCTCCGCCTGGATGTGCTTCTTGGCGAGCTCGTCGGCGGCCTTGAGCGCGTAGGACATGCCGATCGACCACGCCACGATCGTGACGTTGTTGCCGGGGCGCACGACCTTGGCCTTGCCGAGCGGCAGCACGTAATCGTCGAGCTTCGGCACCGGCCCCGACTGGCCGTAGAGGATCTCGTTCTCCAGGAAGATGACCGGGTTCGGATCGCGGATCGCGGCCTTGAGCAGCCCCTTCGCGTCGGCGGCCGAGTACGGCGCGACCACCTTTAGCCCCGGCACGTGCGAATACCAGGACGCGTAGTCCTGGCTGTGCTGCGCGGCGACGCGCGCCGCCGCCCCGTTCGGGCCGCGGAACACGATCGAGCAGCCCATCTGTCCGCCCGACATATAGAGCGTCTTCGCCGCCGAATTGATGATCTGGTCGATCGCCTGCATGGCGAAGTTGAAGGTCATGAACTCGACGATCGGCTTCAGGCCGGCGAGCGCCGCGCCGACGCCGAGCCCGGTGAAGCCGTGCTCGGTGATCGGCGTGTCGATCACCCGCTCCGCGCCGAATTCCTGCAACAGGCCCTGCGTCACCTTGTAGGCGCCCTGATATTCGGCGACCTCCTCGCCCATCACGAAAACGTCCTTGTCGCGCCGCATCTCCTCGGCCATCGCGTCGCGTAGCGCCTCGCGCATCGTCATCGTGACGATCTCGGTGCCTTCCGGCACGTCGGGCTCGGGCTTTGCCGCGATGACCGGCACGGCCGCCGATGCGGGCGCGGCCTCTGCCGCCTCGGCGTGGCTCGGCGCCGGAGCCGCGGGCTCGGCCGCCTTCGGTTGCGCCGCGGGAGCCGCGCCGGCCTTGATGTCGGTTGCGCTCTCGCCGGCGCCGAGGATCACCGCAATCGGCGTATTCACCGCAACGTCGGCGGTGCCTTCCGGCACGAGGATTTTTCCGAGCGTGCCCTCGTCGACCGCCTCGACCTCCATGGTGGCCTTGTCGGTCTCGATCTCGGCGATCACATCGCCGGCCTTCACCTTGTCGCCCTCGCTCTTCACCCATTTGGCAAGATTGCCCTTCTCCATCGTGGGCGAGAGCGCGGGCATCAATACTTGTACCGGCATGGAGGTCTCTTACTTCGCGAAACGGGAAAGATTGGCGGAGGCCGCGAACGCGGCGGTTCCGAGCAGCATGCAGGCAATGAAGGCGACCAGCGCCTTGTTGAGACGCGCGGCGGCGGCGCCGCCGCCGCGGCGGACGCGCGACAGCGCAAACGGCCAGGCGATCGGCGACAGCAGCGCCAGCGCGCGGTTGCCGCGCTGCATCACGAGAGTGCGGGCGCAGATAGCCGCGCCAACGATCCAGCTCACGAGCGCGCCGGCGAAACCGAGATAGGCCAGTATGGTCGAGAGGCTCGGCATCGCTTCAGCGATACACGTCGGTCCAGAGCTCGGCGACATCCGGCTCCGGATCGTTGGTGGCGAACTCGGACGCCTCGTTGACGATGTCGCGCACCTCGGCGTCGATCTTCTTGAGCTCGTCCTCGCTCGCGAGCTTGTGGTCGAGGATGCGCACGCGCACCTGCTCGATCGGATCATGCTCGGTGCGCATCTTCTGCACTTCCTCGCGCGTGCGATACTTCGCCGGATCCGACATCGAGTGACCGCGATAGCGGTAGGTGAGCATCTCGAGGATGTAGGGGCCCTTGCCGTCGCGGCACCACTGCGTCGCCTTGTCGCCCGCCGCCTTGACGGCGCGCACGTCCATGCCGTCGACCTGCTCGCCCGGAATGTTGAACGAGAGGCCGCGTTTGGAGAGATCGGTCGTCGCCGAGGAGCGGTTGATCGCGGTGCCCATGGCGTAGCGATTGTTCTCGATGATGTAGACCACCGGGAGCTTCCACAGCTCCGCCATGTTGAAGCTCTCGTAGACCTGGCCCTGGTTGGTGGCGCCGTCGCCGAGATAGGTGAGGCTGACATTGTCGGTCTTGCGGTAGCGCGCCGCGAAAGCGAGCCCGGTGCCGAGCGAAACCTGCGCGCCGACGATGCCGTGGCCGCCGTAGAAGCCTTTTTCCTTCGAGAACATGTGCATTGAGCCGCCCTTGCCGTGGCTGTAGCCGCCGCGACGGCCGGTCAGCTCCGCCATCACCCCTTTCGGGTCCATGTTGCAGGCGAGCATGTGGCCATGGTCGCGATAGCCGGTGATGATCGCATCGCCCGGCTTGAGCGTCATCTGCATGCCGACCACGACCGCTTCCTGACCGATATAGAGGTGGCAGAAGCCGCCGATCAGCCCCATGCCGTACATCTGGCCCGCCTTCTCCTCGAAGCGGCGGATCAAGAGCATCTCGCGATAGGCGGCGAGCTCCTGCGCCGTGGAGAACGCCGCAATGCCGTTGCCGGCTTTTGTCTCGGGCTTCGCCTCGGCGCCTTTGGCGGCCGGCTTGCCCTTGTCCGCCTCATTGTCGTTCTTTTGATCGTTTTTGGGCTTGGTCTTGGCGACGGCCATGGGGTCCTCGGGACGCGCTAGGGCTTTTCTCGGCCCACCCAATAGCGGAAATTGGGGGGCGGCGAAAGCGCACGCAAGAAAGGCGCGGCGCGCGTCCAAGGTTTTGCACTGCCGAAAGATTTTGCGGTGACGCGGGCGGGCCCCTGACGCGCCGCGCGGCTAGTTCTTGAGCATCAGCACGAGGTCGTGCGGGTGCGCATAGTTGAGCATGGCGCGGGCCCGTTCATCGAGCAGATCGGGATCGAGCTTGTCGGAACGCAGCAGCGAGACCCGATGCTCCCATTCCTTGCGCTCGGCGGTCACCCGCTCAAGCTCGCGCGTCAGCGTCAGCTGCTGCTGCGCGAGGTCCTGCTTGGCTTTGAGCCCGTGCGCGCCGGTATAGGCCGAGAGCCCGAAATAGCCGATGATCGCCGCCGCCACAGCGTAGAGGCAAAGCGCGGTGAGGACGGCGCGCAGGCGCGTGCGGGTGACCATCGGCGGGAGGATGAGACCGCAAGGTAAACGAGATGTTAACAACTATCTCGGCCTTGCGCGGCCGGGGGAGCGCGCGACCGGGCCCACGCTCAATGGCGCCGAAGGATGGCCCACCGCCGCAGGCTTCAGGTGACGGGCACCTTCTCCGATTGCAAGGCAAACCAGCGCTTCAGGAGTTTGCCACCGTCTGTTGGAAAGAGCTCGGCCGATATCTCGGATGTCACGATCCGCTCGACGCGGAAATGGCGGAAGTCATTGCGCAATTCACACCACGCGCCAAGCAGCGTCACGTCTACATAGTAGACCATCGCGATGGGCCAAACAGTTCGATCCGTCTGCTGACCTTGTGCATCCGAATACACGATCCGAAGCTTGCGCGTCTCTCGGATCGCGCGCCGAAGCTCCGAAAGCTCGATCCCCTTGGGTTCCGCCGCACTGCCATCGGAAACGAGGAACGGCGCCATGGTGATGCCGCCCCTCAACGCCGCGGGCAGGACCGTGGTCACCTTTGCCAGCACGCTATCCGCCGCACGGCGGAGCCCGGGATCGCGCAGCCGGCGCACGAGGCGTGCGCCGACGGTGATCGCGTCGACCTCGTCGTCGGTGAACATCAGCGGCGGCAAGTCAAAGCCCCGCCGCAGCACGTAGCTAATCCCACGGGCTCCCTCGATTGGGATACGCCTGGCCTGCAGGGTCGCGACGTCCCGGTACACCGTGCGAGCCGCGACTTCGAGACGCTCCGCAATCGCCGCCGCCGTCACCGGCGCTTTGGCCACGCGGAGGATCTGAAGAATGTCGAACAACCGATCGGCCCGACGCAATGCGCTCTCCTGATCGTACGGCTCTCCGCAACTGACATAACGCTGTCAGTTGGCTGGCACTAGCCTGACCCACCGCCGCGCGATCGGTCCTGTCGTGCCATGGAAGAATGATCGGATGCCGCTCAAGACGCCACGGCGAGATCAGCCGTCGCTGCAAAGCGAGTCAGACATCAAAGCCACGCCGCCATGGACGATAACCGCCCTTGCCAGCGTCGCCGCCTTTGTCGTTCAAATCGATGGCTCCGCGTTGAACGTGGCACTCGCGGCTGTCGGGCAGTCCTTCGATGCGCCGCTTTCACAGCTGCAATGGATCGTGGACGCCTATGCTCTCGCCTACTCCTGTCTGCTCCTCTCCTCTGGCGCAGCCAGCGATCGCCTTGGCGCTCAGCGCGTATTTGGCTTCGGGCTTGGTGTTTTCGTCATGGCGTCCGCCCTATGCGCGGTTACGCCGAACGCGGCCTTGCTCATCCTCGGGCGCGTCTTGCAAGGCGCTGGCGGCTCGATCCTGGTCCCGTCCTCGCTCGCAATGATCAACCATGCGTTTGGCGACGACCAAGCTGCACGCACCAAAGCGGTCGGCCTGTGGACGGCGAGCGGCGGTGTCGCCATCACGGCCGGGCCGATCATTGGAGGTGTTTTCGTCGGCTATCTCGGCTGGCGCGGTATCTTCTTGATCAACATTCCCATCTGCTTGATCGGGATGGCGCTCGCGTTCCGACGGTCGATGGCGCGACCCGCAACGAGGGTACCGGCGGGGCATGACCTCTTGGGCCAGACGCTGGCGGTGTTCTCGATGGTTGGCCTGGTCGGCGGTATCATCGAGGGCGGCTCGCGGGCTGACGGGCTGACGCTCGTGTTCGCCGGAATTGCGATCTTCATCGTCGGCGGCGCGATCTTCTTGTGGCGCGAGTCTCGCGCCAGTTCCCCGGTGCTGCCGCTATCCTCGTTTCGGAACCGCACGACCTGCGCCGCCATGGTGATCGGCTTCGTGCTGAGCTTCTGCGCTTTCGGCATCGTCTTCGCGCTCTCGATCTATTACCAGCTCGTACAAGGCTATTCACCGGTTCAGACCGGACTGGCGTTCGTACCGTTCGCCCTGACCATCACGGTGGCGAATCTCGTCGGCGCCTCCCTCGCGGCACGGATCAGCACGGCGCCAACGAGCGTTGGCGCACTCGCGATCGGTGCAGTCGGCTACGCGCTCCTGCTGTGGATGGGACCGTCGAGCTCCTACCTTGAGATGCTGCCCGCACAGCTCATCGCCCGCCTCGGCATCGGCGCGGTTGTACCCCTCACAACCTCGATGCTGCTATCCGCAGTGCCGTCGGGGCAAGCAGGTATCGCATCCGCAGCGCTGAACGCGGTACGACAGTCGGGGGCGGCGATCGGCGTCGCGGTATTTGGGGCCCTGATGAATGGTGATCCGACGAGCGGATTCCACGTGGCTGTTGCACTTTCGGCGGCGCTGCTCGCGATGGCGGCCGTCACCGCGGCGCTTCAATCGAGAACCGGTTGAAGGGAACGCCGACTTGATGACCTTCGCGAGCGGGTCAACTTGACCTTGAAGTCAACTCGATCTTGGCAACATCGACCGCGTTGCGGCGCAGTCTGCGATTTCGCCCTCGAAGCCACCAGCTGGCGCGCGGAATCCTCCGGCACTCTGGCCGCGAAGCGCCGCGCTACCGCCCTGCCCTGAGCGCCGCCCGTCCGGCGTACTTCGCCTGGCTGCCCAGCTCCTGCTCGATGCGCAGCAGCTGATTATACTTCGACGTCCGGTCCGAGCGCGAAAGCGAACCGGTCTTGATCTGTCCGCAATTGGTCGCGACCGCGAGGTCGGCGACGGTCGAGTCCTCGGTCTCACCCGAGCGGTGCGACATCACCGCGGTGTAGCCCGCCTTGTGCGCCATCTCGACCGCCGCAAGCGCCTCGGTGAGCGTGCCGATCTGGTTGACCTTCACCAGGATCGAGTTCGCGAGGCCGCGCTTGATGCCATCGGAGAGCCGCGTCACGTTGGTGACGAACAAATCGTCGCCGACGAGCTGGCACTTGTTCCCGATCAGGTCGGTGACCTGCTTCCAGCCGGCAAAATCGTCCTCCGCCATGCCGTCCTCGATCGACACGATCGGATAGCGCGCCACGAGCGCGGCGAGATACTTCGCCTGCTCGTCGACGGAGCGGGTTTTTCCTTCTCCTTCATAGACATATTTGCCGTCTTTGAAGAATTCTGTCGAGGCCGGATCGAGCGCCAGCGCAACCTGCTCGCCGGGTCGGTAGCCGGCCGCCTCGATCGCCTTCATCACGTAGCCGAGCGCCTCGTCCGCCGATTTCAGGTTCGGCGCAAAGCCGCCCTCGTCGCCGACATTGGTGTTGTGGCCGGCGTCGTGCAGCGCCTTCTTCAGCGTCTGGAACACCTCGACGCCCATGCGCAGCCCCTCGGCAAAGCTCGGCGCGCCGACCGGCATGATCATGAACTCCTGGAAGTCGATCGGATTGTCGGCGTGCACGCCGCCATTGACGATGTTCATCATCGGCACCGGCAACAGCCGCGCCGAGGTGCCGCCGACATAGCGGTAGAGCGGCAGCCCGCGCGAGGCGGCCGCGGCCTTGGCGACGCCTAGCGACACGCCGAGGATCGCGTTCGCGCCGAGCCGGGCCTTGTTGGGCGTGCCGTCGAGCGCGACCATCGTCTCGTCGATCTTGGCCTGGCGCTCCGCATCCATGCCGCCGATCGCATCGAAGATCTCGCCGGTCACGGCCGCGACCGCCTTCTGCACGCCCTTGCCGAGATAGCGCTTCTTGTCGCCGTCGCGCAGCTCGACGGCCTCGTGCGCCCCGGTCGAGGCGCCGGAGGGTACGGCCGCACGTCCGAGCGCGCCGTCCTCGAGCACGACATCGACCTCGACGGTCGGATTGCCGCGGCTGTCCAGAATTTCGCGCCCAATGATGTCGACGATCGCTGTCATGATGTCCCGGAATGCTGGTGATAGGAGATGGCGGGCTTTTAGCGGATGGTTGCGGGGCCGAAAAGCCTGTCCGCGACGGACGCGTTTTCCTCAATCCGTTTTCTTGGGAACGCTCCGCCTGTACGATGCGCCACCAACCAGAAGGAGGCGGCCGTGAGCTATGTTGACAGTGTGCTGCAACCCGGTGAGACGGTGCGCTACCGCGGCGACATCCATTGGAAGGTCTACGCGCCGGGCATCATCCTCGTGATCGCGGGACTGTTCTTCCTGTTCGCGGCGCCGCAGTCCACCTTCGGTACCTTGGTGACGAAGGTGATCGGCCTCGTGCTGTTTGTCCCCGGACTGGGGCTCACGGCATGGGCCTGGTTCCGCCGCTGGACGACCGAGATCGCCGTGACCGACAAGCGGATCATCTTCAAGAGCGGCTTCATCCAGCGCCACACGGTCGAGATGCACATGGACAAGGTCGAGAGTGTCGACGTCGACCAGACCATCCTCGGCCGCCTGTTCGACTATGGCGACATCACGGTGCGCGGGACCGGCGCCACATTGGAGCCGTTCCGCAGCATCGGCGCCCCGCTCGCGTTCCGCAATCACGTGACGGCCGGGTAATCCCCCCGCCATGGCGCGACCCCCGTCCGGACTGACGCATCTCGGCAAACCGAGCACGCTCCCCGCCTCGCCCGGTGAGGCGGTGCTCGATCGCGTGCCCAATGCGCATCCGGACACGGACTATGTGGCGCGCTTCGCATTTCCCGAATTCACCTGCATCTGCCCGGTGACCGGGCAGCCGGACTTCGCGATCATGATGATCGACTACGTGCCGCGCCGCTGGCTGATCGAGTCGAAATCGCTGAAGCTCTATCTCAACAGCTTTCGCAATCACGGCGCCTTCCACGAGGAGAGCACGGTCGCGATCGGCAAGCGGATCGTGCAGCTGCTAGCGCCGAAATGGCTGCGCATCGGCGGCTACTTCTATCCGCGCGGCGGCATGCCGATCGATGTGTTCTGGCAGCACGGCAGGCTGCCGAAGGGCGTCTGGGTGCCGGACCAGGGTGTCGCGCCGTATCGGGCGCGGTGAGCGCTGTTAGCGCATATCCCGGAAAAGTGGATGCCGGTTTTCCGAAAAGGATATGCGCCAACGCAAGAATCTAGAGCGCATTCCGATTCCTTCCAATCGGAATGCGCTCTGGGCATCCGCAAGCGCGGCGAGGAGCGCCCTCACCTCGGCTGCCGGATCGAGCGCCCGCATGACCGAGCCCATCACCGCAACGCCCGCCGCGCCGGCGCGCCGCAGCTCGCCGACGCGCAGCGCATCGATCCCGCCGATCGCGATGATCGGCACGCGTGCGGCGCTGACGATAGCGCGCAGGCCTTCGATGCCAAGCGCCGGGCCATAGCCGGGCTTGCTCGCGGTCTGATAGACTGGGCCCGCAACCGCGTAATCAACGATAGCCGGATCGAGCGCGCGCGCCTCGGCGACGTTGTGGACCGAGATTCCGAGAAGTGCGCCTGTTGCAAGCTTCGCGCGACCCATTGCCGCATCGCTCCCACCCGCAAGATGCACGCCGTCGAGCCTGGCCGCCGCCGCGACCGCCGCATCGCCATGCAGGGTAAGCCGCGCGCTCCATTTCGCTGCGATCGGCGCGAGCTGCCGCGCGAGCGCGATCTGTTCGTCGGCCGACAGGTCCTTCTCGCGCAAGCTCGCCCAGCGGCATCCGGCGGCGAACGCCGCCTCGAGAATCTCGGCAAGCGGTCGCACCGCCTGCCGCCGGTCGGTGACGAGGAGCAACGCCAGATGCGGTATCAAGTCCCAACGAGCCCGAACTGCGGGCTTGAAGGCTCGGCGTCGCGGCGCTTCGGGATACGCCCGGCAAGGTGCGCGAGACGACCGGCCTCGACCGCGGCGCCCATCGCGCGCGCCATGCGGACCGGGTCATGGGCCTTGGAGACCGCGGTGTTGAGCAGCACCGCGGCGCAGCCAAGCTCCATCGCCAGCGCCGCGTCCGAGGCCGTGCCGATGCCGGCATCGAGCACGACCGGAACCGGAGAGCGCGCGCAGATCAGCTCGATCAAATGCGGATTGAGAATGCCGAGGCCCGACCCGATCGGCGCGCCGAGCGGCATCACGGCAGCCGCCCCGAGGTCGGCCAGCTTGCGGCAGGTCACGGGGTCGTCATTGCAGTAGGGCAGCACGACGAAGCCCTTGCCGACCAGTTCCTCGGTCGCAGCCAGAAGCTCCGTGACGTTCGGATAGAGCAGCTCGCGCTCGCCGATCACCTCGAGCTTGACCCAGTTGGTCTCGAGCGCCTCGCGCGCGAGCTCGGCGGTCAGCACCGCTTCGCGCGCGGTCTGGCAACCGGCGGTGTTCGGGAGAAAATGCGCGCGCAGGCCGATCAGGTCGACCAGGCTCTCCTCGTAGCCGGTGAGGCTGATGCGCCGCACCGAGGCGGTCGCGATCTCGGCGCCGCTCGCCGCGAGCGCATCGAGCATCACCTGCCGGTTCGGATAGCCGGCGGTGCCGAGCAAGAGCCGCGAGCCGAAGCGTTTTCCCGCAATGATGAGCGGATCGGACGACGTCATGGCATCACCCTCCCTGCATGGCACGCACGATCTCGATCACGTCGCCGGCCTTGAGCGGCGTTGCGGCCCAATCGGCGCGGCGCACGACCGCGCCGTTGAGCGCGACCGCGACGCCGCGCCCCTGGGTGTCGCTCTTTGCGGCGATCAGCTCCGCGACGGTGCGCGCGCCAAGCGGCTCGGCGGTGCCGTTGATGCGGATCGTGTCGGGCATCGCGTCCTCACTCCGCGGCGGTTGCGACCGCGCGCGCGAAACGTTCGATCGAGAACGGCGCGATCAGCGGGTCGAGGCGTTGATCGAGGATCAGCGCCGCGATCGTCTGGCTCGTGACCGGCGTCAGCAGAATGCCGTTGCGGTAGTGCCCGGTCGCATAAATGAGGCCGCCGGTCGGACCTCTGCCCAGGATCGGCGCATCGTCGCGGCTGCCCGGGCGGAAGCCGACCCAGGCTTCCGCGATCGGCAATTCCTCGATGCCCGGCAGCGCGCGCCAGGCCGCCTCCAGCAGCGCAAGCTGCGCGCCGGCGGTGAGCTGCGGATCGAAGCCCTTCTCCTCCACCGTCGCGCCGATGAGCAGCCTGCCGTCATGGCGCGGCACCAGATAGGCGCCCGGCGCCCACACGACGTGGCGCAGCAGTGGCGCGTGCGGATCCATGCGCAGCGCCAGCATCTGGCCTTTGACCGGACGAACCGGCGGAGGAGCGCCCAAGCCCTCGATTGCCCGCGACCACGCGCCGGCTGCGAGCACGACCCATTCGGCACGCTCGATCGCGCCGGCCGCCACGACACCGGTGGCGCGCCCGTCCTCGGTGACGACGCGCTCGACCGGCGCGTGCTCGCGTATCTTGGCGCCGGCACGCTCTGCCGCGATCCGCAGCGCGGCCGCGACCTTGCGATTGTCGACCTGATGGTCCTGCGGGCTGAACACTGCGCCCGAGAGGTTCGGATTGAGATGCGGCTCGCGGCGCCTGGCCTCCGCGGCGCTGATCCATTCGGGCAAAGCATCAAGCCCGCGCTGGAACTGCAAGTGATGCCGCAACCGCGCGCGATCATCGGCGGTGAGCGCGACGACAAGCGTGCCTTCCTGGCGCAGATCGATAGTCTCTCCGCTCGCCTGCTCCAGCTCGGCCGCGAAGGCCGGCCACAGCGCCTTGCTGGCGCGGTTGAGCGCGAACAGGCCCTCCTCCCCGGGCTCGACCTCGGCCGAGGCGGCGAGCATCCCGGCCGCCGCATGGCTCGCGCCCTTGCCGGCCGCGTCACGCTCGAACACCGTGACGTCTGCCCCGCGCTGCGCGAGCCGCCACGCGATCGATAGGCCGATGACACCCGCGCCGATGATGGCGACGTTGGGTGTGCGAAATGCGCTTGTGGTGCTCTGCGACACCGGCTCTTCCTCCGCTGGCATGACCCAGACAGGTTCGATGGGTTTGATCTCAGCCGCGCTCACCGCGCGGCACCCCAGGCCGAATAGCTGATAATTGCGCCCGACCGTCACGCGGCGCAAGGGGGTGGCGGCGAGGAGCCGCCTGTCGCGGTCGCAACGGCGACTGCCGCAAACCACGATAGGCCGCGCGCACGTCGTGCGGCAGCCGGTCCGCGTGGCGCGGAATGGCGGGTCAGTCGACCGTGCGCTCGCGCAGCAGCCGCGCGGTGATGAGCCCGATCGCGAGCGCGATTGCGGCCGCGAGCGAAATCGTCAACGCCGAGCCGAGCCTCATGAAGCCGAGCCCGTAGACCACCGGCCCGCTCGCGTGCCCGACGAAGAAGAAGAACGAATGCAGCGACATCGCGGCGCCGCGCGCCGTGCTCGAAAGCTCGGTCGCCGTCACCTGGATCGAGGCATGCATCGAGTAGAAGCCAAGGCCGAGCAGCGTAAACGCCGCAAACTGCACCGGCCAGGGCAGATTGATCGACACGACGGCGAGCGCGAGCGCCGCCACCACGCCACCGCCGATCATCAGCTGATCCGGCCGCCAGCGCGAGACCAGCATCGGGACGGTGAGCGCATAGACGACCCCGCCAAGCGAAAAGCCGGCGATCACCGCGCCCGCGACGGTGGCGCGCGTCTCGCCGGCGGCGTGCAGCAGCAGGGCGACGAACGGAAACAGGCCGAAGACCACGATGCCCTCGACGAACACCGCGCTGAAGCAGACCTTGGCGCGCGGGTTCGCAAACACCGAGCCATAGCCCGCGCCGAAACCCGACAGGCTAAGCTGCGCGGGCTTGGCGCGCGCGGCCTTGCGCAGCGTCACGACCGCGACCAGGAGCGCGAGCACGCCGAGTGCCGTGATCACGAAGAACACCCCGCGCCAGCCGGTCAGGTCGCCGACCACGCCCGCGAGCGAGGAGCCGAGCAGGTTGCCGGTGATCACCGCGGTGAGCCAGCGCGCGATCGCGACCTGGCGCTCCTTGACCGGCACAAGGTCGCCGATCACCGCGATCCCGACCGGGAAGATCCCGCCGCCCGCAATGCCGGAGACGATGCGCGCACCGACCAGCATCGGGAAGCTGGTAGCCAATCCGCTGACCAGCATCGCCAGGATCGTGACGGCGAGGCACGCGATCATCACGCGAACCTTGCCGACCATGTCGCCGATCGGCCCGATCACCGGCTGGGAGAGCGCGAACGGCAGTGCGAAGGCCGTGGTCAAAAGTGCGACCGCGTTCGGGTTGACGTTGATGTCGTGGGCGATCTGCGGAATCACCGGGTCGGTCGCGCGCGAGGCAAGCGCGGTGATGAAGCCGATCAGGCTCAGGCGCAGAATGAGGCTGTTGGTCTGCGGCTCATCGCGTTTCGGCGGCGGAGCCGGGTCGGCAAGCTGCGCCGCGGAATCAAATTTGGGCTGGAAATTCATGATCTCGTGATGAGATACATGATTTCCCCCACGTTTGTTGTGCAGTGCGGGAATGCCTCACCCAACGATAGCGTGGGGCAGGAAGCGCGAGGTGTTCTTGGTGATTGGGCTCAAATCCTCGCGCGCTGACAGGCCGCAGGGCTTGCCGCCCGCGATCCACGACCCGATCGCCAGGTAATTTTCGGCAAAGCACGGCAAGGTCGCGACCGCCTGGCGGATGAAGCCCTCCTCGCCGTACGGCCCGCCGTCCTGGTCGATCGCCTCCCCGCCGATCACGATCGCGACGTTCGCGCCCTCGCGCGAATAGAGCGGCTTGCGGACGAACGAATTGCCGAGCTCGGCCGCGTTCGGGTCGTCCTCGAAATAGGCCGGCAGCAGGTTCGGATGACGCGGGAACATCGACCACAGCAGCGGCAAGATGCCCTTGTTCGAGAGGATCGCCTTCCAGGGCGGCTCGATCCAGCGTGTCGGCGCGCCGGCAAGCGAGGCACCGAACTGCTCGCGGAACATCCATTCCCACGGATAGAGCTTGAAGCAGAGCGCAATCTCCCGGTTTGCGAGGTCGACGAAGGCGCCTTTCGGCGTGCGGCCGATCGTGTCCATCGCCATCACGGTGGTGGTAAGCCCGGCCTGGCGCGCGGTCTCTTCCAGGTAGGCGAGCGTGCCGGCGTCCTCCGCGCTCGTCAGGTCGCCGGCGAGATGCACGGCGCCCGCGCCGGTCATCGTCCGGCCGATCTCGCTCCAGCCGGCGATCAGCTGCTCGTGCAGCGAATTGTACTGGTCGGCGTCCTGCGTGGTGATCAGCCGTAGCTTCGCGTCTTCCAGCCATTGCCACTGGAACACGGCCGTCTCGAACACCGCGGTCGGCGTGTCGGCATTGTACTCGAGGAGCTTCGCGGGTCCCGCGCCGCCATAGGAGAGATCGAAGCGGCCATAGAGGCTCGGATCGGCGCGCTTCCAGCTCGCCGCGATCAGGGTCCAGTAGCGCTCAGGGATGCGCAGGCGCTTGAGCATCTGCGCGTCATCGACGGCGCGCGCGACGAGCTCGCGGCACATCCGCTCGAGCTCCGCGGTTGGCGCCTCGATGTCGCGCTCGATCTCCTCGAGCGTGAAGGCGTAGTAGGCGCGCTCGTCCCAGTAGCGCTCGCCGTCGATGGTATGGAACAGGAAGCCTGCGGCCTCCGCCTTCTCGCGCCAGTCTGCGCGCTCGTCGCAGGCGATGCGTTGCATCAGCCGCCGCCGGAGATCCCGCGGCCGATCGAGCCGAAGCCGCCGCGGGCAACCGAGGAGCTCGACGCGGAGGTGTTGCTCGAGACCGCGCCGACGCGGCCGCCACTGCTGCTCAGCGCGGTCGAAACCGACGAGGGCGGCGCTCCGGTCGAGTTTGCTCGATCGCGATTCGAGCTCCAGCCCCAATCGCCCCAGGAATGATAGGTGTAGCTGCCCGAACGGCCGCACGGCTGATCGACCTGTTTCGGCGTGACGCCCGGCGGCAGGTTGGTCGCCGCCGGGGTCGCCGGCGTGGAGGCCGCCGTCGCGGGCGCGGACGGGGTGCCCGGCTGCGGCCGGCACACGGCGCGCGTCGGCATGATGTAGGCAGCCGTCGCCGTCGTGGCGGTGACGCCCATGAAGACCAGCGCGACCTGCGCGGAGCGTTTCATGGATCAGGAGCTCATCGACGCCGCGTTGATCAGACCAGCGGTCACCGACGCGCAGCCGAGCCAGATCGCGGGCCCGAGCTCACCTTCGGCGATGCGCTTGGAAAGGTCCGGGACCGGAATGCGCGCCAGATAATAGGCGAGGACCTGCACGATGAGCGCGACGATGCCCCAGATCGCCATATCGATCACGTCGCTTGAATGCGCAATCGCGCTGGTCAACGGCAACGCGAAGCCGATCAGGCTCATGCCAAGCGCGATCGCCGCGCCCGGCACCTGGTGCAGGATCAGCTCGAACTCGTGATGGATCGTCAGCCACGTGTAGACGAACATGTATGCCACGATGAGCACACCGGCGACGACGAAGTAGAGCAGGAAGGCCGGTAATCCGGAGAGCGAGTGTAGATCCATTGCGGGCCCTTTCCTCCGTGTCTCTTAGTGCGCGGCACCGGCCGCACGGTTCAGGCCCATAACGGTTGCGGCAGGGAGCGGCTCAACCAGCGGCATGCTTCTCCCTTATCGCATCGAACTGAATCAATATTTGAGGCAAAGCCTCCAATTGCTCGATCACGGCCGCACCCGCCCATCGCCGGCTACCGTCATGGCCGCCGGCGAGTTTGGCGAGATTCGTGCGCAAGCGCTACTTCGCGGCGCCCGGAAAGGCCGGCAACTTCGCGATGTCGCGGGGATCGTGCTGGATGATGACGGTCGCCTTCAGGTTCGCGGCGATCTTCTTGAAACGGTCGATCGAGGCGAGCGTCTCGGAGCGGTCGGTGTTGAAGGTCGGCACCCCGTCGCCGTCATAGTTCTCGCGGAAATGCGCAAGGTCGCCGGTGAGCAGCACGACCCCGGTGTCCTTCAGCCGCACCAGCAGGCTGTGGTGACCCGGCGTATGTCCGGGCGTGTTGAGCATGATCACCGTGCCGTCGCCGAACACGTCCTTGTCCAGCACCACGGTCTCGAGCTTGCCGCCGCCGCTGATCCAGTTCGCGAACGGTGCGGGATTCGCCGCCGGGTTCGGCGGGCCGGTCAACACCTCCCAGTCGCGCTTGCCGATCAGCAGCGTTGCCTTCGGGAACGAGCCGACCTGTCCGGTGTGGTCGGCGTGGTAGTGGCTGATTCCGACGAACTTGATCTGGTCGGGGGTGAGCTTGAGCTGTGCGAGCTGGTCGACCAGGCTGACCTTCGGCGCGACCGCGCCCGCGCTCATCGAGTGACCGGCGTCCCAGACCATGTAGTCGTCGCCGTGCTTGATCAGATAGCACGAGAAGACGAGCTGAAGCTTCAGCCCGTTGGTGTAGGCGTAGGTGTCGGAGAAGCGCGGCCCGATATCGCTCGGGGGGTTGCTGGTGCCGCAGTCGAAGCGCGTCAAGGTGACGTCGGGCGTTGCCTGCGCATGCGCCGGCGCACCGAACAGCCCATTCGCGCACATGCCGATCGCCAGAATTGCCAACACGTTGCGCATTGCGTCCCTCCCCCGATAGCTGCAGCGGATCGTGTCGCCTTGCCGGAGCCCGGTCAACATCGCTGGTTGCGGCGAATTGATACCGATCAACGCAGCGACCGCAAGAGTGCGTAGTCGTGATCGCACGCAGATGTTATCGCGAGCTACGACGCACCTGATGCCGCACGGCTGGGACAATTTTCTGATCACGGCGGGCACCTCGGCCGCGACGTTGATGGGCCTCCTGTTCGTCGTCATCACGCTCGGCGCGCAGATGTCCGATGGGCGCGCGCAAGGCGGCATTCATGCCTTCGTGACGCCCACGCTCGTGCATTTCGGCGGCATCCTGTTTCAGTCCATGATCCTGCTCGCCCCATGGCCGTCGCGCTGGGTGCCGGCAGTGGCGATGTTGCTGTGCGGCCTTGCCGGCTCGAGCTACGCGATCGTCGTCACGCGCATGCTGCGCAGGCTCGATTTCGTCGCGCTCGATCTACGCGACTGGGCCGCGTATGCGGGCGCGCCCGGGCTCGCCAACGCGGGCCTGATCGCGGGCGGAGCCGGACTGGCCGCCGATCAGGCTTTCGCCCCGTACGCGATCGCGTGCGCGATCCTGCTCCTGCTCCTGATCGGCATCCACGATGCCTGGGACCTGTCGCTCTGGATCGTGCGCAACCGCAGCCGCGCCCACGACTGATCAATCGGCGGGCTGCGCCTTGGCGACCCGGTCGAATTGAATCAAGGTGCGAAGCAACGCCTCGATCGCATTGAGCGGGATCATGTTCGGCCCGTCGGACGGCGCATGATCGGGGTCCTGGTGAGTCTCGATGAAAACGCCCGCCACCCCGACCGCCACCGCGGCACGCGCCAGCACGCCGACATACTCGCGCTGCCCGCCCGACGACGTCCCCTGCCCGCCCGGCTGCTGCACCGAATGCGTCGCATCGAAGATCACCGGCGCGCCGGTCGCGGCCAGAACCGGGAGCGCGCGCATGTCCGAGACCAGCGTGTTGTAGCCGAACGACGCGCCGCGCTCGGTGACCAGCACGTTCGGATTGCCGGCGCCGGTGATCTTCGCGACCACGTTCTTCATGTCCCATGGGGCGAGGAATTGCCCCTTCTTGACGTTCACGGCGCGCCCGGTTTCGGCCGCCGCCACGAGCAGATCGGTCTGGCGGCAGAGGAAGGCCGGGATCTGCAGCACGTCGACGACCTGCGCCACGCGCGCGCATTGCGCGACCTCGTGCACGTCGGTCAGGACCGGCAGCTGCAGGCTCGCGCGGATCTCGGCGAAGATCGGCAAGGCCGCCTCGAGCCCGATGCCGCGCGTGGCGCTCGCGCTGGTGCGGTTCGCCTTGTCGAACGAGGTCTTGTAGACGAGGCCGATCCCGACCCGCGCTGCGATCTCTTTCAGCGCCGACGCCATTTCGAGCGCATGCGCGCGGCTTTCGAGCTGGCAGGGTCCAGCGATCAGCGCGAGCGGCAATGCGTTGCCGAAGCGCGCAGGTCCGATCGTGACAACCGGGTTGGGCGTCATCCGTCGACCTTGCGCAGGCCGCGTCCGCAGGTCAACCGCGCCGGCTTCGAGGGCGTATCTGGAGCCAAGCCGTATCTGGAGCCAACAAGCCGTATCTGGAGCCCAGACGTATCTGAAGCGAAGACGGCCCCGGGCTCTGTGGAGGGGGCAACCCGGGGCCGCTCAGTTCTATCGGGCTGTTGCGCCCGACGGCCCACTATGATGAACCGGTTTTTCGGCTTGCTGAAGGCAATTTCCGAAAAGGCGCTAATTTCCGTTAACGATCCGGAAAACTTTGCGGCAGCGATCCTCAGACACCCTCGAACACGAGAGTCGCGCCGTGCGCGACGTCCGCGCCGACGATCAGCCTGTCCATGCGCGCGACCGCTTGCATGCCGAGCGCGGCCTGCGCCGCGGCCTGATCGCGCACCGCAAACCGCACCGCCGCAAGGCGCATCCCAGCCGCGGCGTCGGGTGCCGCGACGCCGAAATGCTGCGCGTAGGCGGAAGGATCCATCACCTGGATTTCGCCGCGCGGCGTTACCAGCGTGATGCCGGCCGAGCTCGACTGCAGGTCGCTCACGCCCGCGAAGGCCTTGAGGAACACGTGGTGATCCGCGGGATTTTCCGCGACGAACACGACGCCGGCCACGCCGACCGCCGTGTTCTGATGCTGCTGAAAGGCCGGGTTCCAGAAGTTCTGCGGATAGTGTTGCTGGCAGGTGAAGAAACCGATCTCGGGTGCGAGCGGATCGTGCGCAAAGGCGAGCGAGAACGCGACGTTCACGACCGCGCCGTCCGGTCGTCGGCCCTCGCGGGCGAAATCGAACACCTCGAAGTCGCCGATGCCGGCCGCACCAAAGGCCTCGGCGTCGGCGGCAGCGCCTTTGCCCTCAAGCACCAGCATCGCGAGACCTTCATGGCGGGCGAGAAAGTCGCGCGCACAGGCGCCGAACGAAAACGAGCGCGGGCGCGGCGGTGCAATCAGTGCCGGCTCGCCGACGCCAAGCAACTCGATGAACACGCCGGCGAACTGCACGATGCGGTTGTGCGTGCCCCAGGGATGACGGTTGCGCGCCCCGACCGTGAAGCCGAAGCCGCGATAGAGCTCGCCGGCGGCATCGAGGTCATGCACGGCGTGCACGATATGGTCGAGACCGCGTGGAATGAGTCCTCTCTCCGCTCGGAGGTGCCTCGCCGCGCCCGCGTGACGCGGGCGTGGCGTCGCCGCAATGGCCGGCCGGCTACTTCACCGCCGAGAAGCTCGTGGGTTTGAGAAACTGGTTGGAAAAGGTCTGCACCAGCGGGCCGTTGCGCTCGGTCTCGGCGCGTTTCTCGAGCCATTCGGGGTCGGTCGAGAAGGCTCCCCATTTCTTCTCGCGGTCGGCCATCGACTCGTAGGCGAGCAGGTAGATCAGGTTGTGGTTCGACTCGCCCACCTCCGTGGTCCAGAACCCGGCCTGCTTGATGCCGTGCTTCTCGAACAGCTTGAGCGTGATGGTGTCGAAGCGCTTGATGAGATCGGGCATGCGCCCCGGCATCGCGCGATAGCTGCGCATCTCGTAGATCATGTTTCCTCCGCGTGTGGTGCTGGCAGGCGCAGTGGCGCGTGCGTTTGAAGGGACGCCATTTGACGCAAACGCGGACGCGCGCACAAGCCCCGGCAACGCAGGAGGATGTCGCGTTCTACCGCGCGGTTTCGGGGCGGTCGTGCGGCACGGTCTTCGGGTCGATCTTCGACATCACGATCGCCGACTCCATGATCAGCGCGAGGCCGACGCGCGGATCGATCGTGTCCTTGGTGAGCAGCAGGATTTGGCGCGCGACCAGGGCGCTGATCAGCGGCCAGTATTCCGGCCGCACGTTGCGGCCTTTTGCCGGCTCGACGATCCCCTGCCCGTCGGTGCGCTCGAAGATGAACTTCACGCGCGGCCAGAAGCACTCCAGCGCCTGGCGCGGCGTGAGGTGGGGAGACAAAGGCGCCGGCGGATGCAGGATGCCGTATTCGGGCGTACCGATCGTCTGCGACGCGTGGGCAAACATCGGGTTGACGTCGGGCAGCTGGTCGGGCTTCACGCCGGCCTCGATCGCCGCGCTCGCAAGCAGCGCGAACAGCGGCGCATCGAGCGTCGTCGACTGCCAGACCATGTAGCCGTTGATCAGGTCGCCGAAGTAATAGCTTTCGCCCGATTTCGTCGTCACCTGCATGGAAAGCTTGCGATCGTACATGAGCTTGCCGAGGTCGGGGCTCGACATCTCCTTGCTGACACCGGGGATTTCGCGCTTTCTGATCCGCTCGTTCACCGCGCACTGCGCGGCAAATCCCGCAATCGCGCCGATCGACACGAGCAGCGTTTCGGCGTGAACGCCGCGCTCGCTCGTCAGCCATTGCATCAGTGACTCGCGCAAGGACCCGATCGCAAGGTTGACGACGATCTCATCGTCCGTCCCCTTCCAGGGCAACTGTAATGCGCGAACTTGGTCCGATCCTTGCGCGTGAGCCATATCGTCACCTGTCGGCCAGCCCGCTGCGATCGCGCTGACGAGTCTCAGCGCAGCGGCTTTCACGACGCGAGGAAAGCGCAACGGCATGGCGAAGAGTTAGACGCCGCCGCGCGGCCTCCGGTTCATCGCTTCCGTCTGACCGGCCCGCGTGCGCGCCGCGCCGCCGCTGCGTTTGGCCCGGCTGCTTTTGGCGCCGCTGTCGCCAGCGCTGGCACGCAGTCCGAGACATACTGCCACAGCCGCGCGGCGATCGGGCCGTGCGGAACATCGCGCCGGCGCGCCGCCACGATCTCCGCCTTGCCGCCCTGGAAGTGCTTGCCGGTGATCGCCAGCAGCTTTCCTGAGCGCAACTCGTCCTCGATCAGGTAGCGCGGCATGTGACCCCAGCCCATGCGCTGCAGAATGAGCTCCTTCTTCATCCCCTGGTCGCTCACCGTCCAGCTGCGTGCGCCTTCGACCAGGAAATAGTCGCGCGGCGCAGCGCCGCGCGTCGTGTCGCGGATCACGCATTGCACGTAGCCGCGCATCTGCTCCGGCGTGATCGATCGCGAAATCGGGAAGCGCAGAAAGCCGGGCGCCACTACCGGCACGAGCTCGACCGCGTACAGGTCGATGAATTCGAGCCGCGTGTCGCCCTTGTCGATGTGGTGAATGATCAGGTCGGCATCGCCGCCGAACAGCCGCTTCCACGGGCCGGAGATCGCCTCGAACTGCAAGTGCAGCTGCGTCTGCGGGCATCCCTCGAAGAAGCGCCGCAGCAGCGCCAGCGTCTCGGCAAGCGGGCAAAGGTCGCCCATCACGACGGTCAGCGCGCTCTCCTCTCCCATCGCGAGCTGCGTTGCGTAGTCGCGCAAGGCCTGCAGGTCGTGCAGCAGGATCCGCGCGCGCTCGTGAAACGCGCGCCCTTCGGCGGTGAGCGTGACGCGATAGTCGCTGCGGTCGAGCAGCGTCAGGCCAAGCTGCGCCTCGAGGTTCCTCACCGCGACGAATACGGTCGGATGCGTGCGGTTGAGCCTTGCGGCGGCGCCCTGGAAGCTTCCCGCGGTCGCGACCGCGTCGAAACAGAGGAGCTGCTGCAGCGTGGGGTGGGACATTGTTGATCAGAACAACAATCTTGATCCGATCTTCGTAATATCAACCAAAAGTCAGGCACGCAAGGTTCTGCGCCATCCACAACAGAGGATGCAGACCATGCGCGCAATCGTGATCAGAAAGCCCGGCGGGCCGGAGCAGCTCGAGATCGTCCAACGTCCGGCGCCCGAACCGAAGCCCGGCCACGTCGTCATCGCCGTCAAGGCGTTCGGGCTGAACCGCGCCGAGATCTACATGCGCTCGGGCGCCTGGGGCCCGGTCGCCGAGATCAGCGGGATCGAATGCGTCGGCACCGTTCATGCCGACCCCGACGGGCGCTTCGTCGAAGGGCAGAAGGTTGCCGCCCTGATGGGCGGCATGGGCCGCACCCTCGATGGCAGCTACGCCGAATTGACCTGCGTTCCGGCCGCCAACGTCGCGCCGCTCGCCACCAATCTTTGCTGGGAGGATCTCGCGGCGATTCCGGAATCCTACGCGACCGCCTGGAGCTGCCTGCACGGCAATCTCGCGCTCGCGCCCGGGCAGGCACTCCTCGTGCGCGGCGCAACGTCCGCGCTCGGCCAGGCCGCGCTGAACATCGCCGCGGACGCGGGCGTGCACGTGATCGCCACCACCCGCAGCGCCGCGCGCCGTCCCCTGCTCGAGCGGTTGGGCGCAGCCGAGGTGCTGATCGAGCGCGCTGATCTCTCCGCCGAATTGCGCGCGCGTCACCCGCGCGGCGTCGATGCCGTGCTCGACATCATCGGCAACAGCACGATTCTCGATTCGCTTGCGATGGCGCGGCGCTATGGCCGCGTCTGCCTGGTCGGTCTGCTCGACCACGCCGCGCCGCTCGAGAGCTTCAATCCGCTATTCCAGATGCCGTTCGGCGGCGTGCATTTCAGCTCGTTCGTGAGCGCCTTCACCTATGGGGCGGCGGACTATCCGCTGACCGACGTGCCGCTGCAGGCGATCATCGACCGCGTTGCCGCCGGCCGCTACCAGGCGCGCCCCGCCCGCATCTTCGGCTTCGACGAGATCCGTGCGGCGCACGCGCTGATGGAGGCGAACCAGGCGAACGGCAAGCTTGTGGTGCGGGTGTGAGCGCCGCGCCAATCAGGTGACGCGGACGAAGCCCTCAAGCCGCGCGGCCTTGCGGTCGAACGTTGCGGTCGACTCGCAGCCGCGCGCGCGATTCACATGCCCAATGAGAATGTCGGCGAAGTCGGCACTGCTGGCACGGTAGTCTCGTAAAGCAAGCCAAACCAAATCAATGTCCTCCAGTCGCATGGCCTGGTTCGCCGCCAGCTTTTCGATAACGTCGGCAATCGCCGGTCGACCATATCCGTGCACGCTGGCCAACACCCAGATGAGCTCGCACAAGGCAACGCGATCAATGAATCCGGGGTCGTCCCGGGAGCACTTGCCCGCAACAAAGGCGCGAGCCAGCCGGGCTTGCTGCGGATCGTCGTCGACAAAAATTCGCACGATCACGTTGGTATCGAGCCCGATCATCAGCGTTTGCGACCGACAGCACGCAGATACTTTTCCACGACCGCGCGACGAATTCCCTCATCCATTTCCTCCAACGTCGCGCTGCGCGGTGGCTTTCCGAGGATCCCGAACAGATCCTGCACGCTCGACGTCGCCGGGGTCACGGCGAGACGATTTTCGTCTTCGAGTGTCGCCCGTAAGCGGCCGCCATGAGCAACGCCAAGCCGTTCGCGCACCTCCTTGGGCAGGGTCGTCTGTCCGTTCGGCGACACACGCAGATCAAATAACCGGCGGCGCGGCGGCGTCGCCCAATACCGCGTGGCGTTCCCTTCCTTGGCGCTGCGCACGTCGTAACCCTTTGCCTTGAGCGAACGAAGAAGATTGTACTTCGGCCCGCCGACCGCTGCGATCACCTCGTCCATCGTGGCGCCTTCGGCGCGCGCGAACATCTGCTTCGCGACGTCGACCTTCTTTCTATCAGCAGGCATGTTCGACTCCCTTATTTCACAGGAATCTGGGACTATATACTACCAAATTCAACAATAAAATGGGATGAAAGCGCGCGGGCGTCAGTACCGGAACAATCTTCGAGCCGTGCTACACCAGCCGGCTCTGCGCGATCGCGGCGTCGATGAACGAGGCGAACAGCGGGTGCGGCGCGAACGGCCGCGATTTGAGCTCGGGGTGGAACTGCACGCCGATGAACCAGGGATGGTCGGCATATTCGATGATCTCGGGCAGCACGCCATCCGGCGACATGCCGCAGAAGCGCATGCCGTGCTGCTCGAGCCGCCCCTTGTAGGCGGTGTTGACCTCGTAGCGGTGGCGGTGGCGCTCGGAGATCTCGGTCGCGCCGTAGATCTTCGCGACCTTGCAGCCGCGGTCGAGCACCGCCGGATAGGCGCCGAGCCGCATCGTGCCGCCAAGGTCGCCCTGCGCGTGGCGCTTCTCGAGCGCGTTGCCCTTCAGCCATTCGGTCATCAACCCGACCACCGGCTCGCGGGTCGCGCCGAACTCGGTCGAGTTCGCCTCCTCGATGCCGGCGAGATTGCGTGCCGCCTCGATCACCGCCATCTGCATGCCGAAGCAGATGCCGAAATACGGCACGTCGCGCAGCCTCGCGAACTGCGCCGCCTTGATCTTGCCTTCGGCGCCGCGCTGGCCGAAGCCGCCGGGCACCAGGATGCCGTTGACGTGCTCGAGGAACGGCGCCGGATCCTCCTTCTCGAACACCTCCGACTCGATCCAGT
>Ga0187784_10000273_pt1 | contig 36441 bp, 46 predicted proteins | sample 1015_SJ02_MP15_2_FD_132964 | JGI IMG/M metagenome (GOLD analysis project Ga0187784, IMG submission 132964) | Tropical peat soil microbial communities from peatlands in Department of Meta, Colombia - 1015_SJ02_MP15_20_MG | ecosystem: Environmental > Terrestrial > Soil > Wetlands > Peat | place... | reverse complement strand
CCTTTTCAGGCGCCCTCAACCCCGGCACCTACTACTTCCGGACCTACTATCCCGGCAGCACCACATATCGTGAAGCCTTCAGCGCGCTGATTAAGGTGGGTGTCCAGTAGACGCGCAAAACAGCGTAATAGAGCTTATTTGGGGAAATATGTACGCAAAAGCCAGTGAAGGCATTGGGACAACTCCACAACGCATAGCGCGTTTGATGGCTTAAGGGTTCCTGGTGGGAGACACAAATGCTTAGGCGTCAAAATCAGCCAAGAAATTGCTCGGTGAGGGTTATCGTCAACCTTATATATTTGCCGTATTAAGTTTAATTACAAGATCAAGCAAGATTATGAAGCGACGAACGTTTTTTTCTGCGTTAATAGTTATGACAGCTGTTATTCTGGTGGCAGGCTGTACTTCGCCGACTCAAACTAGCCCACAAGTGAGCTCGTCGACCTCCTCAACGACTGCATCATCTACGGCGACGTCTTCATCAGCGGTCACAACGCCAACCGCAACGCCGACGCCAACCGCAACGCCGACGCCAACCGCAACGCCGACGCCAACCGCAACGCCTCAACCATCAGGGAACACCTCAATCGCACTCGGCATAGGAAGCGGCGGCCCGCCACAGCTAGATTTTACAAAGGGGGAGTCTATAAACTGGGTGATCGATGTGACTTCGCAAGTTAGCGGGCTCACCGTTTGTGGGGGAACCGTTACAGTGTCGATCGCCGGCGTATCAACAACCCAATTGACTTCAGCTCCCGGTTGTTTCCACACGGCGTACTTCGCGCTTAACAGCGGCGTGCCGAAAGATGGCACTTACAAGGTTACGCTCACATATTCCGGTTACGGCACGCTTCAACCCTCAGAAACTAGCTTTGACATCATCGTCAGCGGCTAAAGAGTTTTCTAAAGAACGAAGGACGTGAGCTGTCATTGTTATGATAGCTTCGCTATCGACAGCGGGGAGTACAAGTCAACAGCAAACGCGGGTCAACGGGCCGCAACATTTGTACTGGGTTCGAGACTGGCGCTGCGTTGCTAGGTCGTTCACGGCGATGATCGCTCGTTTTGAAAGCAGGCATAAGCTGATTGCGCAGCTGATTAATTAACCGATTCAGATTGACTTTAAGCTGCCATAAACCGTTTCTGCACTATTGGTCGCGCACTCTTCGAGTGGCAGCTTTACGATATTTCCAAGGCAATGTGCGCGAAACGTGTCGAAGGGAACGTTTCAGTTATGCGAATCAGCACCATGTCGTTAGAGATGATGTCATAGGTTCGTGATAATAGAGGCACGTTTTTAGCCACCCCAAATAACTCGCTCAGCTCTTCGTTGCAGATGGTCTCGATACATCTGATTTCACGCCTCGACTCTATCTTCCGTTGCGTCATTATACGTCCGATCGGTATATCGGCCTTCATCAAGTCGTGTCTGAACTCTTTTTGGAGACGGGCGATTGGCGTGTAGGACTCGGCATAGATCAGCGGTTGCTCATCGTCGTAGTTTTTGAGAACAACGACGCGATAGTTTAAGTGATCTCCTTCTGCAACGTCCAAAGCACTCGCCCGTTCGGCGTCTGCTTTCACGACCTGCTGAAGCAGCGTCGTTACAACGATCGGTTTTCCCGTGAGTACTTCGAGCAGAGTCGTAACTGAGCCGTCAGCTACGAGTAACAATCTTTGAGCTTTGGACAGGTTAAGACTTGTATTTTCCGTAAGAATCGCGTACACCTCCAACCTGTAGGAACCTAGAGGCGCCTAGCCAGAAGAAATGTCCCGGACATGCGCACCGCTGTTTCGCGCTCTCACGGCGCGTACTTGTCCGCCGATAGTCGCGCGCAAGTAACGCTGCACTGTTGCTTGCAGCCGCTGACTGTCGCTTATCCCGTAAACGGCCGGACCAAAAGAGCTCATGCCGGCACCTACCGCCCCATTTTCTCTCATATGGTGTACAAGGCCAGCGCAGAATGGTTGTAGTTCTAGTTCTCGGCGCTTGAAACCTAGCATCTGAACTCGATCGATCGATCGACCGAAACTTTCGATGTCTTGTTCCACGACTGCCGGAAGCATTTCCATTAAAATAACGTGACACAGCTCCTGAATCTCGGTGAGCGGCAGTGGGCAGTGTTGTTTGAATATAGAGATTTCGCGTTTATCGCTCGCACCTTGTAGATTAGGTATGGCAAGAACGATCGTCCAGTCCGGAAAATCGTGATCCACGATCGTTGGCGCCGGATCATACTCCCCAGAAGCCGACGATGGCAAGAAGGCGGTCTTGCCTTTGTGCCCCCCATCAATGATAAAGCCACCCCGCTCGAACGCCGCGACACCTATACCAGAGGTGCCCCCCCTTCCGGTCAATCGTGCGATAGCCGTTGGTGTCAAGCGCAAGTCGTAGAGTTCGCTGATCGCCGTTCCGACTGCTAGTGCGACTTGGGTTCCTGAGCCTAGTCCAACGTGAGCAGGAAATTCGTCAACGACCTCGATCGCTACGCCCCGGACGTCGTGCTGCGTCATGATCGCTGATGCCGCTCTTTTGATTCGGTCTTCGAACATTGTGTTGCCCGCAACCGATAGCTGAGCATCTTCTCGCGCGTTAATTTTCACAGATGGAAAGTCGAGGGCGAGTCCGACGCTGCCATCAGTGCGTCCAAGCGAGCCGTTCAAGTCAATGAGGGTGATGTGAAGTCTCGACGGCGTTACTACTTCGATCATGTCGTTTTTCGCGGGGACGTCTCAGGTTCAATGTGAATAATGGTCTCTTTAACGTTTGGCACGCGCGTCTTTATGTCTTTTTCCAGTTTGTTGGAGATGTTGTGGGCGTCTTCTAGGCTAAGGTTCGGCCGAACGTGGATGCTTACGTCCACGAATATGCTGCTGCCGGCCTGCCGGGCCCGAAGATCGTGGAAGGCAGTTATGTCGCTGTTATCCGCGATAACGTCTCTAATTTTTGACGTGATTTCTTTCGGTGGGGCGGCGTCGACGAGAATCCGCGTCGTTTTTCGCCCGAGTCGGATAGACGTTGTAAGCATTATGATAGCGACGACGATTGCGGCCAAAGGGTCGACGAAGGCATAGCCGAACTTGGCTGCCACCAAGCCGAGAAGCACGGCTGCGGAGCTGTAGACGTCTGTTGAGAAGTGATAAGCGTCTGCTTCTAAGGCTGAACTTCCGTATTTTCGGGCGGTTTTAAACAGATACCTCGAAACGCCGAAATCTGCGATAATTGCAAAAACCATGATGGCGATGGCGTAATAGAGCGCTGTGTTTATCTGGATAGCAAATCCTGTGAGAAGTCGCAGGCCCGCCTCATAGAAGATCCATATGCTTGTAATGCCAAGAAGTGTCGTCTGTACAAGGCTTGAAAAGTTTTCGAACTTCTCATGCCCGTATGGATGCTCTTCATCGAATGGCCTGTTTGCGCTTCTGATGCCTGTGTAAGCAAAGCCCGAAGCAAGAAGGTCGAGCAGCGAATGGGCTGCTTCCGCGAGCATTCCCAGACTGCCACTGGCAACCCCTACGATAATTTTCGCGGAGAGGAGAAGCACATTGATGAAAACTGAAAAAGTTGCAGCGTGAAGCTTTTGGGCTGCGCCGCTGGCGTCGTCCATGCTTGGCCGTTCATGTAGGTTTTACTTTATTTAGCGGTATCGGAATTGCGCGAGGCGACCCGCAGCAGCGTCAGAAACCTTTAAGTAGCTTTGTTGCACTTTTAAAGACTACACGGGTCAGGCGTTATCACGCAGAATGTGCGAAGATGCACACCAAGATACAGGTTGCAGTGCCCTCGTCTTTGACCATCGAAACCGCCGATCAGAAAATAAAGACATACAAGGTCGGACAAGTCGCTCGCGCGGCAGCAATATTCAGGGTACATCGCATCGCAATTTACCGTGACGCTGCGTACGATGACAGCCACTTCATCGCGTCGATATTGCAGTACATGGAGGCGCCGCAGTACCTTCGAAAGCTGCTTTTCCCGCGCTCAAAAGAGTTGAGATTCGTTGGGGTCGTTCCCCCGTTGAAGACCCCTCATCACGCAACCGAGCGTGATGAGATTCGAGACGGAATTGTGATAGACGTCGGAACTGACTGCGCTTGGGTTGAAATCGGTTTGGATTGCCCGGCCTTTTTGCGAACGGCGACGTTGCGTAAAGGGGAGCGCGTGACAGTTAAGATCTTTTCGCGAGACCCGCTTGAAGTTGAACTGACTCAGAAGCCGCCCGGTTATTGGGGGTATTCGGTCCGGGTGGTCGACAGCATCGCAGATGCGTTGCAGGGGTTGGTCGTCGCTACCTCGAGGCACGGACAGCCAATAAGTCCCGCAATACATAATGAAATAAGAAGGAGAAGCACCGAAATGATGACTTTCGTATTTGGGGCTCCAAACCGCGGAGCGGAAGCGTTATTCCAGGAAGCGGGGCTATCGCTGGAGGAAGCTTCAGACTTAGTCGTTAATGCGATTCCGCAGCAAGGGACAGAGACGGTGCGCACAGAGGAAGCTATCATAGCCACGTTAAGCGTGTTCAACATCGCGCTGCACGAATCAACTTGAGGTAAACCAATGGCAAAAAGACATCGTCCAAGACGCGGATCGCTCGCCTACAGCCCCCGGAAGAGGGCAAAGAGCGAAGTGCCGCGAATCCGCTCGTGGCCAGAGCAAGACGAGCCACGAGTACTGGGATTTGCGGGCTACAAAGCTGGGATGACACACGTGATCTTAGTCGATGACGCCTCCAACAGCCCAACGGGAGGTTTAGAGATAAGTGTGCCCGCCACGGTCGTCGAAACTCCCGCCATGAAAGTAGCGGCCGTGCGCGCGTACCGCAAGACGCCATATGGAAAGCGCATTGTGCTCGAAACTTGGGCCGGCAATATCGGCCGCGATGTTGCAAAACGCAGGCCGGCTCCTAAGGAGGCAGTCCGCCGTGAAGAGAGTCTCGACGGCGCGGACCAGATCCGCGTACTGGTTCATACCTCGCCAGCGGGAGTCAGTGGCATTCCGAAGAAGGTGCCCGAACTAATGGAAGTGCCCGTTGGTGGAGAAGATGCAAGCGCTGCACACGTGTACGCGGCCGATCTCCTTGGAAAAGAAATCGATGCAGTCAACGTCTTCAAAGAGGGTATGCTCGTAGATGTAACCGCTGTGACAAAGGGCAAAGGGGTTCAGGGGCCAGTCAAACGCTGGGGCGTTACCATTCAGGATAGAAAAGCGTTCCGGGGGGGCAAGGGACGCCACATCGGGAATCTTGGTCCGTGGAACCCAGCGCGCGTAAGGTGGACGGTCCCCCAGCTTGGTCAGATGGGCTATCAGCAAAGAACCGAGTACAATAAACGAATACTTAAAATCGGGCCGGACGGAACTGTGGTGACTCCTGCGGGCGGATTTGTCAAATATGGGCTCATCCAAGGTGCTTATGTTCTTCTACAGGGGTCGATTCCAGGGCCTGCCAAGCGGCTCATTAGAATGAGAAAAGCCACCAGGCCACACAAAATCGCACATACGGTCCCTGATCTGAGCTACATCAGCGTTCAGTCGAAGCAAGGAGTGAGATAAAATGAAGGGGCGAGTAATTAGTTTGAAAGGGAAGGCCGGGAAGAAAATCGACCTGCCGGAACTTTTCGACGAACCTTATCGCCCGGATCTCATAAAAAAGGCAGTCGTAGTTTCGCAGGCAAACAGGAGGCAGACGTACGGAGCGGAGCCGACGGCAGGCATTAAGACCTCAGCAGAATCGTGGGGTTCCGGGCGGGGAGTCGCCCAAGTTCCGCGACTGAAGAACTCTAGCCGGGTTGCTAGGGTGCCACAAGCCGTTGGCGGCAGAAAAGCACATCCCCCGAGTTCGAGCAGAGTGTTTTTCGAGAAAATAAACAGAAAAGAAAGGCAGAAAGCCATGCGATCTGCGATCGCAGCCACAGCAGAGCCTAATCTAATTCAAGCGCGAGGTCATCGGTTTGACGGAACCCTTCCGCTCATACTTGAGGATGCCTTCGAAGAGCTGACCACGACCAGGGAGATAGCAGAAGTATTGGTCGCGCTCAACGTCTGGCAAGACGTAGAGAAAGCCAAACGCGGAAAACGCGTGCGTGCCGGGAAAGGCAAGCGGCGGGGCCGACGTTATAAAAACAAAAAGAGCATCCTCATCATCTGTGCGAGGCCCGTGTTGGCAGCGCGTAATTTGCCCGGAGTCGACGTTGTAACTGTAGATCATTTAAACGTTGAGCTTCTGGCCCCAGGTACGCACGCCGGTAGACTAACCATATGGACCCAGTCGGCGATAAATGCCTTAAGAAAAAGGTAAAGCATGTTGAAACACGCATATGTAACAGAGAAGGCGACAGCTCAGCTTGATAGAGAGAACAAGCTCACTTTCATCGCTGACATCGAAGATACCAAGGGCGACATAAAAAAAGCGGTCGAAGAAATCTATGACGTCACAGTCATCGACGTAAAGACGCTTGTTACACCTAAAGGGTTCAAAAAAGCTACTATTACGCTTTCAAGCGACGATTCAGCTGAAGAAGTTGCAGCAAAACTTGGAATCTTCTGACGGAGTCTCGGATGGGCAAAAGAATAATATCGCAAAATCGGGGCAAGGGAACACCGACCTATCGGGCACCGTCTCACCGCTATAAGGCAGCCTTGAAATTGATCAAAGCTGACAAGGATGAGGCCGTGAAAGCGCGCGTGGTTGAGGTCCTGCACGACCCAGCTCGTAGCGCCCCTATAGCGCGAGTCGAGCTCGCGGACGGAACGGAGCGCTTGGTATTAGTACCAGAGGGCCTTCGCGTGGACGATGAAATAGCGTGCGGAGCGTCAGCTGAGGTCAAAGCTGGTAATATTCTGCCGCTTGCCGAAATCCCGGAAGGGGTGCCGATCTGCAGTATCGAATCGCAACCTGGTGACGGAGGTCGTTTCGCGCGAGCATCTGGGGTTTATGGGATGCTTATCGCACACGACGTGCAAAAAACTGTCGTGCAACTGCCAAGTGGCGAAATGAAATGGCTCCATCCGCATTGCCGAGCAATGATAGGGATGGTGGCAGGTGGAGGACGCCTTGACAAGCCGTTTGTCAAAGCGGGCAAGAAGTTTCACAAGATCCATTCAAGAGCAGCTAAATATCCTCGCGTGCGCGGGGTTGCCATGAACGTCGTAGACCACCCATTTGGCGGGGGTGGCTGGCAGCATCCTGGCCGCCCAAAAACGGTCAGCAGAAATGCTCCGCCGGGCCGGAAAGTTGGCAGCCTTGCAGCAGCTCGCACCGGTAAACGATAGTCAAACCAAGAGCTGGTGAAAGCATGGCTAAAAGACGAAAAGCGGAAGCGCCACGCCGAAAGGAGGAGTTTTCGTATAGGGGGCATTCCCTTGAGGACCTCAAGGACATGGAGCTCGACGCAGTGGCTCAGCTCTTTCCGGCGCGTCAACGCAGAAAGCTCAAGAGAGAACTCACGGAAGATCAAAAAAAGCTTTTGCAAAAGATTCGAGAGGGAAAAACCATCCGCACGCATCAAAGGGACATGATCGTTCTCCCAGAGATGGTCGGCACCTCGATCGGAGTCCACGACGGAAAGACGTTCACAGTCCTAGAGATTATGCCGGAAATGATAGGGCACTACTTTGGGGAATACGCTCTCACAAGGAGAAGGGTATCACACGGGGGTCCCGGCGTGGGAGCCACACGATCGAGCAGATACGTTCCACTGAAGTGATCCAATGGCGTTCACAAAGTACTCCGTTGAGTTTGACAACGAGAAAACGGCCCGCTCGCAAGGGCATGAGCTTCACGTATCGCCGCGACACTGCGTCGAGATATGCAGGGAGCTGCGCGGAAAGTCGCTCGCAGAAGCCAAATCCTATTTAGAAGGAATTACCAAAATCAAGACGCCCGTGCCGTTCAAGCGCCACAGTTCAGGTGTCGGACATAGAGCGGGGTTAAGCGGATGGGATGCGGGCCGATTTCCGCAGAAAGCAGCTAGGGACATACTTACGGTTTTGAAGAGCGCTGAAGCAAACGCTGAATACAAAGGGATCGATACGGATCGAATGCAGGTCGTTCACAGTTTGGCGAGAAGGGGACGCATCATTGAAGGCAGGATGCCTCGCGCGATGGGACGCGCCACCGCAAAGAACACGTCCACGGTAACAGTCGAAATCGTGCTCCAGGAGTTTGAAAATGGGGATTGAGAAAAAATTCATAGAGGAGGGCTTGAAGCGATCTCAGATGAACGAGTACTTCAACCGGGAGCTAGAGCGGGCAGGCTATGGTGGTATGGAGATCAATCGCACCCCTATCGGGACGCACATCACTTTATACGCAGAGAAACCCGGGATGATCATAGGAAAGAGCGGTAAAACGATCAGAAGAGTCACCAGAGAGCTCGACTTGAATTTCAAGCTCGACAACCCACAGCTGGACGTCCAGGAGATTGAAGTTCCTGAGCTAAACGCCCAAATAATGGCGCACCGCTTAGCGAATGCGCTTGAGCGGGGTTGGTATTTCAGAAAGGCAGGCCAATCCACGCTCCAGCGGGTTATGGATGCCGGCGCGCTGGGATGCGAAGTAATACTAGCGGGAAAGGTCACAGGCCCGCGATCGCGAACCGAGAAGTTTCTCGCAGGATACATAAAGCACTGCGGAAAACCTGCTGAAGAGCTTGTAGTGAAAGGCTACGCGGTCGCTAAACGGAAGCTTGGAATCATCGGGGTCAAAGTCCTTATTGTGCCTCCCGGAGTTAAACTTCCTGACGACATACGACTGATCGAACAGATACGAGACGAAGGGGAGGAGTCGAGTGGCAATATTGAGGAGCCAAGAAATACGCAAGATGAAGCCGGATGAGCGAAGCAAGCAGCTCGACGATCTGATAGCGGAACTCTTGAGAGAAAGAGCGCTTGTGTCTGCAGGCGGCGCTCCGGAGAATCCGGGAAGACCAAAGGAACTCCGACGGACTATCGCTCGAATCCGCACAATTATGAGCGAAGAAGAACGCTCAGTGGTGACGTAGGTGCCAGATGAGAATAACCTCTCAAAACTTCGTGAATCACGAGCTCATTGGTTTGCGTGTAACGCTGGTGGAGAGTACAAACAGGGACGCTGTAGGCTTGAGTGGGCGGATCATTGACGAAAGCAGGAACATTTTCAAATTAGAATGCCGCGGGCAGGAAAAAACGGTTGCCAAGCAGCACAATACGTTTGAATTCACGATGCCAGAAGGCGAGGAAGTGCGAGTAGCCGGAGATCTGGTCGTGGGACGCCCAGAAGACCGCGTGGCAAAGAGTCTTCGAAAATGGCACAACAGGTGACACCATGCGAACGAATATTGGCTTAGGCGTAGCTGCGCCCACAGAGCAGTGCGAAGACAGCAACTGTCCTTTTCACGGGACGCTTGCTGTGCGGGGGCAGGTGGTCGATGGGACGGTGGTGAGCGATAAAGCTGCCAGAACAGTTGTGGTGCAGCGAGAGTACCTGAAATACATTCCGAAGTACGAAAGGTACGAAAAAAGGAAGTCGAAATTACACGCTCATAATCCGGATTGCGTCGGGGCAAAAACGGGAGACCGCGTTAGTCTAGCCGAATGTCGGCCGTTGTCCAAGACTAAGTCGTTCGTGGTGATTCAAGTACTATGAAGAGCCTGAAGGCGAAAATTCCTCGATCTCTCACAACAAGCTCGAAAATTGACTGCGTCGACAATACAGGGGCAAGGACTCTGGAGATTATTGCGGTCAAACGGTATCGGGGGGTTAAAAAGCGGCAACCGAAGGCGGGATTAGGCGAGATCGTCATAGTGTCGGTCAAAAAAGGAGCGCCTGACATGCGCCGACAGATTCTCAAGGCAGTGATCGTGCGACAGAAAAAGGAGTTCAGAAGGCCTGACGGAACGAGAGTGAAGTTTGAAGACAACGCGGCCGTCATAACCGACGACAACGGGGAGCCGCGAGGAACTGAGATTAAGGGGCCGATTGCCCGCGAAGTTGCAGAACGCTTTGGCAAGATTGCTTCGGTCGCGCAAATGATCGTGTGAGGGTTCAGATTGGTAAATAGAGTTACGTCTAAGCAACCGCGCAAGCAGCGGAAAGCACGAAATAATGCTCCTCTCCACGTGCGGCAGAAGTTTCTGCATGCGTCTCTCGAAAAGAAGCTTGCAGACAAATATAAACGCCGAAGGGTTCAAATACGGAAAGGAGACACAGTAAAGGTGCTTCGTGGGGACTCCCGGAATCGTGAGGGAAAGGTTGCGAAGGTCAACCTCAAGGACGTGTCGATTGAAATTGACGGTGTAACGGTGCACAAGGCCGACGGGTCTGAGGTGGCACGACCAGTTCATCCTTCGAATGTGATGATCACAAGGCTTGAGCTCAAAGACAAGCTTAGAACCAGTAAATTGGAGGGGGCATAACGTGCATCAAAAAAGAATCTCCGCACCAAAGAGTTGGCCAATCGCAAAAAAAACTAGTCGCTGGGTCATCGCTCCGTCTCCCGGCACACATTCGAGAGAAGCCGTTCCGATACTGGTCGTGCTGAGGGACATGTTGCACCTCGCCGACAACGCGAAAGAGGCAAAGCGGATTTTGCACAACGGCAGCGTGACGGTAAACGGGCGCGTCGTTAAGAAGCACAAAGCTCACGTCGGCATGTTTGACGTGTTTGCGACTGCAGGTAAAAGCTTCCGTATGCTCCCCAACGCGCGCGGCAAGTACGAGCTAACCCAGATAGGCGATGAGGAAGGGAAGCGCAAGCTGGCCCGTATTGACGACATTACAATCGTGAGAGGCGGCAAGCTTCAATATAACTTGCACGACGGGACGAACGTCCTGCTCAAGGAAAAATACAGCACCGGTGATTCACTTATCTTTTCACTGCCCGATTACCGCGTTATCGAGCGGTATGAGCGCAAAGCCGGCAACAACGCCGTCATCGTGGGGGGAAAACATTCTGGTGAGACCGGCACGATAGTGGAACTTAGAAAGATGGCGAGCTCGCGTCCGAATATTGTGAGAATCGAACGAGACGGCAAACACTTTGAGACGATCGACGAGTACGTCTTCGCGACTGGCAGCGGTGGTGACTGACCGTGGTTGAGGTCCGAACGGGACAAAAACAAGCTGATAACCCTATGACGAAGCCGACGCTTGATAAGGTCACCGTTCACGTAAGTGTCGGCGAGGGCGGTCAAAAGCTGATCAACGCGGAGAATATTGTAAAAACTCTAACTGGACAAGGCACGGTGCGGACGTCAGCGAAGAAGACTCAGCCAGTGTTCGGGATAAGGAAGGGACAAGCCATCGGATGCAAAACAACTCTACGACGAAACCGAGCAAGCGCGTTTCTTCACAGCGCTCTTGAAACGCGGCAAAATTTCGTGCACGAGTTTCAGTTTGACGAGACAGGCAACGTGTCATTCGGTATCGTCGACCACACGGATTTCCCAGGAATGACCTATGATCCCCAAATAGGCATATTTGGCATGGACGTAATCGTGTCACTTAAGAAGCCAGGCTATCGTGTCTCTCGGCGTCGTGCGGCGCAACGACGCGTTCCCGTAGGACACCGAGTGACGCGTGAACAGGCAATTTCGTTCCTTCAAAGCAACTACAATGTGGTGTTGGGATAATGGCCGAACAAAAACGCCGTGAGGCCCATGAATGCAGGCGCTGTGGACGCAAACAAGGACTCGTGACCAAGTACGAGATATACCTCTGCCGACAATGCTTTCGAGAGATAGCCAGCGACATGCAGTTTGAGAAGTATAACTGAGGTGAAGCACCATGGCTCTATTAGATCCGCTCGCAAACGCTCTTTCGGCGATCAAGAACGCCGAAGGCGTCGGTAAGAGAGAATGCTGCGTCAAGCCAGTATCAAGGCTTATCGGTAACGTGCTTCGTGTCATGCAGCAAGGGAACTACATAGGTGATTTTGAGCTCATCGAAGACGGAAAAACAGGCGTATTCAAGATCGAGCTGCTCGGTAAAATCAACCGATGCGGCGCGATCAAACCGCGAAGCTCCGTTCGAACAACTGATCTTGAAAGATGGGAACAGCGATATTTGCCCGCGCGTAACTTTGGTTTCCTGATACTGACAACGTCTGCTGGGATAATAACTCACCTCGAGGCACGAGAACGGGGTATCGGGGGGAAGCTTATAGCGTACTGCTTCTAGGGGGTAGCCTATGGTCAAATTTATTGAAAAAGAGGTTCTGGTTGCCGACGGCGTCAAGGTTCAAGTTCAAAACGGAACGGTGAGAGTAGAAGGTCCGCGCGGAACACTCGAACGCGACCTGTGGTACCCAAGTATCGCCATACGCGCTGAGCCAGATAAGGTGTACGTCGGAACCACTTTGGACAAGAAGACCCAGAAATCGATCGTAGGCACTTACGCCTCTCACATAGCTAACATGGTCACAGGAGTGACCGAAGGATTTCAATACAAGCTGAAACTGGTATACTCGCATTTTCCTATCCAAGTCAAGGCAGAAGGGAAAGTCATATCTATCGAGAACTTTCTGGGTGAACGAAAGCCTCGGTCCGCCAGAGTCATGGGGGACTCTCTCGTTGCTATTCAAGGCGACGAGCTGATCGTTACAGGCATCGACAAGGAACACGTTGGCCAAACCGCTGCGAACATCGAGCAAGCGACTCGGATCAAGGGGCGTGACCCGCGCGTGTTTCAAGACGGCATCTACCTCGTTGAAAAAGGCGCCGAGGCACGCACATGAAGGCTTTGAATGAAATGAATAACACTCAAATTAAAGCGCTGATAGAAGCAGGCTACCGAACGGTGGACGATCTCAAAGGCGTAACAGCGGATGAACTTGCAAACGCTGGCCTCGATGCTGACCTTGCACAACAAGTCGCACAAGAGTCAATTTCATTCAAGCATTTGGAGTTCAGCGGCAAACACAAGCATTTGCTGGTCATTCGTAAGCGCCAAGGCAAACCACGGTTCAAACGCGATGACTACGAAAAGAAAAAGAAGCTAAGCCCGAGCTGGAGAAAACCACGCGGACTTTTCAACAAGATGCGCCGAGGGTTTCCTGATAAGGGTCCCGTTGTACAAGTAGGATACGGTGCACCAACCGCGATAAAGGGCTTTCATCCGTCAGGATTCCAAGAAGTTCTCGTCAACAACCTAGCTGATCTGGAAGAGGCGAAGCCGAAGCAAGCGGTGAGAATAGGTGGGACGGTCGGGGCTCGCAAGAAGCAAGCCATTCTCGAGCGGGCGTTTGCCAAGGGCTTGAAGGTGCTTAATCCCGGACCGAAAGCCCAGACCGCAGACCAAGTCGATGGAACGACGGCAGCGCCGGAGGAGAAGCAGTGACCAGCCTCGCGAACCAAAAGCGACTCGCTGCTGACTTGCTTGGTGTTGGGGAAAGCAGGATCTGGCTCGATCCGGACAAGCTCACGGACGTCGCAAACGCGATCACTCGTGAAGACGTCCGCGGGCTCATAAAGGACGGGACCGTCAAATTCAAGCAAGCGCACGGCATCAGCCGCGGACGGGCACGCCAGAACGATGCTAAGCACAAGAAGGGCCATAAAACCGGGCAAGGAACTCGTAAAGGAGCCAAAAATGCCCGAAGTCCTAGGAAGCAGCTATGGATGCGCAGGATCCGAACTCAGAGAAGGACGCTGCGTACCTTAAGGGACAACAACACGCTTGATCGAACCACGTATCGTCGCATGTACAGGAAGGCTAAAGGTGGCGAGTATAAGACTGTAAATGTACTGAGCACGCAAGCTGAAATCGCCATGGCCACGCGGAGGCCAAAATAATGACGATCGGTCCGCGATATCAGGTTCCATTTCGGCGCCGCCGAGACGGAAAGACGAACTACCACAAGCGGTTAGCTTTGATGCTATCGGAACGCCCTCGCGTGGTCGTACGAAAAACGGGACGTAATTTGATTATGCAGCTTGTCGAACACGGAACTGCGGGGGATAGCACGTTGACATCTGCAAACGCACTGGAGCTGAAAAAGCTCGGTTACAATGGCGCTACCGGGAACACACCTGCTGCGTACCTGACCGGGCTCCTTTTTGCAAGCCGAGCTATTGCAGCTGGCCATTCGAAAGGGGTGCTGGACTTGGGACTTAACGCAAATTCACGAGGATCGCGAACGTACGCCGCCTTGCTGGGTGCAGTTGAAGCGGGGCTAGATATTCCGCACAGTCGTGAGCCGCTTCCTGACCCTGCTAGGGTGCGCGGAGAACACATTGTCGCTTATGCGATTGATAACCCTAGGCGGTTCTCGCGTTATGGTATAGATCCTAAAGACCTTCCTCATAATATTGACGTGGTGAAGCAACACATAAGGGGCCGCACTGCGCAGGAACAAATAGCGCATACAGAGGCACATAATGGCTGAAATGATGCAGGGCTGGACACCGAAGACGAGATTAGGACGCCTTGTTTATGAGGGCAAAATAACCACGTTCGACGATGCTATAGGCACTGGGCATCCAGTAAAGGAATCCGAAATCATTGATGTCCTCTTCCCCGAGCTCTCAGACGAAGTCTTAGATATAAACATGGTGCAGCGAATGACCGACTCAGGTCGGCGCGTGAAGTTTCGCGCCGCGGTGGCAATCGGCAATCGCGACGGATACATCGGCTTCGCTGAAGGCAAGGATCTGCAAGCGGGACCTGCGATACGGAACGCGATTGAAACTGCCAAGCTGAATCTCATCAAGATAAATCGCGGCTGTGGCTCGTGGGAATGTGGCTGCGGAGAAGCGCATACCGTTCCGTACACCGTCGAAGGCAAAGCGGGCTCAGTGAGCGTCACGCTGAAACCAGCTCCACGGGGCCTCGGTGTGACATCAGGCGGCACCGCGCGGAAAGTGCTTGAGCTTGCAGGCATCAAAGACGTGTGGACTCGATCGTCAGGGCAAACACGTACGACTATCAATTTTGCTCACGCTACTTTTGAAGCGCTCAAGGCAACAACGACGGTGCGAATCGGCGGTGGCACGCAATGACGTACGCCGTTGTTAAGGTGCGCGGGACGGTAAAGACAAAACCCGACGTGCGGCGCACGCTCGAGTTATTAAATCTCAGCAGGACCAACCACTGCGTTCTCATCGAAGAGAACGCGCACTATGACGGCATGCTCCAAAAGGTGAAAGATTATGTAGCTTGGGGCACCATCGAGGGTGAGACCCTCGGTGTGCTGCTTGAAAGAAGAGGTGCGCTAAAGGGTCATGCGAGGCTCACCGACGCGCACGTCAAAGAATGCACCAATTTTGGTGACATAAGCGCGCTTGCGATCTCAGTTGCCGGCGGAAAGGCGACGTTGCAAGATGTGCCTGACTTAAAGCCTGTCTTAAGGCTCCATCCGCCCCGCAAAGGTCACAGGGGCATAAAAAAACCGTTTCCTGAAGGAGTTCTTGGATTTCATGGTAGCGAAATCAATGAATTACTTCTCAAAATGAGGTAAGCAATGGGTGGGAAGAACAAGGCCAAGAAGTTTCGAGGAAGTCGCACCTGTGGCGGCGGAACTCATAAGAACCGTCGCGGAGCAGGGAGCCGAGGAGGCCGCGGTCACGCAGGCGGCTGCAAGCACCATTCTGTAAGGGAGCTTTTGCTTGGCCGCGGTTATGGAAATTATGGCTTCGCACGGCCACAGAATGTGCTCAAGTACTCAAGCGTGATTGACCTAGGGGCCCTAGATGAAACTGCTGAGCGACTTGTGGAACTGAGGCAGGCTAAGGTGCGCACCGGCAAGTACTACATCACGCTCGATGTCGACAAAGTGCTAGGAAAGGGCCGCTTAAGTAAGCCGCTTATCGTAACAGCAAGAAGTTTTTCGAAACGAGCGCAAGAGAAGTTGGAACTGGCAGGCGGCAAAGCAAAAATCGCAGAGCCATGACCTTCTAGGCCAGTGATAGACAAGTAACAGTCGAGCGCAGATCATGAGTGAGCACCCAACGATAGACAGAATTGAGCCGTTACTTCAGAGACTTCCTGCAGTTTCTAAGCCCGAAGGGCACGTGCACTTCAGACGGAAGATCACCTGGACGATTGGCGTTTTAGTCATATACTTCGTTTTAACAAACGTCCGGCTTTTTGGACTTTCACCTGCGTCAGTAGACCTTTTCAGTTACTACCGGGCCATAATGGCGGGTAGCCAAGGTAGTCTCCTTCAGCTCGGCATTGGTCCAATCGTCACAGCGTCGATTATACTTCAGCTCTTTAAGGGCGCGGACATCATAAAGCTTGACACGAATGATCCTCGAGACCAATCAGTATACCAGCAGCTGCAGAAGTTTCTGATCCTTATCATGATTGTCGTCGAAGCCGCGCCGCAGGTGCTTGGGGGTTTCCTGTTACCCGACCCGGCTGTCGCTGCTTCTACTGGTTTGGGGCTTCACGGCATTTCCTTGCTTATATTTATCCAAGTTTGCATAGGGGGCGTGCTCGTGCTATTCCTGGACGAAATTGTAAGTAAATGGGGAATTGGCTCAGGAGTCGGCATGTTTATCGTGGCAGGAGTCGCCCAAGGTCTGGTAACTGGAACCATTAATTGGACAACTAATCCTACTACCGGATTGCCGGTGGGTTGGATCCCAGCCTGGATTCAAATCTTCCAAACCTTTACCGCCCAGCAATTGCTCAGCGCCGAAGGGCTGCTATTCATGCTTAATCAGGGCCAAATTTTGGCCATAATAAGCACGGTGGGCATATTCGCAGTCGTCGTTTACGTCGAAACCACGCGCATAGAGATTCCGTTGGGGCACAGTTCCGTACGAGGCGCGAGAGGCAGATTCCCAATAAAGCTCGTCTACGCGAGCGTGTTGCCGTTGATACTCGTTCGGGCGCTTCAGGCGAACATTCAGATGGTTGGCATCCTCCTCTACAATGCAGGGTTCACGTGGGTCGGAACGTATGGCGCAAATAATAATCCGACAAGCGGGTTAGTGTACTACTTGGCACCAATCAATGGCCCTAGTGACTGGTTGCCCGGGGTAGCCCAGAACCCGGCATGGCAAATCGCAATTCGGTCAGGAGTTGATATCTTCGCGATGGTCGTCGGAGGAGTCATATTTGCTCTTTTCTGGGTGGAAACTGCTGGCATGGGTCCAAAGGCCGTTTCCGAGCAAATTCAAAGTTCCGGAATGTCCATCCCTGGCTTCCGCCGTGACCCCAAAATCATTGAACGCGTAATGAAGCGTTACATCCCGAAAGTAACCGTCATTGGAGGCGCTTTCATAGGGTTATTGGCGGTCATTGCGGGTTTTTTGGGAACCATAGGAAACGTGAGCGGCACTGCGCTGCTCCTCGCGGTGAGCATCACGTACCAACTTTACGAGCAGCTTGCCAATGAAGAAGTGATGGAAATGCATCCGATGCTGCGCGGATTCTTGGGAGAGTAGCTTCTGCATCGCTCAGATCGATTCTCTTAACTTCCTAGCTGAGTTGACTTTTTTTGTGCTTTAGAGGGCGCTTGGATCGCACAGGGCGGCGTTGCTAAGCAACGCCGCCCTGTGCGATTGCGTAAGTTAAAGTAGGATGGTTTGAATAGTTCCCTACACAAATCAGGGCAGCGGATGCGGAAAGTGGTAATTCTAACAGGAGTTCCAGCAAGTGGTGGGACGACGGTTACAAAATTAGCCATTGAGCAGTTGGAGGCACAAGGCCAACCGTTCACTATGGTCACATACAGCGACGTTATGCTGGACGAGGCGTTGCAGCACGGCTGGGTTAAGATAAGAGACGATATCCGAAAGCTAGATCCAGCTAAGCAGCGCGAACTCCAAAAGACTGCTGCGCGCACGATATCAAAAATGGCCACGACGCCGCTTGTTGTTGACACGCACGCTACTGTCCGAACGCCGACCGGGTACCTGCCTGGTTTGCCCACGTGGGTTTTAGACGAACTTAAGCCGGGGCTCATACTTATCGTCGAAACAACACCTGAGGAAATTATTCGGCGCAGAAATGCTGACAAGTCACGACAGCGCGACGCACAAGATGCGGCGGGCGTGCAGGAGCACCAGGAGGTTAACAAAGCAATATGCATGGCGTACGCCGCATACACCGGAGCAACGGTCAAGATACTACAAAACCCCGACGGAAAGCTCGATGAGGCAGTCGCTGAACTGGTGGCCACGCTGCACGAAGACTGAGCTCGTCGTAAGTGCAGCGGGTGGGCGATCATGTTGCTTACCATTAGCGGATTTGCAGGCAGCGGCAAGACGACGGTGGCAAAGGGGTTATCGCGGAAACTCGGCTATGCACACGTCTCAGCGGGAGATGCATTCAGGGAGCTAGCGCAAGAGCGCGCTATAACTCTCGAGCAGTTGAGCAAGCTTGCGGAAACAGAACCGGAAATCGACAAGATGGTTGATCGACGACAAGCCGAGCTCGCGCAGTTGCGTGAACACGCGGTCGTCGACGGGCGGCTGTCGGGCTGGGTTCTCAAAGCTGACATCGCCGTTTGGCTTAAAGCGCCTCTAGAAGTGCGAGCGGAGCGAATAGCGGGAAGAGAAGGCAAGCGGCAGGCCGTCGCTTTCGACGAAACGCGCCTGCGAGACAGCAGTGAGACCGTGCGATATCGCACGTTTTACAATATCGACGTGACAGCTCTCGACATCTATGATCTTGTGATAGATACGACCCACTGGGACCAACACGCCGTCGTTGCTATCATCGCGCAGGCCGTGAAGGCGTACCGGAAAGTTAGCAAACGATGACGACTGCGCAGCAACTGACCATAGATGAGCTGATTCGAAAAGGCGTCATAAATCTAGATAAGCCGGCCGGACCTTCGAGTCACGAAGTAGCCGCCTGGGTAAAACGTATTTTGCGTATTAAGAAAGCGGGCCACATCGGAACGTTGGATCCCAAGGTTACCGGAGTGCTCCCGATATTGTTGCAAGATGGCACAAAGGCAGTAGGCGCGCTCGTGAACTTGCCCAAGGAATACGTCTGTGTACTCCATCTGCACAAGACAGTTCCCGAACCTGTGCTGCGAGATGTGCTGAGGGAGTTTACAGGGGTCATATACCAGCGCCCCCCTCTAAAATCAGCAGTAAAGCGTCAAATTCGCAAACGCGAGATTTATTTCATCGACGTTCTGGAATGGCAGGGGAACGATGTCCTGTTTAAAGTGGGATGTGAGGCCGGAACGTACATTCGCAAGCTGTGCCACGACGTCGGCGAAGTACTAGGGGTGGGAGCGCACATGCAGGAGCTGCGCAGAACCAAGGCAGGTCCATTTGATGAATCGAAGCTGAGCACATTGCACGATTTGGCAGACGCATACCATTTTTGGATCGAAGACAACGATGAAGCTCCGCTGCGAGAGATTATAATGCCAGTTGAGCGCGCACTCAGCCACCTCCCAAAGATCGTCATCCGAGACACGGCCGTGGATGCCCTTTGCCACGGGGCTCGACTCGCCGAACCGGGAATTGTATCGTTACCTGACGTTCACCCGAAACAGCTAGTTGGTATTTATACCTCACGAGACGAGATTGTCGCTCTAGGCATCTCTGTAGTCGAGGGCGGGATCATCGCTGAAGTCAAAAGAGTAATGATGGAGCCCGGTACGTATCCCCGCTATTGGAAGCCCAGAAGGATACGCAAGGACGAAGGACCCGCATAACATCTCGTCGCTGCTTCGACCACCACGAATGCACGAAAAGCAAAAACAATAGTGAGTTCAGCCAATAAGCGGGTTTTCGTCTACGCCAGCATTCGTTCCTTTGATGCGTATCTCGCGCCAAGTGATCATAATTTAACTCTTGCGGTTTCATTGGTGCCAATGAAGATATTCGCAGTGTACGGGTCCTCGAAATCAGGGAAGACCACCACCGTCGTCGAGATCATTAAGGAGCTGCGACTGCGCGGTTGTTCAGTGTCCACGATCAAAAACGTCCACGCGGAACACTTCGTCTTCGATGTTGCTGGAAAAGATACGTGGCGCCACTGGAAGGCGGGAGCTGAAGTAGTTGGCCTACGGGCGCCACACGAAAGCGTTCTTATGATAAAACGGCCAGTGATGCTTGATGAGCTACTAAGGCATTTCAGCAGCGATTACTTGGTTCTTGAGGGATTTAGAGGCGCGAGCCTGCCGAAGATACTGTGTGCAGCAGACGAAGAGCGCGTGGAAGGTGAATTGCAGAGCAACGTCTTTTGTATTTCAGGACTCGTGTCTGCACACCTCTCGAGCTATAAAGGCTTACCGGTGATCAATGCGCTTCTTAACGCCTCAGCTTTGGTGGATCTTGCGGAGCGCAGGAGCCTCAAGCTGTAGTCAGGATTCCTGCTCTCTCGCGCCGACCGGGCTCGCTCCTCGAATTAGCCGATTTAGGTCTCTTCTCCTATTGATGTTGTAAAGCAATGATTCATCGCGAACGATAAACCTCTGTTCTCGTTGTAATTCATCGAGGCGGCTTGCGTCGACGATGTTAATGCCTGCAGGCACTAGCAACTTAGCGCCTGCTGCGAATGCGAGATCAGGGTTCATATTAGCCTCATCGCAAAATTCAGAGGGCAAGTACACTGCAAGTGCCGGACTCGCTGCTTTAGCGCCACGCTCTATAATCTGGTCGATGAGACCATGGTCGATGAGAGGAAGATCAGCTGCTATGATGAGAACGGGACCTTGAAGGCCCAGTCGCTTGCTCGCCCACCTGTAGTCTTGGATATATCCTTGCCCTGGTGCCCTTACTACTTGAATGGCTGCTTCCCTTGCCCAGCGCGTCGTGCAGGGAGTTCGCGGAGAGGTTACGGCCACGACGCGTTCAATTTGCGATTTGTCCAGAGCGGCGAATACGTGTCCGATGAGTGGCTTGCCTCTGAACTCCAGGAGCGGTTTTTCGACGCCGCGTAAGCCGAGCCTTTCTCCTTTACCGCCGGCCATGAGGAGTGCGAGCGTGCAATCACCTACAAGAGACTAATGACAATAAGAGCAGTCAAACGCCCAAGCTCATTTGAAGATCCGATAACGTCGCCATTTATTCCGCCGAACGCCTTATTGGCCAGCTTCACGAGTCCCAGCGATACGGCTAGCGGAGGCAACAAAACGAGGAGACCTGTCACGCCAAAACAGAGAACGGCGACTGATGCCGAAAGAACCAGTGCTACTACCAAGGTCAACAGCCCGCTGTTTTCGGCAAAACGGGATCCAAGTCCTTGGTGCGTGGCTTTCCCAAGCGAGGCGACTTCGACCATCGAAAGCTTTGCTGCAACTTCAGCCGTGATCAACGCGGGGAGAAGCGTCATTGGCTTGATAGATGCAATTCCACTGAAAAGCAGCAAAAACGAGAGGACGCAAAATGCGATCCCCCCGACACCGATATAAGGGTCTTTGATGACTCGAAGCCGTTCTTGCATTGTTCCGTGCTTGAGCAGTCCGTCGCCAACGTCAGCTAACCCATCGAGATGGACGAAGCCTGTTAGCGCATATAGGACTACGAGCGTCAGCGCTGCGTGCACTAAGTTGGTCATGCGGGGTACGAAAGTGAGTGCATAGCTGACCCCTCCGACCAAGAGTCCGATCGTGGCTCCGACTAGGATATAAATCCACATGCGGCTGGCCAAGCCGTCCAGTGCTTCTTCATGGAACCCTACAGGAATCGTCGTCAAGAATCCGAAGCCAGATCGAATGGAATCAAGGAGGCGATGTGGCATCGGCAGCTCCTCTGTCGTACATGTTAGCCGAAACTCCGCCTATCAGGCCCGCGACGATATCATCTAAAAACGGTCCGAGCGATTTGAGAACTCCAGGTTTGAGCTTGTCGAATCGGGCATAATCGAAGTGTCCCTTGTAACCCCCAACATACATCGATATTGCCATTCCCAATACCTCATCGGCAATCAAACAAGCCAAATCCTTTTCGTAGGAGATAGGATCGAGGTTCGGGATACGGCCTTGCTCTGCGTCTCTCTCTAACGCTACTCCGGCGTGTAGGAGAATCCACACGTTGGGGTCGCCGAGAGCTCGCCGAAGCTCGCTCGAGAAAACTTCTCTGGCACGCGCTTCTGTTTCGACCCCTGGGTGTGGAACCCATAGCATCATAGCCGTATCTATAATGTCGTCTACTGCGACACCCATCTCTTTTAGCATTTCTTCTTTCATCATCACGATGCTTCCGTCTAATGTTCGTGGCTTGACCCAAACCTTTGCGAATGACCTATCGGTGCGCCAGCGAGGGCTAAGAAACCTTGACATTCACCTGCTCTAAAGAGGCATTTTCGATGCTTCGACTGTAGTCGGTCCGACCGAACCTCAACCCTAACTGCTATTTTGAAATTTCGACTAGCTCATCATTGTGTTGGACTCGTATTCCATGGCCTGAAATAGTACCGACTTGCCTGGAGCCATCGCTGAGGCGCGCGATTCGTCTTACCTCGCGCTGAGGTGCAACAATAGCAAAACCCATTCCCATGTTAAACGTTTTGTACATCTCTCGCAGCTCGACCCCTTCCGCTTGAATCACGCTGAATATCTCTTGAGGTTCGAGAGGATCAGATAAGTTGAAGCCAAGCCGCGTAAGTCTTTTGAGATTGAGGAGGCCCCCCCCAGTGATATGCGCCAGCCCGTGCACATCGCAATTCCTATTAATGTCGAGGACCTCTGAGTAGATCCGCGTCGGCACCAGCAGCTCTTCACCAAGCGTGCGCTCCATGCTTCCGTAACGCGCGTAAAGGCTGTATTTTGCAAGCAGTTTGCGAGCGAGCGTCAGACCGTTACTATGAACTCCGCTACTAGGAATGCCGATAACAGCGTCTCCGTTCTCAATCTTATGGCCGGTGACGAGGTCTTCTTTTGCCGCAATTCCTATGCAGCTCCCCGCCAAATCGAACCCCCTCACGATATCTGGGAGGCTGGCAGTTTCGCCGCCGACTATGGATATGTTAGCTATCTTCGCCCCTTTTGCGAGCCCTTGTCCGATCTGATCGGCTACAGAAGGCTCAATGCTCTCCATAGCGAGGTAATCGACAAAAGCCAGAGGTTCCAAGCCCATTGCGTAAAGGTCGTTCACGTTCATTGCCATGCAATCGATTCCGATAGTCTTCCAGTTTCCCATAGCCGTCGCGACGAGAACCTTCGATCCTACGCCGTCAGTGGTGATGCCGATAACGAAATCGCCCATATCCAAAAGTCCAGCGTAGGCGCCTTCGATGTTGATTGGACTTCCGCGGCCCTTCTTCCTGGTCGCAAAATGCTTCCGAAGTGCTCGTATTGCCTCTTCTTCGGCGTTGATGTCTACTCCGGATTCCGCGTATGTGCGGGGGTGCTGCGAATGCATGATAAAACCTACGCGTTAGGAAGTAGCTACGTGAAGGCGCACCACGTCGGTGCCCGATCGGTCGTATGCGACGAGCGATGACTGCTCTTTTTGTGAAGCATCCACGCCCGGCTAAAAGGAGTTAGGGTTTGTACCTTAAAAAAAGATCGTTCGCGGCTCAGCAAAAACCGGCCTGGCGAATGCTCTGCACAGATAGATAGAAGCTATTGCGCTTCCGAAAGCGAGAACTCCTCGTGAAGACTCTCCACAGCACGACGTACTGAGTCTCGTTTTAAAACGAAAGATACATTGTGCTCAGTGGATCCTTGGCTGATCATAATCACATTGACGTTGATACTTCCCAGACAGCTGAAAATCCTGCCCACTATGCCGGGCGTTCCAGCCATTCGAGAGCCAACGACGGCTATTGCACTCACGTCCTCGTTGCACGAAATCTCTTTGATGACGTTGCCATTGAACTCGTTCTTTAACCCGTGCAGGGCATTCAAGGCGCCGCTCAAATGTTCCTCCTCGACAAGCACCGATATGTTCGATTCACTCGATCCCTGACTTATCATAATGATATTAACTCCTGCGTTGGCAAGCTTCGCGAACACGTGGGCTGCAACGCCAATGGTCCCTGCCATTCCGGCGCCTGAAAGAGTGATAAGAGCGACGTTGTTTACTGCCGTCACTGCTTTAACGAAGCTTTGATCATTGGCGACCGCATGAACGATAGTTGTGTTCGCGCCGTTAGGATTGAATGTGTTCTTTACGCGGACAGGGATACCTTTACTTACAGCCGGTTCAATCGTTTTCGGGTGTATGACTTTCGCTCCAAAATAAGAGAGTTCCATCGCCTCGGAGTACGACACCTGTGCAAGCGTCCGGGCGTTAGAAACGAGCTTAGGATCTGCGGTCATAATGCCGTCGACGTCTGTCCAAATCCATATTTCGTCGGCGTCGACGGCGCTTCCGATTATTGACGCTGTATAGTCCGACCCGCCTCGGCCTAGAGTTGTGATGATGTTGTGAATGTTGTACGCGATGAAACCGGTGACGACCGGCACGATGCCGACCTTGAGGAGTGGTACAAGCCGCTCGTGGACTCTTCGTTCCGTGATTTCCGTAGGCCGCGCGCCCCGGTGTTTACTATCAGTTATGATGCCCGCTTCGCCACCAGTTAAAAACACTGACTGGACTTTGAGCGATTTCAATGCGCCAGAGACGATCGGAGCAGATAGCCGCTCACCGAAAGACGAAACGTAATCATAAGACCGGTCAGTGAGTTCGCCAAGGTGGTATATGCCTGTAAGCGCATTTCTGAGCTCTTCTAGCCGTGTCTCTATCTCTGAAATGGCTTCGGTAATAATCATCTCATCTTCGATTGCGGCGTAAGTGGCGTCTAAATGCCTCTTGCTTATCAAGTGAACGAATTCTGCGACTTCGGTAATCTCGGCATATTCACTGGTCAACCGCTCAGCTATGGTTTGAAGCTCGTCCGTTAAGCCAGACATCGCAGAAACGACGACAGCAATCTCGTTTCCTTCATCATAATAGCCTCGCACAAGCTCTCCGACCTGCCTTATTCTTGAGCCATCGGCTACCGACGTACCGCCGAATTTCATCACGTATCTCATTTTACCTGAACCCTAAGGGCTGCATTTTAAGCTAAATATCCCGTTTGCTTGTATTAAAGCCTTCTGACAGGATGAGGGCTTCGTGGATACGACAAAAAGATTTTCGAAGCAGAGGCCCGAAACTGGCAGTGTCAAGCGTTTCGCTGTCTTAGCTCTTGGCATTGTTGTCAGCACTTTTTTCCCACGTACTGTCGATCGTCTTTGTGCCGGGCCGCTCATTGATTCACTGCGCTAAGCGCTCAGCTAGCTTAGTAGCCTGGCAGCGCGCGTGCCATCTTCATTATGTAGCCAGTTTTGTCTGCGTTGCAACACTAGCACGCACCGCTGATCGTTATGCACGCGGCACAACTCAGAGGTCTTCTTTTCGAGCTGTGCCAGAGTAAAGGCGACCGGATCGCTCACTATAGGAAAATGAACAAGATGATGTAAAGAGCAGCTACGAAAGGCACGATCGCTATCGCCACGTATTGCAGGACGCCCCAGTTCAGTATTTTCCTCCCGTCGAGGGGCCCTATCGGGAGGAGGTTGAAGGCTGACAGCCATATGTTGATTATAAAGCCATATATTCCGACGTAGCTAAGCAAGCCCCCCAGGGGCGCCAGCAGGTAAACGAGTAGGTACAGTCCGCCTAGCGACAGATTAAGAAGTGGCCCTGCGGCTGATATGATCCCATTTTGCCGCTTGGTGATATTTGGGCCGTAAATCATGGTCGCTCCAGGAGCCGCGAACACGATGTGGACCACATAAGCAAACAGTATAGAAAGCCCTAGGGTGACATAGTTCGCTCTGAATTCAGACCAGAATCCAAAATGCTGGGCCGTGAACTTGTGCAAGAGCTCGTGCAAGACAAAACTTGAGCCTACGACCAGAAGCGGCAGCACGAGCGTGAGCGTAAATGATGCGTTCGGCAAAACTGCGCCAAATACGAGATAGAAGGCGAATGAAACGCCCAACCACGCAACGAAGAGATCAACGAGTTCTTTGCTGCTTGTTGAGTGCTGGATCATGTCCCCGATGCAACCTTATAAGGCATGAGAGAGGAGCGTCACGCGTCTTTTAGGGACAACGTTAAGCTCGTTAAGCGGCGGAATTAGCTCCGGATGATCAAGATAGCGCTTTATCCCCTCTTTGTGGCCGGCGCCGACTACAGCGACGATTTTTCCGCGTAGCGCTAGTAAATTTCCCGCCAGATATGCGTCCCGTTCGTCAACAAGCACACTCGCCGCGGTTGGTGAGAACTGGCGCAACTCACTGACCAGCTGTGAAATAACATCATCCTTCGTGATGTCTTCGAGGTTTATCTCCTCATCGCCTGTGGCAATCCCAAGCAGCGCGACAAGCATCTTCAGCTTCTCGATGAGACGCATCTTTGCCCAGAATCGCGCAATGGTCACGTTGATATCTCGATCGACCAGTGCTATTTTTGCTCCGACGCTCCCTGCGACTTCGATGGCGGAGAGCATCTCGCTCCCGGGTTTCACTCCGACTTCTAATCCGAGCTGATTCTGCACGCGCGCGAGCAGCCAGTGAACCAAGAACTGATACAACCTGCCACTTGAGAGCACATCCTTGAATGATGCGCGCTGTTGTTCGGGGTGCGTCAACCCGTGATATCGACCGACGTCGAGCTCTACCGCCACGACGTCAGGTCTTTCGGCTTCGATTGTGCGCCGCACCTCTTGTATGCTCTCTTCGGAGATATGTGCAGTTCCGACGACAATGATCTCGGAAGGTTCTTCAGGGTTGTCGTACATAGCACCTATGCTTTGATCAATGTGCCGTCAGGGCCGACGATCTGTTCTCGAGCCTCTCCCAGCAGGGTCATCGCGCTCGTGACGTCTTTCTGTGTGACTATACCGACCACTCTGCTTCCCTGAACAACTGGAATCGACTCCAAACGTCGCTGCGCGAGCTTGATGAAGACATCGGCGGCCTCGTCGTCGGGCGTTACAGGCTCGACGTTGCGCGTCATCACGTTACCTACCATGATGTCGTCCCGGCGGTTCGGAGGCACCTGGTGCACATTAGTGAACGTAATTAGGCCTACGAGATTGCCGTTGTCAGCGACGGGGTACGTTGTGTGTCTACTTTGAAACATCACCTCTATTAGCTGGGTGATCGTCATCGACGGAGACACGGTGGCGACGTCAGCCGTCATAATGTCACGCACTTTAATGCCTGCAAGCGTCTGTGTAATCGTGGTCTGTCGCTCCTCATCAGACGCAGCGATGTAGATGAAGAAAGCTATGATGATCAAAATCGGACTGTAGAATAGTCCAACGATGCCCATCACAATGGCAAAGACCTTACCGACTTGGACGGCGGTATGCGTCGCCTGCAAGTAGGGCCGCCGACTGGCAAGCCATGCGCGGAACACGCGTCCGCCGTCCATGGGAAACGCTGGCAGAATGTTGAACCCGCCGAGAACGAGGTTGATGTACGCAAAGTTCAGCATAAACAGATTGGGCACCGTTGCGGTTACTGCAAAGCTTAACGCGAAAAAGACCGCTCCGAGGCCTAAGCTGACCAATGGCCCGATTAACGCTGTTCTGAACTCGAGTTTGGGATCTGTCGGGATTTCGATTGCGGAAACCCCTCCGATGAGGTAAAGTGTTATGCTTTTTACTTCGATGCCGTATCGCAACGCCAGAAGGGAGTGTCCAAGCTCGTGGAGCAGCACAAAAACAAAGATCATAATGCCCGCTATTGTCCCGTAAACGTATGCATTGGGAACGGTTGCAAACCCTATAGGTGGGGGAGAGATAGCAAACGCGAAGGCGAAGAGGGGGATAATTAGAATGAGCGTAATGTTGACTAGAATCGGGATTCCGCGAACGGTAGCGATTCGAAAAGACCAGGCCATAAAACGATCCTAAGCAGCCTTTATTTGGCAAACTATATATCACTTTAGTCGATAGTGTATGGCGGAGTTTGTGCACGAAATTCAAAAGGGAGGTTGAAATGCGGATCGAGCTGACACAAATCCTCGACCTCAACGTATATACTGACAAGGGGGATTACGTAGGAAAAGTTGAGGATATTAAGATCGACACGAATGATAAAAGGATAACTGGCCTCGTCATAGGGGACATTAACCATAATATCTTCGATATAAAGTACCGATTCGTAGTAATACCTTACCGGTTTGCAAAATCGATAGCCGACATAATTCTCGTAAGCAGCGTCGTGAAAACGCTCATCAGCCGAGCTAAGCCAAAAGAAGAAGCGGGATGAAAGAGCGCGAGATTTTCGCAGGCTTGCGCACAACTACCCCTTTTTTCGTGCGTGTTGACGGGCGCAATTTCCGGCACGCGCTTTCACTCCTCAAGCGTGAACACCCGTACGATCTCACCTTTGCAGAGTCCATGGGGGCGGCATCGGAAGCGCTCGTGCGACGCAGTGGATTGCCCGTGCAACTCGTTTTCGCATTCTCTGACGAAGCAAACGCCCTCTTTCGTGAAGCTCCGTTTGACGGCAGGATCGAGAAACTTGACTCCGTCGTCGCTAGCTTCTTCGCCAGCGCAGTGACACTTAACCTCTCGTCGGACGTCCCTTTGGCGTTTGATGCGCGTATCATTCCTGTGAGCGTAACGGATATCCCGATCTATCTCGAATCGAGGCAAAATGAAGCGTGGCGAAATCACGTGCACGCGTACGGCTACTACTGCCTGCGACAAAGTGGCCAAACAGGACGAGAAGCTCACGCGACATTGCACGGCATGACCTCGAGCGAGATGCACGAGCTAATGTTTAGCCACGGGGTCAATCTGGCTAAGACTCCTCCTTGGCAAAGGAGGGGTATCCTTGTCTATAAGCAAAGCTATGAGAAGGAGGGATTTGATCGGATGTCTGCTCGCCGGAACACGACACGCCGATCAAAAGTTGTGCAAAACTGGGACCTTCCACTTTTTAAATCGCCTCAGGGGCGCGAGATGCTCCTCGGGCTCATTGGCCTAATTAGATAAATAGCACTGATTATATATTAATCTCTAGCGAAACTGGCTTTTCATAACGGACTCAAAAAGATGAACGCGCCTGCTACACATCGGGAAGAAATCGGTAACACCGCAAGTAAGGGTAAAGAAGGGAACGCGTCGTGGCTATAGGTCTTTTAGCACCAAAACCGAAGGTAGCAAAGAATGAAGAGGTGTCCCTGCTTGACATCAAGAAGGGGCCGTTCTACGTTGTCGCGTCGGTAGAAGTGGGCAACACGACGACGAAGTGCATTCTCACCGCGACGAACATGCTTGAGGGCAAGGCCTACGTCGTCAACAAGGTCGTCAACATGACGCGCGACGTGCGCGCCCCAAAGCCGGGCGAAGAAATCTTCGGTCGGACCTTGACCTACAAGCCGCTCACACGAAACAGTATTGCTGAGATGGTGAAGCGCACGCTCACGCAGTCCGTGCGAAACGCAAATCTCGACCTTGCCGAAGACCTCCACTTTGTCGTGCGCTCGACGGGCGTGGTCGCTGGATTTGATCAGCCCGAGGATATTGGTGAATTCATAAAGGCACTCGCCGACGGCTGCTTAACGGCGGGAGTTACGGCTCGGAAAATGACGCCTGCGATGAGTCTTCACCAGCTTCCAAAGAAGTTTCGCGAGTACAGTCTTCTCGATAAAGTCGCTTTTGATGGTTCGGTAAGCGGCGTGCTCCCTCCGATCGGTTCAACAGGCGTTGAGGTTGTCGCAAATGAAATGGAGGGGGAGCTAGCGACGGCAGGAATCAAGGAAGGCGCGAAATGGGCAAACGTCGACTTTAGAAATCCGTGCCTTTCAATGGATTTCGGGACGACCTTTAAAGGGCGCATCACCAACGACGTTCTTCCGTACGCGAACACTATTGCGAACTTCTGTGGAATCTCAGGCGAAATCGTCGATTCCATCGGCCGAGGCACCGGTCTGGCAGATAAGACGAGCGGCACAACGTTTGACCTGCCAAGGCCGAGCCGACTGAAGCTCAGCATTGCGAGAGAACGGGACGTACGTGCTCTAGCAAACGAGATCCACGAACATATTCGAATTGAGGAAGTCCCAAAGACGTCCAAGCGCTTTGGCAGCGTCCCAGTGAATCCTCGTGCAGCGGCCCAAATCGGGTTGACCCTCATCGGCGTCGATTCTGGTGAGAATGGCAGCGATCTTCATCGCATTTCGAAAGTGGGCGGCGAAATCTACGAAGATTATGGGCTTGTAATGCTACACAGCGTCATTGACTGGGTATCGACGGGCATAGCAGAACGGATCATCAATACGGCATTTACCAAAGGTCTGATCAACGACAAGGTGACAATCGGCATCACCGGGCGCGCAGGCATAACCGGAAACAAGCCAGATCATATCTTAAAGGTCATCAAAGAAATGGGCCTCTACAGCAAGCCCGAAGACTACGTAGTGTTTGTGGATGATGGGCTGGCGCGAGGAGCAGCTATCATGGCACGATGCATGAATTCGCTTGGCACGCCCAAGAACCCGTTCGGAGGGCTTAGAGGAGGGAAGTGCATCTTAGGCCAGCGAATCAGACTGCAGGCATACTAAAACGCTCGTCGCGCTCCGGCCTTTTCGGCGGGAATTGGCAGCGCTCGTGTCGTGCCTGCGAGAGCTCTCGGCGGCTTTGCGATCGTCCCGCGTCGTCCGTAAATACTAGAATTTTGAAAGCTCTGCGTGGAAACTGATCTAAAACGGGCCTGCGCCACAGTGTGACACGCCGTGGCGCCGTAAAAAAAGCGGAAGTATTATTAAACAAAGGCGCACAAAAAAATATAATTGTAATTATAAAGATATTGTTTGCATCGATATTAGGTAACTTCACCGCGCTATTCGAGCTGAAAGAACCACAATCCGTTCGCGGCAGGGACAACAATCGCAATGTTGAAAAGACACGCACAGACACACAGAAAATTACTGGTTGGTCTCTCAGTGGCGCTTATAATCTTAATATGCTGCTCAGCAGTCAGCGTTGCAGCAGCATCGTCTTCTTCTAGCACAACAACGGCCACGAGCGCGAAATACCCGCCTTATCCGGTGAACCTTTACGAGTTTTATCTATCGACTTGCCCGCATTGCCAGGCGCTCGCCCCCCACATTGCCGCACTCGCAGCCGAATATCCAACACTGCACGTTTATCAGTACGAAACGTCAAACGCTTCGAATTATAGCCTTTTTCAGACGTTCCAAAGCGCGTATGGAGTGAAGTTTGATACTGTGCCTACCGTTTTTGTCGGAACGCAGTTTTGGCAATCGGACCTTGACGCGCCTCAGATTGCCGCAGCCGTTGCGCAAGACATTCAACATGGAGCGACAGGCAAGGGTGATATAATAACCGGCCACCCTGTGCCAATGCCCGCACCAGGGACCCAGAATTCGACCGCCGCTGGGACAGTGGTGAGTACCCCGCCTCTGCCACTGCCGCTTTTCATTACGACCGGCATCATAAGTGGCGTGAATCCGTGCGTCTTTTCAGTGCTCATATTTTTGATGGGGACGCTCGCTCTCACAGGTTCGCGTGCGCGAGCTCTTGCCATTGGGGTGACTTACATCGCAACTGTGTTCATCGTCTTCTTCCTTTCGGCACTCGCCATTGTGCAGTTCGTTCAAGTTATAGGCCTGCAGAACCTAGACCTGACAAAGACCGTGATTGGAATCTTCCTCCTCGTCGTTGGAATCGTATCGATCAAGGATTTCTTTTGGTACAACCGCTGGTTTAGTTTCAAGATCCCAACCTTCACGAAACACAGCATCAGCGCTCTCGGCAACACCGGTTCTTTTCTGGCTATTATCGGGCTCGGTATAGTCGCGACGATTGCCGCTTTGCCGTGCACGCTTGGTCCGTTTACCTTTTTTTCAACCACTTACTTGACCAGTATGGCCGCAATGCAATACAACCTCTACACGGCGCTCTTCGCATTTGCATTCGTCATACCGATGATCATCGTTTTCGTTGCCATATATGGCGTCAAGGTGGGAACGGATAGTGCAGAAGCATGGAGAATGAAATCAGCGCGATATATGAGGCTTGTGGCAGGGGTCCTCATGGTCACGTTTGGTCTTCTGCTTGTGCTCAAGGTGTTCTAAGACTAGTTGTTGGATAGTGAGCTGCTCATCAGGTGCTTCTCTTCTTCCTGTTAACCCTATGTGGTTCTTTTTTTAACAAAGTGTAGTTAAGCGGGACCATTGTGCGCGGGGCCGTATTGCGTAGAAGGTCGTAAGTAAACTCAGGTCTACACGGAAACGACAAAATCAAGTATCTTGCCTGCTTTATGAGCAGACGTCGTGATTCGATGCATCACACATATCGAGACGAAGCGGAAAGGCGAACGTGGCAGAATCCTGAAATGATTCTTGCCGAAGCTGGCGTTAAGGTCGGCGATGTGCTCATAGATTTGGCCTGTGGTTTTGGTTTTTTTTGCGATTCCTGCAGCAAAAATAGTCGGTCCAAAAGGTGTCGTTTGTGGCGTTGACGTTGACAAAGAAGCTTTGGAAGAACTACGCGAAAAATCTATGCTTGCCGGCTTGCGAAATCTGCGGCTAAAACTCGCTGCGGCAGAAGATGTCGTTTTGTGCCAGCAGTGCGCTGACATAGTGTTCGTTGGGATAGCACTTCACGATTTCAGCGATCCGCTCAAGGTCTTGCAGAACGTGAAAAAAGCACTCAAAACGGGCGGCAGATTGGTAAATATAGACTGGAAGAAAGAGCAAACGCCTTTTGGCCCTCCGGTCGAAATAAGGTTCAGCCAACGCGAAGCCGTCTCTTTCATCGAAAGAGCAGGATTCAAAGTCGTTTCAGTAAAAGATTCAGGGCTGTACCACTACAGTATTTTAGCGAATTTGCTTCCGTAGATACACTCGTGCCGCATAAAACTCGCCAAGAACATTCACTTTTTTCGGGGATCATAATGAAGTGTCTAGCTTATCGAACCGCGTGAGTAAAGAACACCTGTAACAAATCCATAAAGAAGTCTCGTTTTGCCAGCTTATCCAGTCTCTATGTGTTCGGTTTGCGAGCACTATCGAACAGCCCAACGATGTGAAGCTTTTCCCACTCGAATACCTCAAGCCATTCTTGTTGGAAGATATGATCATCGAAAACGACACGACGGAGACCATGGAATTAGATTTCAGCCAAGAGATGAAGTTACCCATGCGTATTTGGAAAGCATTTAAGCATATTCAACAAAAAACCTGGAGCTTGAGCGAGGCTTTGATTTTAAAACTACAAGTGGCCTGTGTGCGCATCTGTTTAGATGTTTGCCAAACTGCGCTAGCTCTCACTTTTGCCTAATTCTTGCGCGAAAAAATGCTGTTTCTTAGGAAGACATCTGTTTAACTTAGCAAGCAAAGTTAAAGCGCTTAACTTTATCGGTACGCACACCTGCTTAAATTGGTTATAACTTATTAGTTTTATAGCATAGAAAAGTATAGAATAGATTAATATATTATGATTATTTAGATATCTTTTATATTAACAATTAAGAATATCATTTGGATGCATGTTTTTAGAAAATCTCACATATAAGCAACAAATCGGGTGTTTTTTAACGAAGTTTTAAGGAAGCATCTCATACCTTGCTTTTGCCTTTTCATGTAGAGCTAATTTTAGGTTGACAATAATATCAGAGATAGTCGTTAGATACAAAATCATATCAAGATCGAAAATTAGTTAATATATGAGACTCTTTTTGGCCGTAGGAGTTTTGTGGCCTCAGCTCTCACTTTTATAATAATAGGAACCCCGTAAAAGTCTATTTTTTTGATAAACTTCACGAATGTCATTATTCTTGAATTGGAGTTAGAATCCGTATCATGTTAAGACTATTATAGCCCAAAGCAAGCTGAACACGCTTCAGCCCTATTCCCACCGCACGTACACAGCAAAATTGAGCGAAGCGCTGAGGGTTTACGCCGGAATATTTACAAGCTCACCCAGGCGGATGCCTGTCCTCTCAGCACTTGAATCATTAAAAAGTCCCCGGCGATTGGAATCACGGCACGTTAAGACTCACCGGCACGCTTCCGCTCCAGTAATCGGTTATATTCTTCACATTTCCCGAATATGCATTTTGGAAAACGGCGGAACCTTATGCTTAGATAATTTCGAATTTCACGCAATATTAGCCTCAAGTGGTTAATTTTAAAGCATTAAAGGGATTTTTGGGCGCTTCAAGATCGCGGCAATTTTGGCCACAGAAAACAAAAAAAGTGTTTCGTTAAGCGGCTAGTCCAATTTCATTTTACGCGCTCTTCTCGCCGTTTTGTACGAAAAAGATAGCTTAAATAAAAAAAACGCCAGTCTTAGCGATCGACGTGCCCACCCGCGAACCTCATTGCAATTACTCTTGGTAATTGTCGGGGTGTGAGAGTCCGAAATTCAGGACTTCCACCGCTAGCACATTTTTGATATCAGTGTATCGGTCGATAGTTATCATGCAGTATCGTAATCGAGCGTTTAATCATCTGAAGAAGGAAGCCAAAATGCTTCTAAGAATCCAAAATTAGATTAAAATAACAAAATAAACTATGAGCCGGTCGTCAGATCATTTGTTGATATCATCTTGACTAGCGCCCCTGAAACTGGCAGCCAACCGGCTATCTCTCCCCGCGTGCGTGGCTCTAGCAAACGAAATGGGCGAGGAAATCCTCGTCTGATGCACTGCCGCTAAAGAATGACCGGTTCTGTCTTTTCGACACAGTGTGCGTACAGCTCTCGTCCCCACTCTAGCGCGCTAGGGCTGTAACTCAGAAGGCCTTGAGACCAATCGAAACGTCCATCCGGCAGGAAGAAGCCGAGAAACAAGAAATAGTCGGTAACCGTCGCGGCAAAGTTCGGCTGCTTTTCAATTCTGAAGATCTTGAGATTCTTTTTCAGGGCCTCTGCTAGGTCTTTTCTATCCGCCGTTTTTAGCGTTGCGTCAAGTACCACCGGCGTGAAAATAAGTTCGATGTCAATGTTTTTGCTTACCAGTCTGTTAAATAAGGCTGTCATATCTCCGATAAAAATCGGGGAGAGGCTGCGTATCTCCTTGGAATTTTCAAGTAGCGTTAAGAACGAATTAAAAACGCTGAAGAGATCCGTAGCCGTACTTGACACAATAGTAGAATCGGCGAGACATCCTATCGTATCGAGCGAGTCTTCCGGAATGTCATTCAAATTGTGGTCGAGCCAAAATTCCCTGTGTTGTGATAACGCTGTGATGGCCAAGTTGGCCTCTGCGAACTTTCGCGTGACTATCTCGCCAATGTTAGTGAGCAAGTAGTTGCGCTTCTCATCTTGACGGGTCACATACTCCTTTGTCAGCTCTCGCAACGCGTGAACACAAGCCGGTGAGCTCGCTCCAACGAGCTCGCTCAATTCCGAAAGCGTCATCTTCTTCCCATCGCGGAGCGCTTGGGCAAGGTTGTTTCGCAAATCAGAACACGACAACAGCCGTAGGATTTGCTCAACTTCGTCGGTCTTTGTTTTGGAGTTAGTCTCGTTCACGTTCCGCTCCTCTTCCTGTTGTTATCAGCTTTGTGTATAAAACTGTGCGTGTTGTTATCTGCTTGCGTTTTGTGTGTAATTGTTATTGTTTTATTTATGGCTAGTGCTTCTTTTTTGTCTTTCTTCACAGAATTCAAATTTTCCGCTGAAGACGTGAGTTTTTGGCGATTTAACTGTTAATAGTAAGCCGTACAATAGGTGCGTAAAAACAGCGTTAATCTCTAGTTAAGCAAGAAACCAGAAAATAATGTGCTACGAGCTTAGATAAGCAAATGAATCCTCAAAATCAGATGTTTAACTTGAAGCGATCTAAAGGGTTTTGAGCTTGCGCTCACTATTGTGGTCAGTGGCGTCAAAGAGTTTCGTAGTTGCTTGTTTGTGAGATATCTTAATTATTTCGCTTTTTGGAGCAGACTTGAGAACAACATTTTGATTTTGATATCTTCTAAAATTGATAGCATCTAGTGATGATAAAAAAAATATGAAGGTTTGAAACGATCTTTGATGAGCACGGGTATTTTTAGGTCTCAACTCTCACTTTTATAAAAATAACAGGCACTAAAAATCTATCTTCTGGTAGACCTCACGAATGTCATCATCTTTGAATTGCAGATAGATCTGTGTCATATTGAGGCTGCTGTGCCCTAGAAGCAGCTGCAGCCTTCGCAGATCCATACCACTGCGAACTAGGTGAATCGCAAAACTATGTCTTAGCATGTGCGGGTGTACGTTAACGCCTGTCGTGTTCCCATATTTCTTGACAATGTATTCGATTTGTCGGCTTGTAAGGCCAAAAATAGGCTGATCTTCCAGGGTATTTAGTGCTAAGACGTAATCGGAGAGCATTTTAAGCGTATCTTCGTCAAGAAGGACTCTCCGCTGCTTCCCACGTTTGGCTTTGATGATGTTGATTACTTGATTATTCCATTCAATGTCTCCTGGCCTGATATTGACTAACTCGTTTACTCGTACACCGGTACGCCACAACACACGTATAATTAAATAGTCCCTAAGATTACGAATTTTAGCCGCCTCAAGCATCGCATCGACTTGGTCGCGTTCCAGATAATCTGTAATATTCTTCACATTT
>Ga0187784_10000271_pt1 | contig 36471 bp, 35 predicted proteins | sample 1015_SJ02_MP15_2_FD_132964 | JGI IMG/M metagenome (GOLD analysis project Ga0187784, IMG submission 132964) | Tropical peat soil microbial communities from peatlands in Department of Meta, Colombia - 1015_SJ02_MP15_20_MG | ecosystem: Environmental > Terrestrial > Soil > Wetlands > Peat | place... | reverse complement strand
GGCGCGTCACCCATGGCGAGGGCGCGGAGCATCGCTGCCTCGACGCCGTCCCAGTCGAATAGGTCGGACCGGACGAGCCCCTCGAAGTACACGAGGTCGGTGTAGTCCGGGAAATGCGACTGGTACGTGCGAAGCACTCGAAGCGCTTCGTGACTCTTGCCCTGGTCCCGCAGCGCGAGGGTCAGGTTGCGGACGACGACGGAGAGGTATCGCGGTTCGGCCGTGCCGAGCGCAGACAGCGCCCGGCGGAACGCCGTCTCCGCGTCGGCCGGGCGCCGGTCGCGCAAATGTTCCGTGCCGAGGTTGAACCAGTGGTACGGGTCGGCCGGTGCCGTCTTTAGGGCCTGCTCGATCATCGCCGTGTTCCGCGCGATCTTCCCCTTCTGCGTGACCGCGGGATTGAGGTAGCCGTAATGGAGCAGGGCGACCTCGCTCGACCGCACCTCCCCACCGCCGGCGATAAGGGCGGGCAGGACCTGCTCGTGGATGCGGCCGGCGAATCGGTAGCGGGGACGGCGGCGGAACAGCCGAGGATAGAGATTCTCGACCGTCAGCCCTTCGTCCGGAGTGTCTCCCAGGTAGCTGACGATTCGGACCCAGTAGGCCTCGGCCCCGGCCTCGTCGATCGCGGCCCGCAGGGAAGGGACGGAGGCGTCGTCGAGCTCCTCGTCCGCGTCTATCACCAGCACCCAGTCTCCGGTCGCCAAACCGAGCGCAGCGTTCCGCGCCAGGGCGAAGTCCCCTTGCCACGGGATGATGGCGACCTGGGCTCCGTGGGTCCGTGCCACCTCCACCGTGTCGTCGGTGCTGCCGGTGTCGACCACGACGATCTCGTCGGCCACGCGGCGGACGCTGCGCAGGCACCGCGCTAGGTTCGTGGCTTCGTCCTTGGTGATGAGACAGGCCGAAAGTTTAGGCATGGGAGGACTCCTTTGCCGCACAAGCGGCTTCGGCGAACGCGTGACGGAGGCCCGAGAGGACGGCTCGGACCCTCGCGTAGACGTCACCGTCGGACTGGCGGCTCTCAGCCAGCCGGGCGAGACACCACCGGTAGAGCGTGAAGAGGCGCTCCGCCAGGATGGGATCCGGTGTCGGGTTGATTGCGGTCATCAAGAGGAGGATGACCTGGGTCACCTTGGCTTCAGAAGCCCGAGCGCTGTCCCGATCGCCGACGCCGGCCGCCTCCCCAGCGCGCGCGCATTGATCGATCGCCGTGTCGAAGGACAGAAGGAGCGCCTCCGCGGGAGAGGCGGTCAGGACCTGAACCGATCGGTAGGCCTGCGCCGCTGCTGCTGACGGATCCGTCGTCGACATGGCCTGTTACCCCGTGGTGGATTGTGTGGTCTCGGAGCCGGTCGTGCTCGAGGTGCCGCTGCTGGTGCTGCCGGCGCTGCTGGTGCCGCTGATGCTGCTGGTACCGCTGGAACTTGAATTGCCCTCGAGGAGGCTGAGCAATCCCTGGTCCTCGTTGACCACCTGCTCCATGGCGGTGAACTCCTGCTGCATGATCAGTGCTTCTTGCTGCATCTGCGTCTGCAGCGTGTTGATGGTCGTGGTCAGCGTGTTGATCTGGCTCGTGTTCGCGGTCATTTGCTCCGGTACGGCACCCGTGCTCGGCGCGTCAAAACTCGTGAGGGCGGTGCTGACGGCTTGCGTGACGCCCTGCATCAGCGTCACCACGCCCTGGGGGTTCTGCTGCAGCGCTGTGTCCAAGGTCCCCGTATCGACCGACAGCGTCCCGTCGCTGTTCATGGTGACGCCGATCATGGAGAGGCTGTCTACGGCGGCCGGCGCTGCCGCCACAGGGTTCATGACCGCGTCGGCCAGCGTGCCGGAGATGAGATCCAGAAGCGGATTGCCGAAGAGCGCCCCGCCCGGCTCCTCGGTGCTTGTGTTGAACGTGTTTTGGGTGTTGATGTCCTTGACGAGCTGGTTGTAGGCTGTGACGAAGTTCTGCACCGTGGTCGCTTCGGTCGTGGCGTCCGGCGAGACAGTGACGGTGGAGGATCCGGTCTCGAGCAGGGACAAGGTGATCCCTGGCAGGACCGAGCTCACGGTGTTGGACGGGGATGTGACAGTGACGGCCCCGGAACCACTGCCAAGGGTCAGGGACGCGTCCTGCGCCGCCTGGACGGTGCTGAACGATCCGAGCGCAACCGAGCCTCCCGAGAGCTTGTCCGTCACCGTGAAGGCGTTCGTCGTTCCCGTGGCATTGCTCGTGAGGAACAGCTGATAGGTTCCGGACGAAGTCTGCGCAACCTGGGCCGTCACTCCAAGCCCGGCGGCATTGATCGCGCTGGCGATGCCGTCGACGCTGTTCTGACCCGTGCCGATGGAAACGGAGACGGCCTGGCTGGACCCGATCTGGATCTGAAGCGTACCCGTCCCGAAGTCGAGCGCCGTCGGGTCGCTGACACTGCCCTCGCTGATAGACTCTTGCCCCTGGGCGAGCTGCGTGACCGTGAGCGCGTAGCTCCCCGCCGGCGTGCCCGAGGACGCGGACGCGGTCACGGCGGAGGAATTGCTGGACTCCGCGGTCATGGCCTTGAACGAGAGCGGGTTCTGCAGCGTTTGCACCTGCGTCCCGATCGCCTGCAGGTCCGCGAGGATGGTTTGCCACGCCGTGTTGGCGTCGGTGAGCTGTCCGATTTGGCTCTGGTACTCGTCCAGGACGGCCGTCTCCGGTGCCTGCTCCGCCTCGATGATCTCGTTCGCATTGATGCCACTGGCGATCCCGGTGAACGACACCGCAGCCCCGCTGGTCGACGTGACACTGAGCGACATTGTCTCTCATCCTCCCCGCTCGAGGTGGACGGGAGCTTGCGGCCCCCGTCCACCTCGGGGTGTCGCCGGATGTTACCCGGTGATGATCTTGAGGAGCAACTGCGGCTCCGCGTTCGCCTGCAAGAGCATCGACACGCCGGCCTGGAACTTGACCTGCGCCTGCGTGAAGTTCATCATCTCCTGCGGGATGTTGGCGTCCGCGATGACGCCGTTCGCGTTTTGCAGGTTCTGCGACGTCACCTGGAGATCGCCGATCGTGGCCTGGAGCCGGTTCTGCGTGGCGCCGATCAGGGCCCGCTGGTTCGTGATGCTGGTGAGCGCGTTGTCGAGCGACGTCACGGCGCTCTGCGCGTCGCCGCTGTCGAGGACGTTCGGGCCGCCCGCCTGAAGCGAGAGCGATCCGATGCTCGCGCCGGAGTCCATCACGAGGCCCGAGGAGCCGACCTGCAGGACCAGGTCGGCCTGGGTGGCCGTGGTGGCGTCCATGAAGGTGATTGCGCCGTTCGCGGACGCGGTCGGGTTGGTCACGCTGGCGACGGTGGTGGCTCCGTTCATGACGGTCAGCACGACCGTGGAGGCCACGGTGCCGAGCGAGCTGGTGCCGGAGCTCGGGGCGTTGCCGAGGGTGATGGCCGCCTTCACAACCAGGTCGTCTTGGCTGGAGTTGCTCACGTCGGCGAACGTGATCACGGTGTTCTGCGCATCACCCGCGACCTGGGCCGTCGACTGAGCGACGGTGTTCCCGTTCGCGTCGATGAGGTACGCATAGCTGTCGGACGACAGGACGATGGAGTACGTGCCGCCGGCGAGGGCGCTCCCGGTCGGTACGGTCGGTGCGCTGAGCGTGGTGCTGGTGACGGCGACGGTGCTGGCCGCAAACGTCAGGGTGTATGTGGTGCCGGTGGCGAGGGCCGAGCCGTTCGGGGCGGTGCCGCCGACGAAGTCGGTGGCGGCGCTGGATCCGCTCGCGAGCGACGCCTGGAAGGTCTGCAATCCGAGCGTCTTGGCGTCCATCGCACCGATGGAGAAGCTGATCGTCTGGTTCGCGTTCGCGCCGACCTGAAGGTTGATGTTCTGCAGCGAGCCGTCGAGCAGGTTCTTGGTGTTGAACTGGGTCTGTTGCGCAATCGAGGTCAGCTGGTTGGCGAGCTGGTTGATCTCATCCTGGATCGTGGCGCGGTCCGTCGGCGTCAGGGTCCCGTTCGCCGCCTGCACGGCCAGCGTGCGCATCTGCTGGACGATGGACTGGCTCTGGCTGAGAGCGCCGTCGGCCGTTTGCAGGAGGGAGATGCCGGTCTGGGCATTGGCCACCGCCTGGTTCAGACCGCTCACCTGGTTCTCCATCTTGGCGCTGATCGCGAGCCCGGCCGGGTTGTCCGCCGCGCTGTTGATCTGCAGGCCTGAGCTGAGCCGCTGCATCGCGGTGCTGAGGTCCCCTTGCGCCTGTCCCAAGTAGAACAGGTCTTGCACGGCCCCTGAGTTGGAGTTGATGCTCAACATGGTAGGACGTCTCCTTGGCGTGGATTGCCCGGGTCTGGCATGCGGCGGACGAGTCCGTGGCGGTCCCACCTCCCGATCGGTACGTGTCCCGGCATCGGCGTTACCCTCCTAGCCGAGCGTAGTAGAGCTGGTCTTCGCGACTGAAAACGCCGTCTGCGCAGCCGCGACCGCCGCGCTGTACGCCGTGGTCGCGTCTTGATACTCGGAAAGAATCGTGGCGACCGCCGAGGCCCCGGAGACCTGATCGAGCGAGGTCGTGACGGCCGCGTCCTGGGTCTCGAGCCGCGCCTGCGTGTTCTTGGCGAGGGCTTCCTGACTCCCCACGAACGCATCCGCGGCGCCCACGGTCGTTTGGGCCGCATCGAGCTCGCTGAGCCGGTTGGCCAGGTCGGTGGTGTTGTTCGTCTGGAGGTCGTCGAGCGCTCCCGTGATGGCGTCGAACAAGTTGCTGGGTTGGGTCTCGTTCGCGATGGCGCCTCCGGCGGTCAGGATGCCGAGGGTCTGGAGGATCCCGGCCCCGCCGTCTACGAGGGTCAGCGAGTTGGTGGAGAGGCTGCTGATTTGGAGCGCCTGTTGCGAGCCCGAGGAAACGACGGTGGCACGCGCTCCCGCGTCGGCCGCGTTGATCGCCGAGGCAATCTCGGAAAGTGTCATCCCGCTCGTCACGGTCACGGACTGCCCGTTGACGGTGAAGGAGCCGCTGAGCCCCAGGGCCCCCGCCGACTGGGGACTGCCGGTCGCCATGTCGGTTTGGGCGAGGAAAATCGCCGTCCCGGGCTCTCCAACGGCGATCTCGGTCCCGGGGCTCAGCGCGACTGTGGACGTGGATTCGTTCCCGTCGTAGGAGACCGTGTTCCCGGTCTGCGTAAACGGGGTGACGGAGGCGGTGCCGTTGAACAGATAGCTGTCGCCGCTCTCGGTGTTGGCGAGGCCTACCAGCGTGCCGAGAATGCCTTGCATCTGGCTGGCGAGTTCCTGACGGTCGCTGGCCGTGAGTGTTCCGTTCTCCGCCTGGACGAGCAGCGTCCGGGCCTGCAGAAGCGCCTGCGAGACCGACTGGAGGACGGTGTCCGTCTGCGACAGGAAGGCGGTCTCCACCGCGCTCGTTTGTTCTCCCTGGGAGTCTTGGGAGAGCTGCTCCTGGTCCTCGAGGATGAGCGCCATCGCGGCCGGATCGTCCGACGGTTGCGTGACCGCCTTCTGGGCCGCGGACTCGACACTCAGGGTTGCGATCCGGCTCTGATCCGCTTCGAGGATGCTGGAGAGCGTGAGGCTGAGACCGAGGTCCGTGACCCGCATCGCCGTCTCCTCTACGCTTCCACGGCCGTCAGCAGGGACGTGAGCATCGTCTGCACCGCCTGCAGCACGGCCGAGGCCGCCTGGGACTGGGATTGATCGAGCACGAGAGCCGTCTGCTCGTCTGACGTCGACACGCCCGACACCGACTGATCGAGCTGCTGGAACTGAGTGACCTGGTTCGCTGCCGTCGTCTGCGCCTGGCTGGCCGTGGAGACCAGCGTCCCGACCTGGACGACGAGGCTGTTGTACTGCTGCACGATGGTCGTCCCGCTCGTCCCGGTGGTCGTGGCCAGATCGGCGATGGCCTGGGCATTCGTCCCGTCGTCCGGCGCGCCGCTCGCAGACGCCGCGATCTCGTTCGGATCCGCCGCGATCGCCGGGTTGATCGCGATGCCTGCCGCCCCGGTGCCCTGGAAGAACTGGATCCCGGTTGCCGGCTGAGCGTCCAACGTGTAGCCCGCGGCGTGCTCCGTATTGACGGCCTGGATGAGCGCGTTGGCGACGTCGTCGATCTGCCCCTGGACGCTCGGAATCGTGTTCGTCGCAACCTGCACCTCAGCGCCCAGCTGTCCCCCCGTCAGCGTCGCCGGCTGGCCGTCGGCCGCCCATGTGACCGTGACGGTCGATCCCGTCTGCGTGGCCTGGAGTTTGTACACTTGCTGGCCGACGACCAGCGGTTGGCCGTTCACGACTACGGTCGGCTGAGCCATGTCCAGGGCCGACGACGACGCTCCGACGAGCTGTGCGAGCTGGGTGAGCAGCTGGTCTCGCTGGTCCTGGAGTCCGTTGGTGTCTTGCCCCGCAGCGGTTCCGGCCGCGATCTGGCCGTTGAGCGTGGCAACCTGCTGGGCAAGGGTGTTGACCTGGTCGACCTGTTGGGAGATGGTCGGGAGGAGCGACTGCTGCATCTCCGTGAGGCCGGAGCTGATGCTGTGGAATTGCGCCGTGAGCTGTGTCGTGGCGCTGATCAGCGCATCGCGAGCACCGGGGTCCGAGGGCGAGTTCGCGACCTCTTGCCACGCGTTCCAGAAGGTCCCGAACAACGAGCTCAAGCCGTTGCTCGGTTCGCCGAAGACGGCCTGGATCTGCGAGAGGAGCTGCGACGACTCTGTCGCGCCGCTCTGGGCGCCCTGCGCCTGCGTCAGGGACGACCGAATCAAAGGGGAGACGAGGCGCTCGATCGTGCCGATCCCGACGCCCGCGTCGTCTGTCAGGGCGGTGAGGTCGGCGCGCTCCTGGGCGTATTCCGGGGTGGCGGCGTTCGCGATGTTCTGGCTTGCGACCGCGGCTCCGGTGGAGGCAGCGTCGATCGCCGTGCGTGCCGCGGCGAGAGCCCCGTTGAGAGACAGGGGGGTGACCATCGGCCTAGACGCTCCGGTTGACCAGCAGCCCCATGGCCATAGCAGGGCCGCCGAAGTGGGCGAGGAGCCGTTCGCGCGCCGCCTCGATCACGCGGAGCAACTCGAGATTCGTGTCGACGACGGACAGCGTCTCCAAGATGATCCTGCGAGCCTCGGTGCCGGGCGCGGTTGGGTTCTGGAGGGCGGCGATGAGTTCGGCGAGTTGCTCGGTCGTGGTCTCGACGGTGTCGCGTTCGAGCCGCACGATGCCGCGCTGCTGCCGGTGCGCGATCGCCTTGATCGCCAGCACGGCGGACGTCAAATCCGCGGATGGGTGCTCGAGTCCCATGGTCAAGACTGCCGCCCGCCGAAGGCCCGGACGATGGACGTGGCGATCGCCCGCGGATCCGGAGGGAGCTGGCCCGCGGCCACGGCGGCCGAAAGCGCGGCCAAGCGTTCGGGTGAAGCAGCCGGGGCCGGCGCCGCCGTCTCGCCGGTCCCGACTTCGATGTTGATACCCTGGGTCTCGGCGGTTTCGTGCTGGTCAGGCGTGGCCACCGGCTGCTTCGTAGGCGAGGTCGCGGTCAGTGTCGGTTCGGGAATCTCTCCCGATGCCAACGGGTTGATGCGATCCATGTCACACTCCTCCGGGCGGTCGCGACCGCCTCTGTGCCTTTAGACGGCGCGGGAGGTCGGCCGTCTCATGAGACTTCCGCCGTCGACGCCCGACGGCGGAGCAAGGGACGGATCTTGCATTCTTGATGGGACGTGCTAGAGTGGTCACGCAATGCAGTTGTCCTCGCACGACCGGCTCCAAAGAACCCTGCTCGACGCGACGGTCCACGCGGCGCTCAGGGCACTCCGGGCGGCGCGCTCCTTGAATCCCGTGCTCTCGCGCCTCCACTCGCGGGCGGGCGACATCGTGGAGGCGTTTGGCAGGAGCATGGGGCTCTTGGAGATGGATCTCGAGCACCTTTGGTGGGGAATGGAGCTCCACGACATAGGCCTGATGGCGATCCCGCCTGCGGTGGTCGAGAAAACCTCGGCGCTGACGCGCGATGAGCGCGCGATCCTGCGGGAGTATCCCCTCTACGGGGCGCGGGTCCTCGAGGAGGTGCAGGCGCCGCAGGAAGTCGTGGACATCGTTCGCGGGCACACCGAGCATTGGGATGGCGGCGGATATCCGCTGGGGTTGACCAAGGACAACAACCCGCGCCTCGCACGGATCGCGTCCCTCGTGGACTCGTATGACGCGATGACCACCCCTCGCTGGAACGAGCGGGCCCTGGATCCCGAGCGTGTGCTACACCTCATCTGGAGAAGCGCGGGGCACCAGTTCGATCCCCAACTCGCGGAGCGGTTTCTGCAGTTCTGCACCGGAGAACTCCGGGCGAAGCCGAAGCCGACGCGCCCGCGTCGTGCGACGACCGCGCGCGGGGCCTTGCCTGGGGCCGCTCAGATCCTGGAGTTCCCCATCCGCAGGTAGGGCCTGAGACAACCTCGATCTCGCTCCGTCTTAATCACCAGGGGAGACTTCCGACCGGTGGCCGACTGTCCTCGGATACGGTGCGGGATCATCGGCTCACTCGTGCGTCGCGCGGGCGGCCGCGGGCGCAGGCCCGGAGGGGCGGGAGGCGCCCGGCCGAATTGAGCCGGGTTCCCGCACCACCGATGGAACGAATGCACCGAGTTCGTGGAATGAGCCGTGTCCGCGCCCCGAGACGATTGCGGCGGAGCAACGAAGCGCACGGTCTCCGGCGGGCATGGTTCTCGAAAACGCGAGGGCGGAGGGGCCGGGCCGCTGTCGGGACGTGCCGTTGCATCGCGTACGGAGGGTTGGGACATGCCGAAGTGCAAGCTCGCAGCGGAGATCGAGAGGCGCGACTTGAGTCCTCAAGGTCGCGTCCGTCGCAAGCGGTTCGACGAGTCTTTGGACATGCTCCGTGCGCTGGGTCTTTCGCCCACCGACGTGGAGTACTATCGGCGTCTGGCTCGTATGAAGCGCAGGCTCCCGCACGAGCTCGTCTGTCACGTGGCGACTCAAGTCGCCGAAGGCGCGAGTCTGCTTGCGGTGCTGGGCGTGAGCGCCGGGTATCCGGCATAGGACGTCCACGTCGGACGGGTATCCTGAAGGGCGCGATCCTCATGTGGGTCGCGTCCCGCGCTCCACGTTTGCCGTCTCGATTTCGCAACACGGCTCGTTGCGGGTATCCCCGTGAGCAACGCCAGGCGACTGCCGGCGGATCCGATCTCCGCGCGCACTCGTAGAGCAAGGCGTTCCGTCGCGCCGCACCGGCGTGACTCCCTCTCCGGCGGTGTGCGCTCGGCAAGGGTTGCCAACAGTTCACTCATTTGGGACCAAATGGTAGCAAACGTGTATTCGTTCGGCCCGGCGTGTGATCAGCTCGCCCGCTGCCGGTGGGATCCCGGCACGTGAACCGTCGTTTCATGGTGTGTGGCGCTGCCTGGGGCAGCATGGGCGACTCATTTCTCCACAGAATGAGCAACGGTCTCCGCGCGAGCAGCCCACGAGAATTCCAGGCGGGGTTCGCCGCGCTGCGGGGGCACGGAAGCCGTGCCAAAGGAGGTGTCCGCATCCGCGCCCGAATACCTTGACGACCGGATGTGACGCCCCGTGGGGGAGGATCTCCATGTTAAGATTTCGTGACTTCGTCATGCGTGGCAACGTGATCGATACGGCGGCGGGCATCGTCATCGGAACGACGTTCGGCCGGATCGTGACGTCGCTCGTGAACGGCGTGATCGTGACGATCATCGACTTTCTCATCGTCCCGTTCGTGATCTTTTTCGTCCTTCGCGAACCGACCCGGTTGCGGCGGTCCGAGCCTCCGGCCCCGGCAACGAAGGAGTGTCCCGACTGCCTGTCCGTGATTCCGCTTGTGGCGTCCCGGTGCGCGCACTGGACCGTGTGGCTGCGGGCTGCGGAGGTCGTGTGATGGCGCTCAAGGTTGGCGTGCTCGGTGCGGGGTTCATCGGTCGGATCCACGCGCTCAACCTGCGGCGCGACGATCGGGTGGCGCTTGTGGGGGTCGCGGACTCCGTGCCCGAGGCCGCGGCCCGGCTTGCCGCGGAGGTCGGAACCGTCCCGTTCTCGAGCCTCGACGGCCTTCTGGACGCCGGCGTCGAGGCGGTTTACGTGGCGACGCCCAACACACACCACGTTGAGCCCGTGGTGCGCGCGTTGGAGCACGGGGTGCACGTCTTCTCCGAGAAGCCAATGGCCACGTCGCTCGAGGGCGCGTGGACGATTCGGGAGGCGGCTCGTCGTGCGAAGGGCGTCTACCAGATCGGGTTCAACCGGCGGTTCGCAAACGTGTACCTGTTTGCGAGGCGCCTGATCGACGAGGGTCGGCTCGCACCGCGCGCCGCACAACTCAAGCACAATCGCGGGGAACTCCAGCAGCCTGCGTGGACCGCGGACGCACGAGTGACCGGTGGCTATCTGTACGAGACGCCCGTGCACCTGTTCGACATGACGCGGTTCTTGTTCGGTGACGTCGCGGTGATCCAAGGCTTTGCGAGACGGAGCGTGTACGCGGAACTCGACGGGTTTACGATGGTCCTCGCGTGCCGCAGCGGCGTGATCGCCACCTTGACGAGCGTGGCCCACGCGACGTGGCTGTTTCCGTCCGAGCGGATCGAGGTGTACGGCGCTCACTGCGCGGTGGTCACCGAGGAGATGGAACGCGCGGCCTTCAGCTCAGGTCCTCGCGAACAGGCGGAAGGGATCGATTGCGCGGCGATGCCGTTCGAGCAGAAGTGGGGATATGTCGTGGAGGACCGTCTCTTCGTGGAGGCGGCGCTCGGCGAGCGGCCGCCCGCGGTGACCGCGGACGACGGCTATGGGGCGACCGAGCTCGTGGAAGCATGCTACCGGGCGGCGCGGGACGGGAAGCCAGTATCGCTCCCCTTACCGGAGCCTCCCTCGCGGGCGGACGCCTCCCGCCGCTGAACCCGCCGGGCCCAGTGTATTGAGTCCGTTGATCCTGCTGCTGGGCCCGTGCCTGCGCCGGCGAGACCGATGGTTTGAACCTGGTCCTCTCTGGGGATAAGACCGGAGACCCGAGACGCGCGCGGGACACTCAGAGAAGGGAGGAGAACAAATGCGCAAGTTGGCACTCGTGGCTGTGGGCGTGCTCCTGGCCTCCGCAGCGCTCAGCGGAGTGGCTTCGGCTCAGCAGTATCCAAGCGTCGCCAATCTTCAGGCGTTTGGCGCCCAGACGAACTACATGTCGTTGCCCGGGTATCTTCGCTATCTGGTGAACCAGCAATCGGGACAGTGGCTCACGTATCAGGAAGCCAACCGGGTGGTCCAGCAACAAAAGGGTCAGTAGGGCGCCGTCGTAGCGGGATGCGCGAAGGGGAGGGTCGACACCCTCCCCTTCGCGCTGTTCGGAGCAGAGAGTCCCCGGTGTCTTTGCGTCATCGTCCCTCGGTATGGTCCTTCGCAAAGCCACGCCGTGAGTGCTGCGGGTTCCCAGAGGCCGCCCGGAGGGATGGAGCGCGATGGAAAGAATACTTGACTGCTATCGCTACTAATCGTCAGCGGTGGGTTCCGCGAAGGAGCCGGTGCAATGAGTCGCGAGCGGGTCGACAATGCCGTACGGCGGTGGCGCCAGCGGGCGGGCTTCTCGCAGCGCGAACTGGCGGTTCGCGCGACAACGTCGCGGCAGACCCTCAATGCCATCGAGTCGGGGCGGACCGTGCCCGGAACCGCGCTCGCGCTCCGGCTCGCCTCCGTGCTCGGCGCCAGGGTGGAGGATCTCTTTCATCTCCCCGAGACGGCGCCCGAGGTGTCCGCAAGGCTGGCGTGGGCGGTGCCCTTGGGCGACGCCCCCGTCAGGGTCAGGCTGGCAGCCTCAGGTGCGCGGACCACCGCGGTGCCGTTGACGGGAGAATGGGCCACGGCGGCGTGGCCGGGCGGCGCGGACGGGGTCGTGTGCGCGCGGCGCGGGCAGAGGGTGCGCGTGCGGTTGTTCGAATCCGCCGGACGGCTCGGGGAGACCGTGGTCGTCGCAGGGTGCGACCCGGCGCTGCCGTTGATCGCGGCGCATTTCGAGCGCCGACATCCGCAGTACCGCCTCGCCTGGTTGCCGGCCGGGAGCCTGCGCGCGCTCGAGTGGCTGCGCGACGGAACGGCCTCCATTGCCGGCGTGCATCTTCGGGACGCGCGGACCGGCCAGGACAATGTTCCCCTTGTGCGGCGCACGCTGGGAGATCGGCGCGTCGTCGTCCTCGCGTTCGCGACCTGGGAGCAGGGGTTCATCCTTGCGCCCGGGAACCCGCGCGGCGTGCACAACGCCGGCGATCTTGGCCGCGACGACGTCACCATCATCAACCGGGAACCCGGCAGCGGCGCGAGGGCGGTGCTCGACGCCGCGCTCTCGGCGCACGGGGTGTCGCCGGCCAAGGTCCGCGGGTACGCCCGGCTCGCGCCCTCCCATCTTGCCGTTGCGCAGGCGGTTGCTCTCGGACTCGTGGACGTTGGCGTCGGCGTGCGTGCCGCGGCGCGCGCATTTGGGCTGGAGTTTGTGCCTCTGCAGCAAGAACGTTACGATCTCGTGATGACGCCGGATGTCGCATCGCAGCCGGCCGTGCACGCGCTTCTCGAGACGATCGGCCGTGCGGCCGTGCGGGCCGAGCTCGGGGCGGTGGGAGATTACGACATGACCCGCCTCGGGACCACGCTGGCCTGTCTCCCGTGAGTGCTCAGGAGCTGGCGTCTCGCGCTGGCGCCCACCGCGGCCCGGTCGTCCCGTGGCCGCTCGGAGCGGCAGGGGTGGTGCTCCTCGCCTATCTCGTCGTGCCATTCCTGTTCGGCGCCGCGTCGCTCGACGGGAGGACGTTCTTCGACTCGCTCCGGAGTGCGGCATCGGCGGGAGCGATCTGGACGTCAATTCTGACCGCGACGATCGCCACGCTGGTCGTGGTCGTCCTCGGGGTGCCGCTCGCGTATGTGCTCGCGCGGGCGGAGTTTCCCGGGAAGGGTCTGGTCACGGCGTTTGTGTACCTCCCGCTCGTCATCCCGCCGCTCGTCGGAGGCGTGCTGCTGCTGGTGACGTTCGGCCCATACACTCCGTTCGGCGCGTGGCTGGGCGACCGGGGAATCCAGATCACCGATGCGCTCCCGGGTATCGTGCTCTCGCAGGTGTTCGTCGCGGCGCCGTACGTGATCGTGGCCGCGCGCGTCGCCTTCGAGGCGGTCGAGCCATCGTTCGAGCAGGTGTCGTACACGCTCGGGAAGACGCCGCTCGTGACGTTCTTCCGCGTCGCCCTTCCGCTGGCATGGCCGGGGATCGTGGCCGGCATCCCACTGGCGTGGCTGCGCGCCCTCGGCGAGTTCGGCGCGACGATCATGGTCGCGTACCACCCGTTCACGCTGCCGGTGTATCTGTTCGTCCAGTTTGGGGCGCAGGGCTTGCGCGCGGCCCTGCCGGTTGCCGTCGTCCTCGTCGTGCTCGGCGCGATCGTCATTGCCGTCTCGCACGCGGCCGGGCTTCGAGGATACCGCGGGGGGGTCTCCTGATGCTGGAGGTGGCCCTCGTCGCGCGGCGCGGGAGCTTCAATCTCAACGTGGCATTCGCGACGTCGCATCAACGTGTGGTGCTGTTTGGCCCGTCGGGGGCGGGCAAGACGATGACGCTGCGATGCCTCGCGGGGCTGCTCGAACCCGAGCGCGGCCGGATCGCGGTGGGAGAGACCGTCTTGTACGACGACCGGCGGCGCGTGAACCTGCCGCCGTGGCGCCGCCGGGCGGGTTTGATGTTGCAGTCGTTCACGCTACTGCCGCACCTGTCGGTCGGCGGGAACGTGGCGTACGGCCTGGCCCCGATCTGGCGCGGGCGAGAGCGGGTGAGGGTCGAGACCTTGCTCGCGGCGGTGGGTCTCGGCGGATACGCGGATCGCCGGCCCGGGCAGCTCTCGGGAGGCCAGCGCCAGCGCGTGGCGCTAGCCCAGGTGCTTGCCAGCGATCCGCGGCTGTTGTTGCTTGATGAGCCGTTCTCCGCGGTCGACGCGCCCGTGCGGGAGCGGCTCCGACGTGACCTCCTCGGGCTCCTGGACGCGTTCCCGGTGCCGCTGGTGTTCGTGACCCACGACTTCGGTGAGGCGTATCTGCTCGCCGAGGTCATAGTGATTCTCGCCGGCGGACGCGTCATTCAGACCGGCGCTCCCGCCGAGGTGGCCGCTGAGCCCAGGACCGCGCTGGTCGCGCAGCTCGTCGGCGCGTCGAACGTGTTGACGGGCGAGGTGCTGGGGCGATCCGGGGACGCCGTTGTGGTTGAGGCGGGACCGCTCCGCGTGCGGGCGGTTGGCGGTGCATCCTCCAACGGTCGTCGCGCGACGTTCTGCCTGCGGCCAACGGATATCCGGCTCACCGCGCCAGGCGGCGCGCACGCGGTCGCGCGGGTGACTCGTGTGCTCCCTCGTAACGTCACGACAAGCATCCTCCTCGCGCTCGGCGATACCGTGATCGAGGCGGCGGTCCAGGGCCCCGCGCCGCCGGCCGGAACGGAGGTGGGTGTCGAGATCCCGCCCGGGGTGGCCCGAATTGTGGCCGATGACGACGCCGTGACGATCGAGTAGCGGCCGTACCCTGACGCCGGCCGCGTCGCGCGCCCTCAGGGACGGCGGAAGTGTCGCCGAGGAACCTCCGTGCAGGCACCGTGAGCACAGGAGGAATGGCCGGGGCATGTAGTCAAGTATACTTGTCATTTGGAATGAGATCACGGCAGACGACGCGGGCCGCTCTCAGCGACCCGGGAGGTGGATGCGTGCATCGGATACGCTTGATATTGGCGTTCGCGGCATTGGTTGCAGTCGCTTCTGCGGCGGGTGTGGGAACGACAGCGGCGCTTGGCGCCGACATCGGGCCGGTATCGGTCCTGTATGCCGGATCGCTCGTCAACGTCATGGAGAATCGCATCGGCCCGGCGTTCAACCAGGCAACCGGCGCGCAGTTCCGGGGCTTCGCGGCGGGATCAGTCGCGCTCGCCAATCAGATCAAGGACAAACTCCGGCAGGCAGATGTATTCATCAGCGCCGTGCCGTCGGTCAACGCCCAGCTGATGGGCCCGCAGAATGGAGACTGGGTCCGCTGGTACACGAGCTTCGCGACTTCGCTGCTCGTGATCGGGTACAATCCCCAGAGCCGGTTTGCGGCGGACTTGAAATCGAGCGCCTGGTACGGGGTGATGGTGCGTCCGGGATTCCGTCTCGGACGGACCGACCCCAAACTCGACCCGAAGGGCGCCCTGACGATCCAGTTCATGCAGAAGGCGGCCCAGTACTACCAGCGTCCAACACTCGCGGCTGACATACTTGGCCCCGACGAGAATCCGGCCCAGGTGTTCCCCGAGGAGACTCTCGTCGGCCGGCTGGAGGCCGGCCAACTGGACGCGGGCTTCTTCTACTCGATCGAAGCGGTGTCGGCGCACATTCCGTACATCACTCCGCCGGCCGCGATCACGTTGAACGCGGAGTACACGGTAACCATCGTGCAACACGCGCCCAACATGGACGGCGCCGTCGCGTTCGTGCGATTCTTACTGGGCACAGATGGAACGCGTATCCTCAAGGATACTGGGTTCACCCTGCTCCAGCCCAAGGTCGCGGGCGACGCGGGATCCGTTCCGAGCGCCCTGCGCAGCGTCGTGAAATGAGGTCGTGACAGCAACGCCAGGGCGGCATCCGGCCCGGGACTCAGCGTTAGCTTAAGCTTAGCGGCTCTCCGGCAGCGCGCACACCGCCATCCGGTGCGGCGGGTTGCGCGGTCGGCGATTGCGGTTGCAAGATAGGTGTTTTCGCACCTCGAAGAGGATCTCGACGTCGAAACGGGGCAAAACAAGGGTGACCCTCGGCCCGGCGCACGAACGCTCCGGACGCGGGTGGCGGAGACTCTTGCAAGACGACGCGGAGGAGGGACACACACGATGCAACTCAGTGCACGCAACCAGTTGCGCGCCAAGGTTACAGGCGTATCGCTCGGCAACATCATGGCGGAAGTGCGAATGACGGTGGGGGACCAGGAGCTCGTCGCTGTGATCACGAGGGAGTCCGTCCAGCGGCTCAAGCTTCAGGTCGGAGATGAGGCGATCGCGGTCATCAAGGCGACCGAAGTCATGGTTGCACGTCCCTGAGCGATGCTTGTGAGCATCGCCGCACGGCGCCGTTCCTCCTCGAGGAGACACCGTGGGTTCGCGGTCATTTGCGCCGTCCTGGGAGTTTTGGCCGTCGGGACGGGCAACCTGCGATCTGCGCTTGCTCAATCGGGAGGCTACGCTCCCGGATTTGACCTCGCGGGCGTGGTGAATCACCCAGCGCACCTGACCCTCGCGGATTTGCAACGGTATCCTGCCTCGACGATGCGGGTGACGTTTCTGGCCGGCACCACGTCCGCGCAAATGGCGTACACCGGCGTGTTGCTGTGGACGCTCCTGAACGCTGCCGGGGTGCAGACCGATCCGCGTCGCAGGAACGATCTTCTCAGAAAGTACGTGGTGGTGACGGGAAGCGACGGATACCAGGCAGTGATCGCTCTGGCAGAGATGCCGGACTACGGGAATCGGCCGATCCTTATCGCCTATCAGCGGGATGGCGCTTCATTGGGAGCCCAAGAAGGCATGGCCCGCCTTGTCGTTCCGGGGGACAAACGAGGCGGTCGATACGTGAACAATATCGTCCGCATCGAAGTGCGCAACGCAGGGACGTGAGCTTGCCTTATCTGGGCGCGGGCCGGGGAAGACTCTCGGCCGGCGGGCCCGGATACGATCCGCGATCTCGGTTCGTGCGGGTTCTGAGGAGTGTGCCAGGGGTCGCACGGATCCGCGTTGGCCGGCGACGTACCGTCCCTCGCGGGGCCCACGGCCGGACGGTCAGGGTCGCTAGCCGGACGCCCGAACCCCGTCCGTGAGGACTTGGATCACAAAGAGCCCGACGATCAGCAATTGCACAACGGTACACCAGGCGCAGATGGAACCGATCACGATCAGTTCGTTGTAGAGGAGCCACACGACCGCGGCGGTACCGCTCACCGCCCAGGCGACGCCCACCCAACGCAGCCACGGCGGCTCCGGCGATCCCGGCCGCAACAGTGAGCAGATTGCCAGGATCACGGCCACCGAGAACCAGCCCATGCCCCACACCGCCACCGGAATACCGGCCCACGATGCGGCGGGGCTGCTCAAGACGCGCTCACAGTTGATGGTGCCCGACGTCGAGCAGATCAAGGGCACCGCCGCGACGTAATGCTGGACGGCGAGATACACCGCGATGCCGAGGCCGATCAGGCTGGCCGCGAGCCGCACGCGGTCCCACGCGTGGAGCGTCATCGGCTACTTCCCGGCCCGGGGCAGCAGGCGCGCGGCGTCGCGCACGCCGGAGCTCTGGCACACGGCCGCCGGCATCCCCCCGTTGACGGCGCACAGTGCCGCGCTGATTTGGTTCGCGGCGGCGAGGATCGTCTGCGCGGCGGGCGCGGTGCCGAGCGGAAGCCCCGCCGCGATCGCGTGCCAATCCATCCCCTGCAGCACCGCCGGCGAAAACGGCGCTCCGGTGATGGCATACGTACTGCCGATGAGGAGGAACGGGATATTGCCGGAGGGATCGTAGTGGCTGAAGAGCGCCGTCTGGCTTGACGTAAGCCGCTGGAGCGTCGGGTATTGTCCCGAGGCGTCCCGGGTGTTCCCCTGGAGCTCCACGCTTTGCACGGTGACGTATGGGCTCTGGTATTGAGCGTGCAGCATCGTCAACGTTGGGGTACTCGGAAAGATGTCGTCGGCCGCCGACGCGGAAAGCGCCAGTCCCGTGAAGGTGCCGAACCGTTCGAGGGCGGCAACGACCGGCCACCGGAGCGCGGCGCAGTAGGGGCAGTATTCGGCGCCCACGTAAAGCACGGCCGCGGTGACCTTGCCCGCGGGCGGCGTCCCCACGAGCGTCAACTGAGCGTCCTTGCCCGCTCCCGCGCGATCCCACGTCGCGCCGGGGATGGCGGAGAGGTTGCGGGCGACGTCCTCCGGAATCGGCGTTTGGCTGACAACCGCCGGCCGTGAAGCGATCCGCTGCTGGTGCACGGCCGCCGCGACGGCCACCAGCGCGAGTGCCGCCCCAAGCGCCGGCAGCAGCCACACCAGCCCCGTGGTCCGTCGGTACGGCCCGGTCCGGCCCGGGGCCCTGCGCTGACGACTTCTGATCGTGGCACGTGTCTCTTTCTGCATGAGACTCCCTTCGTTCACATTTGCCGTGTTCGCGTCGTCCCTCGGCGCGATCGTCCTGGGGCGTCCGCAAGGCCGACTGTAGCAATTCGCCACGGCCAGCGGCGTCGTCCTCCCCGTCGCAATCGCCTGTGGCGTCCGCGAGGCAGGTCCCCGAAGTAGGCGCATTGGTTCGCGTCGTCCCCCGGCGCAACCGCCCCGGGGCAACGCGCTTCCGGCCCGCGCCGGTTTGGTCCACGCCGCGGGCCACGAGGGTGGTTCTACTACTTCGATACGTCTCCGATACGTCAGGACGAGGCCTCTCCCGCCTCATGTGATAGGTGGTGGGGAGGAGGAGAATCGTCGTGAAGATCGAATCCTCACTGAATTTTACCGGGATGACACAGGTGACGTCGAGGCCGGCGACGCAGTGGCGCCGCGCGGTACAACATCCGGCGCTGGACCGTGTCGGCATGGTCGGACGGTTGCCGGCCCGGGGATGTCCCGGCGGAGATCCCGAACCGGCCCGAAGGGAGCGAAGCGACGCGCCGGGAGACTGTTACGGATGTCGTGGAGATTATTACGTGGGCATTATTCCTTGAACCGGAGCGTTCTCCCGAGTACCGCCGTCTAGTCTAAATCCCGGGGTCAGGGGTAACCAAGGTAACAAGGACATGAAGAGCGGTGCCGGCGGCAGGGGTGCGGCAGCCTTGGCAATAACTAGACGCTATGTCCGCCCGACGAGGTGATTGTGGTGTCGATCGAGCAAGTCCCCCAGGCTCGTATGCGAGTCTTGCGGTATCCTCTCGAAACGTTCAGTCAGGCCGCGAGCACGATGCGGAAGGTGCTGTACGAGATCAAGAAGGTCATCGTCGGGCAGGATCTGATGCTCGAACGGATCCTGGTCGCGCTGCTGTCCCGCGGGCACATTCTGATCGAGGGCGTGCCCGGACTCGCCAAGACGCTGGCGATCAAAACCTCGGCGCAGGTGCTGGACTGCCAGTTCCGGCGGATTCAGTTCACGCCTGACCTGGTTCCAGCCGACCTCGTCGGTACGCGCATCTACAATCAACAGTCCGGCACGTTCGAGGTCGAGCTCGGTCCTGTGTTCTCGAACCTCGTGCTCGCGGACGAGATCAACCGCGCGCCGGCGAAGGTGCAGTCCGCGCTGCTCGAGGCGATGCAGGAACGACAGGTGACGATCGGCAAGCAGACGTTCCTGCTGCCGGATCCGTTCCTCGTGCTGGCGACTCAGAACCCTATCGAGAGCGAAGGCACGTATCCGCTGCCCGAGGCGCAGGTGGACCGCTTCATGTTCAAGGTCGTCATCTCGTACCCGTCGTTCCACGAGGAGATGACGGTGGTCGACCGCGTCACTGAGCGGTCGCCGTCGGTCGATCACGTGATCACCGGCGCGCATCTGCTCGAACTGCAGAAAGTCGCGGAGGCGGTGTACGTGGATCCGAAGCTGCACGAGTACGCCGTGAGCCTCGTCAACGCAACCCGCCGGCCCCAGGACTATGGGCTCAACGACCTCGCGCGATTCGTGCAGTACGGGGCGAGCCCGCGCGGCTCCCTCAACCTCGTCATCGGCGCGAAGGCGCTGGCGCTGATGCGCGGCCGCGAGTACGTGATGCCGGAGGATGTGCGCGATCTCGCGCCGGAAGTGCTCCGGCACAGGATCCTGCTGTCGTACGAGGCGCTGGCGCAGGACATCACTTCGGACCATCTGCTGCAGCGCGTCCTGGACGCTGTGCCCGCGCCCAAAGTCCACATTGGAGACCCCTATGGAGACGCCAGAACGGGTGTTGAGGCGCCTCGAGTTTAAGGTCGTTCGCCGGCTCGACGGCTTTCTGTTCGGCGACTATCGCGGGGTCTTCTACGGACCCAGCCTGGACCTTGCCGAGGTGCGCGAGTACCAGCCCGGCGACGAGGTGCGGCGCGTCGACTGGAACGTCACGGCGCGGATGAACCGGCTGTTCGTGCGCCAGTATCTCGAGGAGAAGGAGCTCACGGCCTGGCTCCTCGTGGATCTGTCTCCCTCGATGTCGTTCGGTACGATCCGCCAGTTCAAGCGCCAGCTCGCGCTCGAGTTCGCCGGGGTGGCCGCGTACATCGTGGCGCGGCATGGCGACAAGGTCGGGGCGATTGCATTTCCGGCGCAGCGGGGGTACGCGTACATCCCGCCGCGGGCGGGCCGGTTGCACGTGCTCCGGATCATCCGCGATCTGTCGCTGGTGCCGGAAGCATCCGGCGGCGGGCGGACGGACCTCGCCACGCTGCTGCGGCAGCTCGGCCGCGTGGTGAAGCGCCGGTCCCTGGTGTTTCTGATCTCGGACTTTCACGCGCCGGAAGGGTGGGAGACGGCGCTGACGGAGATGCAGCGCCGCCACGAGGTGATCGCGGTCCGCGTGGAGGATCCCCGGGAGCGCGACCTGCCGGATGTCGGGGGAGTGTACCTTCACGACCCGGAGACGAACCAGCAGCTCTGGGTCGACACGTCGGACCGGCGCGTGCGACAGACCTACCGGGACCTGGTGCGTGCTCGGGAGGCGCGCTTGCTCCAGATCATGCAGCGGGCGGGCGTGGATATGCTCACCCTGTCGACCGGGGTATCGCTCGTCGAGCCGCTGTTGAAGTTCATCCTGTTTCGGAGGCGCCGCCGGTGGAATTTACCTGGCCGGTAATGCTGTGGGGGCTCCTCCTGCTGCCCGCGTTCGTCGCGTGGTATGTCTTCGGCGTGCGTCGCGTACGAAGCCGTGCGGTGGGCCGGTTCGCCGAGGCGGCGCTGTTCGCTCAACTGGCGGTCCGGCTCCCGATGCTGCGGCGCCACATCGCCACGGGGTTGTACTTCGTGGCGCTGGGGTTGCTGCTCGTGGCCGCGGCGCGGCCGGTCATGGCGGTTCCGATGCCGGTGGACAAGGCGGTCGTCTTGCTTCTGATCGACACGAGCGGGAGCATGGAAGCGCCCGACGTGCAGCCGACGCGGCTAGACGCGGCGAAGGACGCCGCCAAGATGTTCCTGGATAACTTTCCGTCCGGCCCGAGGGTCGGGCTCGTGACCTTCAGCACGTACGCGACGCTCAACGTGCCACCGACGACGGATCACCAGGCGGTCAAGGACGCGCTCGCCGCGCTGAGACCTCAGGAGTCGACCGCGATCGGTGACGGGATCGCGGCGGCGCTCAAGGCGATTCCAGGTCGGACAGTTCCGGCGGCGACCCAGCCGTCGTCGCCGTTCGGCCAGGCGCAGCTCCCGGCGACACCCCCGTCGTCAGACGCGTCCTCCGGCGACCTGGCGCCCGCGGCGATCATCCTCGCCAGCGACGGCGGCGACAACTCCAGTCGCAACGACCCGCTCAAGATGGCTATTCTGGCCAAACAGCAGAAGGTCAAGATCTACACCATCGGCCTTGGGACCCCGGGAGGCGGTGTCTTCAACTATCAGGGGCAGATGGTGCTCGTGCCCTTTGACCCGGCCCTGCTGCAGCAGATTGCGGCGATTACCGACGGGAAGTTCTTCTACGGGCCGTCCGCGAACGACCTGAAGCAAGTGTACCGCGATCTCGGACGCACGATCGGGTGGGAGACGCGGAAGACCGAGGTATCCTCGATGGTCGCGGGTGTGGCAGGCATGCTGATGCTGGGCGGAGGGCTCGTCTCGATGCTGTGGATGGGGCGTCTGCCGTGAGCTTTCTCGCGCCGGCCGCCCTGTGGCTGTACCTCCTCGTGCCCGTGCTCGTGGCGGCGTACGTCTGGATGCTCCGGCGGCCCGCGCGCGAACGGGTCATCTACTCGAGCCTCGACCTCGTCGCAAAGGCGGCGCGCGCCGGAGGACACTGGCGCCGGCACGTGCCCGCGATCCTGTATCTCGCGACGCTGTGCGGCGTCATCTTCACCCTGGCCCGGCCCACGGCGCCGGTGCCCGTGCCCGACAACCGGACGGTGGTGATGCTGAGCATCGACGTGAGCCGAAGCATGATGGCCACCGACGTCAATCCCAACCGTCTCGAAGCCGCGAAGACGGCCGCCGTGGCGTTCGTTCACGCACTACCGGTGGGGACCCACGTCGGGTTGGTATCATTCAGCAGCTACGCGACGCTCGTGACTCCGCCGACCGCGGACCATGACCGCGTGATCCAGGCCATCAGCAACCTCGACCTCGAGTTCGCCACCGCGATCGGCGATGGTCTGCTCGAGGCGGTATACGCCCTCCCGGGGCGCACCCGGTCGGAGGGCGTGACAAACACGTACAACCCGTACGCGCCGCCTCCGGGGCCGGCGCTGACCCCGGATGAGATCGACCGCCTGCCACCCGCGACCGTCGTGCTCATGAGCGATGGCCAGAGCAACCGTGGCGTGCCTCCCGAGCAGGCTGCGGTGGTCGCGAAAGAGTTCAAGGTGAAGGTGTACACGATCGGGCTCGGCGCCCCCGAGGGGACCTTCCTCGAGCTCGGCGGGCACAGCATCTTCGTCCGCCTGGACGAGGAGACGCTCAAGGAGATCGCACAGGTGACGGGCGGCACCTACCAGCGCGTGACCACGGCCCGCGACCTGAGCCGAGTCTACACGCACCTCGGTCGCGTCATCGGCTGGGAGCGGCGCCCAACCGAGGTCAGCGGACTGGCGTCGGTGGGGATCGCCGCGATGTTCATCGGCACGCTGGTGGTGTCGCTTCTCTGGATGCACCGGCTGGGCTGAAGCCGTGTCGTCTGCCGCCTCAGGTGACCGTCGAGCCGCCGTCGATCGCGATACTGGCGCCGGTCATCAGCGCGGCGTCATGTGACGCCAGGAACAGGACCGCGCCGGCGACGTCCTCGGGAGTGCCGGTGCGCCGGAGCGGTATCCTTCCGAGGCGTCTCGCGAGCCATTCAGGGTTCCGCACGTCCGCGCGATTGAGATCGGTTTCGATCAAGCCGGGGTTGACCTCGTTCACCCTGATGCCGTATCCGGCAAGCTCAAATGCCATCGCCCGGGTCAGCATCGTGATCCCGCCCTTGCTCGCCGCGTAGTGCGCCAGGCTGGGCGTGGCGACGCGCGCGCTGGAGGACGAGACGTTGACGATGCAGCCTTTCATCCCGTGAGCCACCATCCGGCGGGCCGTGGCCTGCGCGACGAGGAAGCAGCCCCGCAGGTTTGTGCCCATGATCCATTCCCACTCATCGATGGAGATCTCGAGGAACGGCGTCCGGCGAAGCACGCCGGCGTTGTTCACGAGAATGTCGACCGGGCCGAGGGCCGCTTCGACCTGGTCCAGCATCCGCTCCACCGCTTTGGCGTCGGACACGTCGGCCTGAACGGCGAGCGCGTACGAACCGCACGCCCCAATCTCCTCGACGGCGGTCCGTGCGTGATCCGCGTCGTGACGATAATTCACCGCGACGCTGGCGCCGGCCCGGCCGAGCCGGGTCGCGACCGCCCGTCCGATGCCGCGGCTTCCCCCGGTTACGAGGGCGACGTTTCCGGCGAGCGCGTAGCGATTCTCGGGCATGTGAGCTCTCCTCCTCGGACGATCTGGACGTGCGGGGGGCACGGGACCTCGGGCCGGCGGACCTATGCGCTCCCGGCCCCCGGCAGCCTGTCGTACCGGCGACTTGTCCCGCTCCTATTTCATGGCGGATCCCGTCGGGCCCTTGAGGGGCGACCGCGCCGGCCATGGCTCCGCACATCTGTTGAAACGTCGAAGGATTTGTTAACGCTCGGTAACGGGCTCATTAACGTCCACAGCATTCGCACCCAATTCACAGAATCGAGTGGAGGCAAGATTGGCGCGGGCCCGTCGAACCGTCCGGGGTAAGGTTGTGCACGAAGCCACGGCGCGCAGAGGGCCGGAAAGGAGCGACGACGGTGGGCATGCTGGATGACCGGGCGGCTGCTGTGACGGGGGCCGCCTCGGGGCTGGGACTGGCGATCGCGGCCGCGCTGGCCGCCGAGGGCGCCCGCGTGTGCATGGCGGACCTCAATGAAGAGGCGGGCCACGCCGCAGTCGAGAGGCTTCGACGTGAGGGGCGGCGGGTGGCGTTCACACATGTGGATGTCGCCGATCCGGCCTCCGCGCGTCAGATGATCGATACCACGATGGCCGCGTTCGGACGCCTGGACGTGCTCGTGAACAACGCGGGCCTTCAACATATCTCGCCGATCGTCGATTTCCCGGAGGAACGATGGAACTATCTGCTCTCCGTTCTCCTGACGGGGACGTTTCTGTGCACGAAATACGCGCTGCCGCACATGATCCGCTCGGGATGGGGCCGTGTGATCAACGTCGCTTCGGCGCACGGTCTCGTCGCGTCGCCGTTCAAGGCGGCGTACGTCGCGGCCAAGCACGGCGTTGTGGGATTCACCAAGGTGGCTGCCTGGGAGGTCGCTGCCCACGGGATCACCGTGAACGCCATCTGCCCCGGGTATGTCCGTACGCCCCTGGTCGAGCGCCAGATTGCGGACCAGGCACGTGTACACGGGATCCCCGAATCCGAGGTCGTCGCGAGGGTCATGCTCGAGCCCCAGGCCGTGAAACGCCTTCTGGAGCCCCCGGAGATCGGCGCGATGGCGGTCTATCTGTGCTCTGACGCCGCCTCCGTCGTGACCGGGACGGCGCTTCCGATCGACGGGGGATGGACCGCACGCTAGACGCGGGACAGACGGGATCTGGGGCGTCGCGCGGTCCGTCACCCAGGGGAGGTCGAGTCCTGGGGGACCGCCACGGAACCGCGAGGATGGAAGGAGCGCGACGGGAGGCGCCATGGGGTTCGGTGCGGAGACTGGCGCCGTTTCTCATTCCACTCACGCTTGGGATATGTCAGAGACGTCGCCGAACCGTTGGGGTGACGATTCACGCGCCGGAATCCCGCTCGCGACGGCCCCAACGGGAACCTGCGCCGCTTGGCGCGCAATACTGGCTCCTCGCCCGCCAATGCGCGATGCGCCTGTGGATCAGCCGCCCCGCAGGAGCCGTGCCTTGGCCTGTTCGAATTCCGCCTCCGTCAGCACCCCCTCGTCTCTGATCCGTGCAAGTTCGGTCAGGCGGGCGCCCAGATCCCGGGACGGCTCGGTGCTTGCCTCCACCGTCACGGTGTGGGCATCGCGCACCTTGCTTGTGATGATCGCCGCAACCCGTTTCATGTACGGCTTGCGCGGGATACCGAAGCTGACGGTATTCTCGTCGTTGTTCAGCTTGAAGGAGGTCAGGTCGGACGGCCGGGGCAGCCCCGTCGTGTCGATCCTGAGGTGACCGCCCAGCGGTCCGAGCCGCAGATCCACAGCAACGATTCGAGAATAGGGGATCGATCGCGTGCGCGCACCGAACAACCCCGCTCCGGTGACGAAGCCGGCCTTGATGATCAGGACGCGGCGATCGGTCACGGCGATCGCTTCCCCGGCCGACGTGCGAGCGGCGGCCTCGACGATCTCGTCCTCCTCAACATTGTCCCGGAGCCCCTTTCCGAGATTGCCCGGCAGCGGTTGCACGAGTTCCACCGGCGCGCTCGGTTCCGGTTGTTGTGGGTTGTCTTCCAGCGTCGGCACGATGCACCTCGACACCGCGCTCCGGCGCGGTCCGTGTTTGATCGGCTCCTGACGAACAAGGCCGGGCGGCTGCGCCGGCCCACTTAAGGATTCGATGCGCGAACGCAAATTCTTGGGGGGACCCATGGCGCAGACGCGCGCGGAGTTCCCCGTGCACTCCCCCCAGCGTCAGTGAACGGGTAGGGTGACCGGGGTGTCGACCGGGTTCAGATCATTGCGGTTGGCCGGGAGCGCTGTCACACACCCGAACGAGGACGCCGCAACCGCGTCCATTTCCACGGTGTCAGGATCGATCTCGCGCTGCCACGCGGCGAGCCCAATGACGTTCCCGCCCAGATCGAGCACGGGCCCGCCGGAATCACCGTCGGCTGGCGCAGCATACGCGGGAAAGCGGGTCGACAGGATCTCGGCGCCGTCGGCACTGCGGCGCGCACCCGCAAGACGACCGGCCACCTGACGCTGGGCACTCGGCCTCCCGGATGAGCGTCCAAATCCGAGCAGACGCACGCGCGACGCGGCCGGCACCGGACCGGTGCGGATCGGCAGAGGGACGGCGAGCAGCGGACGTACCGCTGGGCGAAAGCGCCAGAGTGGAAAGAGCGGCACTTCGGGCCCGACCCGGACGATCGCGACATCACGATGCAGCACACCGGCCCGCGCGCGCGAGGGATTCCAGCACTCCACCCGGGCCGCGTACTCCATGCCGTTCACCACCGCGACCAGCATCACGTTCGGACTACGGACCACGTCCTCGACCACGTGTGAGGCGGTGTACGCCTCACCCTGTCGATTGAAGAAGAAGGCGGACCCGTACTCGTAGGGCCTCCACACGTGCTTGTCCATCGTCACGAGCAAGAACGCCCCGGCTGCGGGACGGCGCGGGGCAGCCGCGACCCCGCCAGGTATGGTGAGGGCGGCGCCCAGGGCGACGGCGAGTCCGAGCGAGAGTGCGCGCCGCATGGCTTCTCCCTTTCTACGGCTGAAGAAACGAGTCTGCATCAGGGCCCCCGGTGCGCCCGTGTTCGATCGGCTCCTGACGAACCAGGCCGGGCGGCCGCACCGGCCTCTTTAAGGATTCGATGCGCGAACGCGAATCCTTGGGAGATCCCCGGCGCGAGGGGTGGAAGGCGGCGGGGTGGCCGGACGCCACGCTCCTGTGCGTCGATGATACCCGGTACACCGAACCGGCGGTTCTTCTACGAGATCGACCCGTTTCGCGCACCTCAACTCCTGCGGAACGGCTCGGAACGTCCGAGCCTCGAACCGGGCGCGCTGGATTGGAAACTCGACCGGAACGATCTCTGGTGGGGCCCCCTGTGGCTCTGCTGCCGCACGGGGAAAAGGAGAAGCACACGACCTCGACACAAAGCAAGAACCGCCGCGGCTACTCCGGCCCTGAATAGGGGGTATCCAACGCCGCCAGTGACAACTTTGTCGTAAGTTTAGCGCAGCTTGGTTCGCCCTCCGAATGTCCCTTGATCAGGTCATCACCCGATGTTCGGACAACACTGATATTTGTACGATTTGCGACGCGGCGGGAAGTTCGTGACGAGAGGAGCCGGGGACATGACGCGTTGGCATCGCCGCTCCACCAACGGGGCGGCTGCAGAGTCGGGGGGTAAGGTCGAGCGGCGGGACATGACTCCACTCGGGGTCGCCCGACGTGAGCGGTTTGAGGAATCATTGGATCGACTCCGCGCGCTGGGCCTGTCACCGGTTGCCGTGGAACACTACCGCCGTCTGGCCCGCACGACTCATAAGCTTCCTCACCAACTGGTATGCGCAATGGCTGAACACACTGCGGACGATGCCGCGCTGATGGCACGGATCGTTTACGGCGGCGGTCCCGCCTGATGGCACTGCATCCGGCGTGTCACGCGGTAGAAAACTACCTCGCGGGTTGGTTCCCGGAAGGCGTCATTCGCGAATTTGAGTGGACGGCACGGCGGGCTTGGGTGTTCGAGGTCAGCGTGCCTACGCTCAAGTTGCAACTCGTGGTGAGTACCGACTTCTTGGATAAGACAAGCGACGGTGACATTGGCCGGCTTCTGCACGAATGGTATGTGGCCAGTCGAATGCGGATAGTCGGCACCAAACGGTGGGTGTACCTTTCACACGACGGCGTAAGTGTCGGAGAGCCGGAATTCCCGCGGCGAGCCACATCAAGCACATTCGGATGGGGCGGTACCCGTAGAATCCACGCCCTCACCGCCAGTTAACCACGAGACGATCAACCACGGCCGCTTGCGCCGCTCGCATACGTGCACTCGACTCCGCGGCATGCACATCATGTCTGGGCGCTTCTCCCCAAGCGCAAGATCGCGAGAGGTGACTTCATCGTCAAGCGAGACATACCCGACGACTCAACGTTCTGGATTTGAAATCCGGCGAGTACCAGCAATGTTGGGATTTTCCCCACGAGCGTTTGGTGGTTGAACACTGTACTCGTGCAATAATGTACCGAGGTACGCGCGCTCCTCCGATGTTGTCAGAACGCCCGCGCGGTGCCGTTCGCTGATCCTGTCTTTTGCGTCGATGGTAAGAAGGGAAAAAGGCAGACGGTCGGAGACGGCCTGTTTACCATGCCTTCGGGAACTCGGTAGATCAATCGGCCAGTACTGTAGACGCCCGTAGCTCAGACGGATAGAGCGGTCGCCTGCGAATCTCCCGGTCGGGCGTCACTGCATGGTTGCGTCAGGATCACGGGCAAGCACCTCGCCGACTATCTCCGCGCTCGGCTCCTCCTGCCACCGCCCTCGAATCTGTTTCAGCGCCTTCAGCCGCCCCAACTCTGACCATCTCGACCTTCAGGCGATCCACAACGGAGGGGCTGAAGAGCCGGTGGCGAACGATCATTTCGGCCTGGCTTCAGTCATAGGTCGAGATTCCGGCTGAGAGCGGACAGGGCGCCGGCGGGTTCGCATCGTGCTACGTGCCCGTTGGACGGCCCTCTGGGGGGAGCAGTTGGCACGCTGGCTGGCGGGGTTGACGCTTGCGGCGTTGTTCGTGGCGCTGCCGCGCGGCGGCCCTGCTGGTGCTTCCGCAGGATGCCCGCCACTCCCGGCGCCCTACGACGGCCCGATCTTCGACGCCAGCGTGCAGGCGTGGGACTCGAACCTCCAGGGCCTGATCGAAAACATCGCGGGCACGGGCGTCACGCGCATCGCGTTGTTCGCGAACACCCGGCAGGGCGGCGACGCGGCCGTCGCGGCGGTGCTGGCAGCGCAGCGGGAACACCCGGACCTGATTGTGGCGGGCACACCAAAGATCGGGTTCATTCTCGGCGGCGACCTCCCGGCGGAGTACGTCTCCACCACGCTGGCTGGCATCGCCGACCGCACGTACAGGTTTATCGGCGAGATCCTCTACACGCACGGTGACAAGCCAGACCACCCACCGACCAGGAACGGAGAAGTCTACGTCGACCCGCTCGCCCACGGGACGGTTCACCTGCTCGACGGGATCAAGGGCCGTCATGTACCGCTCCTGACGCATTGGGAGAGCTGGGCCTGGGACCGCGACTGGCCGCACTTCGACCGGCTGTACGCAACGTGGCCGCAGCAACAATTCGTGCTGCCGAGCCTCGCTTACGGCTCGCCGGAACAGGCGGACACCGTTTTGTCCGCGCACACCAACGTCTGGGGAATCATCTCGCGCCTCGTGGACGGGCGGTACCAGTTTGTCGATCCGGCGAAACAGGCGAAGCTCGGCCCGCCGATGTCCGACGCGTGCGGGGTGTTGCGGTCCGACTGGCGTGCGCTGTTGCTCAAACACCGCGACCATCTCATGTACGGGTCGGACGACTATGCTACCGCTCGTGTGGGATGGGATGTGTATCCCGGCATCATCCAGAAGTACCGCCGCATCGCGGGCCAGCTCCCGCCGGATGTCGCTAGAGAGATCTCGTGGGACAATGCCGCGGCGCTGTACGGCGGGCGGTAGCGCCGCGGCAGGTCCGAGGGTATCGGGATGCAGGGCTATAACGGGATGACGCAATTCTTCCCCGGGGCGGTGCTCTCGTTCACGCGGCGCGCCCGGCCAAGCGACGCCGGCGTCGGTGCCGGGGTGCTGGCTGGGATGATCACGCTGGCCGTCCTGGCCGCCGCGAAGATGGCGGTCGTCGAGGGCGTGAACACGGGCATCGCCGCGCTTATCGTCAATGCCGTGGTGCTCGTCGTTGTGAGTGCGCTTGCGGGCGCGTTCCGTGCCGAAGGAACGACGCCCCGCACGCACCCGCCGAGCGTGTCCCCGGGAGGTGTGTGATGCCTACGCCATCTGAGTTTGCCAACGCGCATCGGGCGCAGTTCGAGCAGGAACTGTGCGATCTGATCCGGATCCCGAGCGTCAGCACCTTGCCGGCCCATCGGGACGACATGACGCGCGCGGCCGACTGGGTCGCGCATCATCTTACGAGCATCGGTATGACCGTGGACGTGATCCCGACCGAGCGCCATCCCCTGGTGTACGCCGAACGGCTGGATAGGCCGGGGCGACCCACGGTGCTCGGATACGGCCACTACGACGTGCAACCGGTGGACCCGCTCGAGCTATGGGAGACGCCGCCGTTCGAGCCGGCCGTGCGGAACGGCGCCCTCTACGCCCGTGGCGCGTCTGACGACAAGGGCCAGATGTTTACGCTCGCCGCGGCGGTGAGGGCGTATCTTGAGACAAAGACTCCCTTGCCGGTCAACGTGAAGCTGATCATCGAGGGGGGGGAAGAATCGGGCGGCGAGGGGATCGAGGCCTACGTTCGGACTCACGGCGATCGGCTGCGCGCCGACGCCGCGCTGGTTCTGGATGAGAGCGTGTTCGCCCCCGGACTCCCGGCCATCTCGCTCGGGCTGCGGGGGATCGTCGGCGGCGAGATCGAGGCCATCGGCGCCGCGCGAGACCTCCATTCGGGGATCTACGGCGGCGTGTCGCCCAACCCGTTTATCGCGCTGGCCGAGATCATCACGGGGCTCAAAGACGCGGAGGGGCACATCCGCATCCCCGGGTTCTACGACCGCGTCATTCCACCTGATCCGTCTGAGAAGGCCGGGTGGGACCGGCTGCCCTTCGACGAAGCGGCGCTTCTCCACGACAAGATCGGGGCCGCCGCACTGATCGGTGAGCCAGGGTACAGCCTGCTGGAACGGATGTGGGTGCGCCCCACGCTCGACGTTCATGGAATGCCCGGCGGGTTCATCGGGGCCGGGTCAAAGACCGTGATCCCCGCGCGCGCGACGGCGAAGGTCAGCATGCGCCTCGTGCCCAAGCAGCAGGTCGCGGAGATTGAGCGCTTGTTCGAGGCGCACGTGCGGGCGCTCGTCCCACGCGGGACCCGGGTGGAGATCCGCCTCCGGCAACGTGCGACCCCGGTCGCGGTCTCCTCGACGCTGCCTGCCGTGGTCGCGGCGCAGCGGGCGCTCAGCGAGGCGTTTGGTCGAGAGGCTGTGTTCACCCGGTCGGGTGGATCCGTCCCCATCGTCGCCGACTTCGTCGAACGGCTCGGGCTCCCCACCGTGATCACCGGCTGGGCGGTGCCGGACGCCAACGCCCACAGCCCGAACGAGAAGCTGGACCTGGAGCACTTCCATCGTGGTATCCAGGCCGTGATTCGGTTTTTCGAGCACATCGGCAAGCCCGGGTAGCGCGTTCGGGAGGCGCTGTGCCGGTCACCGCACAAAGCGAGGGGGCTAATGCGACGCGATGTCGCCCCCCTCGTCATTCTTGCGTGACGGCGCAAGGCCCGGGTTTCTGCCCATGCGGCAGACGCGGACGATGAGCGGGGACGCATGCCGACAAGCCGGGGTCGCGCGCGGGAGTATTGTTGAACATCCGCTGCCCGCCGCCCTTGATCTTCGTCTCCTCGCACTCATGCGGTGCCCACAAGACCAGACCGGAATTCAACGCGGTAGAGGAGGGAGACTTCACTGACGCGCCGTACACGAAAGGATGGGTGAGGATCTGCTTCTTGGATGGGAACGCCCGGGAGCGTGAAACGGGCGCAAAGAGGGGTGACAGGCATGGAGGAGAGGGCGGTACGTAGGCTGGTCCGCGACCTCCGAAGCGGCCGGTTAAGCCGCCGCGAGGCGATCAGCCGGCTCATGGCGCTCGGGGTGTCGGCGACGGGAATGAGTTCGGTGCTCGCTGCGGCGGTCCCGCAATCCGCGCGGGCCGCGGCTGCCGGACGAGGCGCGAGCGGCGTGCTGAAGCTGCTGTATTGGCAGGCGCCGGTGATCCTGAACCCGCATCTGTCCCAGGGCGATAAGGATTTCCACGCCTCGCACCTCTGCTGCGAAGCGCTCATGTCGGCGGATACTGCCGGCAACTTCACGCCGGTGCTGGCGGTGAACGTGCCGTCGCGGGCGAACGGACAGGTCGCGGTCGACGGGCGGTCGGTCGTGTACAGACTGAAGCGGGGCGTCAAGTGGGCGGACGGGCGTCCATTCACGGCGGACGACGTCGTCTTCACCTTCCAGTTCGTCGCGAACAAGCAGACAGGGGCGACCACCTACGGTAGCTACGCGAACGTCGCGAAGGTGGAGCCCGTGGATCCCTACACCGTGAAGATCACGTTCAAGGCGCCCACGCCCGCCTGGTATCTGCCATTTGTGGGGACCCTGGGCATGATCCTTCCCCGCCACGTGCTCGACGCGTACGTCGGCGCCAACGCGCGCAACGCGCCGTTTAATCTGAAGTCCTTCGGCACGGGGCCGTACATGGTCGACAGCTTCCGGCCGGGAGACCTCGTCGTATACAAGGTCAACCCATACTACCGGGATCCCAACAAGCCGGCGTTCAGCGAGGTGCAGCTCAAGGGCGGTGGGGACGCACCGTCCGCGGCGCGCGCGGTGTTCGAGACCGGCGAGTACGACTACGCGTGGAATCTGCAGGTGGAGTGGCCCTTGCTGCAGCACATGATGGCGGAGGGCAAGGGCCAGCTGCTCGCCAGCGCGGGCGGCGGGGTCGAGCAGATCTACTGCAACATGACCGATCCGAACAAGACGGTCGATGGCGAGCGGTCCTCGATGAAGGCGCCGCACCCGTTCCTGTCGGACGTGAAGGTGCGCCAAGCACTGGCGCTCGCTGTAGACGGGCAGACGATCGCGAAGCAACTGTACGGTCTCGAGGGTGACGCCACCGCAAACGTCCTGACGATCCCGACGAGCCTCTCGTCCAGGAACACGAAGATCGTGTTCGACGTCGCCAAGGCCAACCAGCTGCTCGACGAAGCCGGGTATCGCCGGGGCCCGGATGGCATCCGGGCGAAGGGCGGCGTCAAGCTCGAGATGACGTTTGCGACGACCGTGAACACGCTGCGGCAGAAAGAACAGGAGATCATCAAGCAGGGCTGGGCGCAGCTCGGGGTGGCGACGACGCTCAAGGCGGTCAACGCCAGTGTGTATTTCAGCAGCTCACCCGGCAACGACGACACCGTCACGCACTTCTACAACGACGTGGAGATGCTGACCTCGACGTTCAACTCACCGTTCCCGTCGCAGTACATGGGCCGGTTCTACAGCGGGGAGCCCGCCAAGGACGTTGCGCAGAAGGAGAACAACTGGTCAGGCCTCAACATCACGCGGTGGGTGGACAAGCAGTACAACACTTGGTACGACCAGGCGCAGGCCGAGCTCGATCCGAAGAAGAGCGCCGAGCTGTGGATCAAGATGAACGACCGTGTCGTCGATCAGGCCGCGTCGATCCCACTGATCGACCGGAAGATCGTGTCTGCCTGTGCGAATAGCCTGGACGTGGGACCGAACCTGAGTCCGTTTGACGACGAGACGTGGAACATCGCCGACTGGGTCCGGAAGGTCTAGCAGGAGCGTAGGGCGGCGGCGCCGAGTCGAGGAAGGTCTCGACGGCCTCAATACGCCCCGGAGCAAACGCTGACGGCTTGCCGCCGTGTGAGTACAGGTCCGGCGCCAGCGCAGCATATCCCGCCGTGGCAAACCGACGGACCAAGCCCTGGATGTGGCCGTCGACGCCCCACACTTCCTGGATGACCAACACGGCAGGCAACGGCTCCTCGATACGGGCCGGCCAAGCCATGTACGATTGTACCGGCACAATGCAGCCTGCAATACCGCGACCAACGGTCCGATCATGATCGTCTCCAAGGTGTACCACCACTTGTCGGGCATCAGGCGAACCGATCACGGTTCGCTGCACGACCTCGAGTTCCGCGGAGGTTCTGACGCCCACGTGCAAGATTGTACCGTTCCCGCCCGAAGGCGGTTCCCCGGCTAGCTGGTGGCCGGGTTGAGCGGCCCTCGGGCGGGATTCGGCGGATTCGGGAACGTGGTTCGCAGGTTCAGACGTTGGCGCTGAGTGGCGCGGGAGGGCCTGGACTTGGTCGCACAGGACGCTGATGCCTTGGTCCTTGACGTCGAGTCTTCCCCGGAATAGCGGCATTTCATCGAGGCGCAGCAATTTCTCCTTGAAGAAGGCTTTCGGGAACACGATCGCCTCGACGGCCCCTGATAGGTCCTCGACCGTGGTGAATGCCATCGGCGCACCTGCTCGTGTAAGCTTCCTGCCAACAGCCGTGACGAGCCCGCCGATCAGTACCTTGGCCCGATCTTCAAGGCCCCCGAGCTCGCCGATCGGGATCGCCTCGGCGGCCACGAGCGCTGCGGTCCATTCCCGAACCGGGTGATCGATGATGTACAGTCCGAGCATGTTGCGCTCCATGGCAAGCAGCTCGCGTCCGGGCCACGGGCTCGGTTTCGAAAAGCAAGCTTGGGTGGCGCCTCCGCCGACGGGCGATACGCTGGGGCCTAGCACGGGACGTCGTCGAGGATCTGAAGGAGTCGCGTGCGCGGTTGGCGCCGTCCTACGCCGACCGGGCGAGTTGTTCACCTGCACGCCCACACCGAGTAATGAGCCTCCCTAGACTTGACACACGGGATTTCGGACTGGCCTGCGCGCATGCTCCAACGGATCTACGAGACCAGAGTCCTGAGGGAGCCTGGCCGGGATGCCCTGCTCTGCGCGTGCGCCGAGCTGTATGGGCGCGCCAAGCGGACGCTGCTTGCTCGGCTCTGCGCCGGCGCGCCCCTCGCGCCGCTCAAACGCGCCTTCCTCGTGCGCTTCGGCCTGACCGCCAGGCAGTTCAAGGCGCTTGCCGCCGAGGTGCGCGGCGCGATCGCCGGGATCAAGGAACGACGTCCTAAACTCACCGCGAGCCTCGAGCGGAGAATCGCGCGGGCGTCTGGTGACTCTTTGGTGTCCATCTTCTTCGGAAACAACCCAAGAATAGCTCACGCTTTCGGTTGCAGGTCGATCGTCTTGGCGATGGAGAGCAGCGCGCTGGGATCGTCGCAGGCCGAGACAGGACGATGGCCCCGGAACGCGGTCCTCCACCGCTCAGCGCCGTCATTTCCACGGAATTGTTGAAGCGTGTGGCATAGTTCCTGGCCCAACGGTCGCCGACCATGTTCGGGAGCGAGAGGCTGCGGCTGTCTGCACTCGGCGAAGGCAGAGTGCGATCAGGAGACCCGCATCACGCCGACTCTGACCAAGCTTTCGCCCAGCCCGAGAAGCAGTCGGCCTGCGAGGAGGACCAGGAAGGCCATCAATGGCACGTGGAACGGCAGGCCTGCGGCCAATGAGATCAGCGCCCCAGCAGCCTAAAAGGCCAGCCCGCGCCCCACCGCGACTTTGGCACCGCGACGGTCGGACAAGCGGGCGGCGTGCCCCCGGGGTGACGATGTGGCGAGAAAGGCGATGCCTACGCCGAGCCCGGCCGAGACATTGCTGAGCCCAAGCCGCTCGGTTACGTAGACCGGCACGATTGGGAGGGGTATGGCGACGCAAAGATAAGAAACGAAGAGAACGGCGGTCAGCGAATGTCCAATTTCTGGAGACCAATTTACGGCCGCTCTGGGCACGCCACGGCTCTCCGTGTGGCCGAGTCCATAAAGCCTATGACGCGACCCCGTGTTTCATCCAGTCAGTGCCACAGGTCACGCCCGACTACAAGCCGGTGGATCTCTGTCTCCGAGAAGACTTCGGGAAACTGCTCGACCAGCTTGGGCGCTCGTATGGGGCAATCGGATTCTGGGCGAGTAATCCTTCCCGATGTAGGAACGTGAAGAACGTATGCAGCCCGCGGAAGTGATGGTGCACGGAGCCCGGGCAGAGCCGCTCTTGGAGCTTGGCAAAGTGGATTCTAATGAGCCGTGCGTCGACCTCATCGAGGCCCCTGTCTCCGAACCGCCGCTGGAAGGCCCGTAGGACGTAGCGGTAGCTGCGGAACGTCCGGGCGACCGTCCCTCGACCTTGGCGCGGCTATTTCAAACGCCTCCCAGGCCTTGGAGAAAGGGAGGGGCTGTGGTACAGTTTCCATGGTTCTACCCCCAGGGTGTACCGCTGCTCTCACGCCGAGGGGTGCGGGCACGATCCTCTGGGAGGCGCAATTTACGACGGGTTCGCGCGCCCGTAGCTCAGGGGAGAGAGCGGCTGCCTTCTAAGCAGCGGGTCGGGGGTTCGAATCCCTCCGGGCGCGCCAACTGAAAACCGCTGAGAACCTTGCGCTACAAGGCTTCCCGTTTGATCTTGCGCCGGATGTAGCGAACGCCTACTGATCCCACACGAGGACACCGAAAGACGCCCAGGGACGGCCGGATGTGGCGCGAAAATTGGAGGCAGGCCTAGATCACCGGGGGGGCGAGCATCGTCTAACCCAACTTCCGCAGTTGGAGGGCAAAACTCCTTATTTTTCAACGAAAATGAGGCCCAGTCTTCACTACAAAGTGACCGCCTCCAGGTGCGTGGGCAGGCTGAGCCCCAGCCGCTGAAGGAGAATGGCCTGGTGTTCGGTG
>Ga0187784_10000270_pt1 | contig 36480 bp, 42 predicted proteins | sample 1015_SJ02_MP15_2_FD_132964 | JGI IMG/M metagenome (GOLD analysis project Ga0187784, IMG submission 132964) | Tropical peat soil microbial communities from peatlands in Department of Meta, Colombia - 1015_SJ02_MP15_20_MG | ecosystem: Environmental > Terrestrial > Soil > Wetlands > Peat | place... | reverse complement strand
GGCGATCATATTCATAATCCCGACATTCGCGGTCCTAGTGAGCCCAACAATCTTCTATCCCACGATACTCTTGCTCCTTCCAGCGTTCTTCTTCCTGATGGCCTACGGACGTCTTGGCGAGGTTGTAGCAAAATACGGTCCCGTAGCCGTACTTGGTGAAGCAGTGCCTGGCGTAGGAGTCGCACCCACGCCCCCACCGCCGCAGCCCATAGTCGGCATACCGGTGCCCGGCCCGGTTGCGGTTAGTGGCCCCATGATGCCTCCCCCTATACCGCCTCCGCCGATGCCAATGCCGGAGTACCAGACGCAACCGACAGCACCCAGGGTTCCGCAATGTCCGACCTGCGGCCGCGACCTGTATTATGCGGCGAACCACCGTCGATGGTACTGCCAGACCTGCGATGCCGGTAACGTACCTACGACATTCCGTTGAACTCCCCTCCTTCCCTCCTTCCCCTTTCTCTCCTTCACTCATTACGGTAAGTCCCCTACGCTATCCGTCCAATGACCCAGTAGTGAGCTTCTATTCGTCATCATCACTCGCCTACGATACGTACTTCTCCTGTTGACGCTGAATTTTCAGTTCCCTTAGCTGCTGTTCATAGTCGTGAGACTTCAATTCGTTAATAGTGGCTTCATCCTCCAAGAACTTCCGTAACGTCTCCTGAGTCTCCTTAGAGATACCACGCTTAGACACGTCAAGAAATTGGCATAGTATCATCCAGTTAAGAGCCGTTGAATAAGTTGCATCCCAGCCGTTGTCAATCAAAATAGCCCATAATTTCCGAATCTTCTCATCTAGTATGGGGTGGATAGCCACTGTCTTCTTTATCACAGGCATCGTTTTCATCACCTAGTATGCTAGTCATACTACGCTATAAGTATTACCTACCAAAGTAAGCCTTGATAGGGGAAGGTGAGACATTCGCTATCGGTAGACAGCGTAACAGAGCGATGTTCCCACATTGGAATTAGCGGAGTGCGCTTTCCAAGCCACTTGCAACTTAGTAGGTGAACTGCTGGCCCTTCAACCCAAACCTCTCAAGCTGCCAATGGGCGATAAAGCAGTAATCTATAGGAGAGACCCAAACGAATGGACTGTCATCCGAACTAATCCGCCTATAAATCGTAAGTACCTTGACTGGCCAAGACCAACAATACTAGTATCTTGTAATGACAAGCCAATTGTTGCTATTGTAGTGAGGAACTGGGAACTACACCGATACTGGTCACAGAAACAGATAGAACGCATGGTGGTGCAGCCCTTTATTCCTGTAGCATCGGTTCCGTGCATCCTTTTGCTTTTGACGACAAACGATAAGTTCCCGAAAAAATGGCGTAGCCTAATTGAAGAATGCAAAATCAATATTCGACCCGTTCACCCTCTACCACTCCCAGAAAAAGAAAGCAGTCTTGACTCCTCTATTCTAGAAATGCGTGAAATCCTAAAAGACTACGTCACAGCAGACCGCTTAAACAAAGAAGCCTATGATATCGAGTTCCCAATTAAGCTCCAAGGAAAGAAGTTTAACGAACTTAAGAAACGAAGCCTCGAACGTCCAGTTTTCAAGGTACTCCTAAAGCTTATCGACCTATATACCGACAATCAACACAAAATACAGACGAACAACGGCCAAGTCGTTGCCAGATGGCCCAGAGGAATAACTTTGACTTACCATCGCCACAATACTGAAAAGGATACCAGCGTTCCGGATTTCGTCGTTGCTCGACATCACAAAACCCTAGCAGTCATTGAATGCAAGAACGTTAACCCTGAATTCGTGGTTGGAGCAAGCCGCAAATGGTTCGAGACGCAATTCTTGTCGAGATTCCAGAAGTATAAGAGAGACAGGAAGTGCAAGAAGTTCGGAATCTTTAGCTTCTTCAGACTCATTCCAGACCCTGATTATGGAGACGAAGTACTCAGGAGACTAGAAAGGGAGAGAGTAGACATAATCGAACTGGGAGAACAACCGATTGATCAAACGCAAGAAGAAGCAGATGCTACGGTAAACCGCCTCCTCTTTATCATCATTCCAAAAAACCCGAAATTCGGAAATCTCACAAAGGCCCTACAAACCTTGAAACGGGTAAGAGTAAAACGACGCCCAGTAGTACAAAACTAAGTTCTCATGTATTAAACATAGTAATCTTCTTCTCTTTTACTCAGTTACTCATGATGCATAAACTACGCCCATTCACCCACAGGTGTAAGTTCCATTAGGCTTCCTCCTAGTCGTTCTTTTCTTCATGTTTCCTAACTAAGTAAAGGACACCTGGGCGATTAGGGTCCTTAGAGTCATCCACCTTCTTAGGCAGTTTGTCCGTTAGCATCACTTTAGGCACGGGAAGCCTTCCAGTCTTGTTTACGATGCGGCAAAGTTGACAATCCTCTTTGGTGCTTTCTGAATAACTGAGGACGTTTGGATGGCCTGGGTTTCCCTTGAAGTCAGGTCCGAATGGAGTTATGGGTCTCCCTTGTTCATCTTTCTTCCAATCCCAAACTACCGTTCCCTTCCACCCTTCAAACTGAGCTTGGGAAAGCACTTCGTGTCCACCAGAAAAACCAGCTATCACCTTGAAGAGATGTATTGAGCCATCGTTAACCTTCGTGGCGATAAAGATAACCAAAAAGGTTCACACCTGTTCTCATATGATTGGCTTACTGCCCAAATTGTGTTTCGATCAATCACAATAGAATCTTAAAATTTTCCAAGAAACACCCGCAAACGTCGGTAAGGTGCATCATTCCCTGTGTAAGATATCTTAAGCTTAAGTTACCTATAGAGCATCTTACCTTAACCTTAAGTGAAGTTTTGCGCTTAAGATACTCACTTAAGCTCGTTTTACCCATACTGACACGTCCAGTAGAGAAAATTACCCAGGAAGACAATCTTAACCTTAAGCTGCACTTAAGATATCTACCTTAAGCTTAAGCAGGGTTTAAGGTGGGCATTTAAGGTCAAGATGACTAATGCTGGGTCAAACGTTCACTGTATGCAAGCTTTAGTCGGCTTTTGCCAATTGTAGGTTGGCGTAGCTGTGAGCAAGCGAACCTTAAATTTTCCTCCAGAAATCACTGTTATGGACAGACGGTTACAGCTCTTTCCTCTCTGAATCTAGGTGCTTCGAGCGAACACCCATGATGCTTTTCGGTGAAGAGTCGGGAATCTATTGTTTCTGATTTCATTAGGGCTTATTGTGCACGGATTAATTCCTCTTCTTGTTTGAGTGTCAAAAATACCGACGGAAATACGGATGCATGTGATTATTCTTATGCGTGCTAAAGTTGGCGATATTCAGGTGAGCTTGCGGAAACTGATCAATCAGGTCGAAGTAGGTCCATCCCTGAATCAGCATAGTATCGATTTTCTCACGCAGTTCAGGTTCAAGTTTACCGATTTTACATTTTCCTGGACACTGGCTGTACGCTTTTCCTGAGGTTAAGATTCCATTTTCGAGCTTGGTCCACGTATATTTATCACACTTCCAGCAGACAAGCAGAGGAGGTTCAAACGAGCAACCAGAGTTCTGCATGCAGCCACAGTGTGCACATTGCGTAGTTACCATTGAAAAATCACCTCTATAAATTCAGATTCTGAAAGAAGGATTACGGAAACGGTTTGAAGCTGTTCTTAATCCACACCGCCATAGTCAGACGATTCTTCCACACTATAATATAGCGAAAAGGTGTACCTTAAACCATGTCGAGAATGGCTATGTGAAAGTCACTAAAGCGTGAGCTGAAGTGAAGTTGTCGGTTTACCTTGTAAAAAAATCGGTTGACAGATTGTTCAAGAATAGTATCTCCTTCCTTACCGTTGAAGGGTAAGATGGCTGAAGTAGCAGGAATCAATGCGAATGGCGAAAACAAGTGGCTTACCATAATGCAAAATGCGAGGCGTGAAACTCCAAACTCTTAAAACCGAATAGTTACACTTTTCCTACCGTCTTGAGTTGTCCCGTGATTTCGCACTACTGCTAATCATCCTTGGTCTGTTTCTGGTAGTCGGCAGCATCTATATCGGATTAGGTTCTTGCTCGTATAATGGTGTTCAAGCCGCATTACTTCATATGCCAACCTGTGACCAATTGATTTTCGAATTTTTTGCAGGACTCATAATCGGCATTGCTTTCCTTGTGGTTGGCTCGGTAGAGGCATCGTTGTCCAGAAAGAGAAGATACCTCCGAGATGCGCAGTAAGGTCAATAGGTTCGACTCCATAGCGGTTAATGGTGGAATTTAGTTGGCTATGAGTCTTGGACTCGACGAAGCTATTCGTCAAGCAATTCGTCAGACACGGGACTATGCACAATCATTAGCCGAATCATCACAGCGTCTTGAGAAATCATCAAAGCGCCTTGAGGTAGCGAACTACATTCTAATCGCTGTTTCGGCAATCTTGGCTATCGAAACCGCTGTACTGATAACGGTTACTCTAGCATTCCATCACTAGACTGAACGAAAAGTAAGAGCCTTTCAAACCAAACGTAGAGGTGACGTTACCTATCCGAACCTGCTCTATTACGACCAGTTACATTGACTGAATGACTGTACCAATCTTTCGGACTCAGACGGGGTAACGTTACTCCGCTTGGAGGACTTCGGTAACATTGGGCTTTTCCAAAACATGAGTCGATCCAACACATAGTGAAGCGATTGGCTCGCACGCTGCTAGCAAGAGGTTTAGCCGTTAAGCCTAGAACATTTCAGCTTACCCTAATTTCCTGTCTGTTCATTTTGGGATTATGGCCAATCTTTGCATTCCGAAAATTGATTGGCGGCAAACTATTCTTTGCTGCACTCATACTGCCACTACTTGTCTCTCTGCCATCAGTCGTTAGGTTACTGTACACCTTTCCCGTTATGTGTCGCATGACATCTGTTGGATTCATGAATTATGCGATAAGCCAACACGCACCTCCACCTACAGGTTTCGTGTTGAGGTTGTGGGACGTAATGATGTATGGTTCATTGTGGCAGATCGATTTCATCATGGCTTCTGTAATCGGAGGGTTCACGCTTTGTACAATCACCGTAGATTGCTTGGTGTGTCGGAAATTGATAAAGCGAATAGTTGCCTTCGTGCCAGAGCTCTCCTTAGCGACTAACAATAGCCGACGATTTGGGCGTTTCAAAAAGCCATTCGCTAAGATTGACCTAGTCGCTAACCGAATTGATTGTTCTTCTAGCTAATTGAGATTGAAAACTCATCGACACATTGAAGTCGTAGGTTAACCTCCCTGATTGAAAATAGCCATTGGGGTGGCATCTACGAGGCGTAATTTCTTCATTCTCCTTACGAAAGAGAACAATCTGCAAGTTTGCATGAATTTCGGAGTATATGGCGCAGATATGAGTCAGAATGACCAGCACTCCTTGGGAAACGTTAAGACTGGCGATTTAGCTCTCATTTGGGTTCCGGACTCCAAATCGCTGTATGGGCTCTTCGAGATTACTTCACCATTATTTTATCAGGACATGGATATCGGATGGGATCATCTTTGGCCTTATCGATGTAAGTTCAAGGCTTGGGATGGATGGCTTCGCACAGTAGAGTCGAAAGCGAAACTGATGTCGTTCGTAAGCAAAGAAATGACTACTCTAACCGACCTGACAAACCTTGGAGGATACATCCATACGCTGCTGTATGATGAAGGCTCACGACTTGTTCGGTTCTTCATAGCGAACTCAGTCATGAAGAAACCAAAAGATATGTTTCCACACTATGGCGACAGTATTGACCCGAATAATCCAACTCCATTTAGTTTTCAATCCAAGCTCGCAAACAACATGCCAGAATACGTCTTGGAGCTATACATACTCCAAAACAAGAATAAACTGGAAGAAATTGTAGGGTCAGACGTGTCCGAACGTTACAATATGCTACGTGGATATCAAGGACGATATCTCGATATAATGACTGTACACAGAGACGAAGACGGCAAGATGCTGAAATCAACAATCTTAGAACTCAAGGCCAGACAGTTGGATAGTTCAGAATTGAACAGAGGCCTCGATCAACTCAGTTCATACATGTTCTGGGTAAGAGACCAGATCGAGAAAGGAAAAATATCAGGAGACGTGGACTCCGTCTTTGGAGTACTTCTTGCACCCAACCCATTATCCAGCATACCCTCTGACTTACAGACGGAAATAAAGGACCATGCTGGACAGTTCGGCATTGACCCTAACAAAATCAAAGTCATGGGATACTCGTATAATGGAACAGATATCACAATAAGTCCTTTGACATGAACAGTCAGCCTTATGCTCTAAACCATCGCTACTTTCGAACGCTGAAATCGCAATCACAGCGCTAAGGAATTAGACAGAAGGGTTAGGTTAACGGTCAGTGTCACATGAAACTGAGTTCGTAATCACGCCAAGCGTCTTCTCGTTCGCTTCCTTGCCCTGCGTCTAGTTCGTTTCTTGGACTTAGTCTCGCCCTTTCTTTTCAGTTTGTCCACTACTAGGCCTGAGATAACGCCTCCAACGGAGCTTGCAATCAAATCGTTGCCTAAGGCTGACACCCATGCTTGAGGCTCGTGCGGATATACTTTCATTAATGGGGTGTAGATGGACTTGCTGACCAAGATAATCGTAGCTTCACCTGGATATTCAAACGACACTTGTCCAGTCTTATTCGTGATAAGGTCTGCTAGGTGCTCACTGTTCAGTGAAATACTTACAGTTGCATTTGACACCGGTTGAAGGCTATTCTTGTCCTGTACGGTTACGATGATTGTCTGTCCGATGTAAAGTGGCATAGTCGGTGAAACGGTTACGGTGAATTGAAGTTGAATCCCTGAGAGCGGAATGAGTTTTCCGTAGAGGACACCAAGTGGAACGCCACTGCCTATTGCAAAAAGATTGAATATAACAAACCAAACCAACGCAAATGTAGATAAGAATAGGCCTGCACGAGTTTTCAACAGATTCGGAGTAAGAGTCCCTTCGGCCATCACACATTCACTCCTTGATAAGGAGGCTAACGCTCGCTTGATTCAAGGGAGCTGTGTTTCGTTGTCCTAAAAGACTTTGGACTCGCCTCTATCATAGTCCTAACGGCATGAAGGTCTGTCTCGCTCGAAAAATGAAGTGAAAGTGAGTTGCTATGTTATGCGTTTTTGTCCTATCAAATTCTCGAAGAGTAACTAACTAACTGCCTTGGTCCTTCTGATTTTTCAACAAGTTACGCAGGAGGAAATCGTTTAGGTTGTAACCTATCGAATATGAGAGCAACATCAAAGTAATTATGATTCTGGTCTATCGCTCTGGCGAATGCTTGCAATTCTTGTCTAATCGTGTCAATTGGAACATTCCAATAATTGACATGCTCTTTGTATCTTGCAAGTATTCTAGTCATGTCATCATTTGTCATCGACATTAACCAGCCATTTCTAAGTCCCTCATTGGCGATTATATTCGTACATAGTGGCATTTGGAAGTCTCCAAAGAGAGTTGTTGATCGGTAGATGAGCCAGTCTCCCAAGCTTCCAAAATGTGAAGGAGGATACCCGCTCATTGACTCCCCTCAATTGCCTTAGGAAGCGCTCCCTTTCGTCTAAGATTCAAGAAGTCGAAGAGTACTAAGACAGTGAAAGCCAAGAGAGAAAAGACACCGAAAGAGGCGATGGTCCTCAGTTGAAGGTCTTGCCCAGTAAGATCGACTGAGGAGAGCGGTTTTCCAAGAGCGGTATATGCCAAATAGAAGAGACCAACTGACAGAACTATCTCTCCAATCAGACGGTAAACACTCAGGCCAAGCTTCGACAGGTTAGCACCTCTGTTTCTGAAGTCCATTAAAACATCTTTGCCTGATAGGCACAACAAAATCGCAATAGTCGAAACAAACGCTATCTTTGCTGGATATGTCACATCAATTCCGCCTATCCAAAGCGAATAGAGAATGACCGACGCATACGCGTACATCTGACCTAGAGCTGATAATGTCAGAATGACACGCAACGGATAGAAAGTGCTGTTCTTCTCTAGCTCCATTTACTTCTGTGATCCATCAAGGACAATTCATTCTTAAGATTTCGCAAATTACGTTCGTACTCAGACGGCGTAAGTCTACCACTCGTTTGGAAATACGTAACGAGATATGCTTCAGATACGCTTCATGTTCCTAAAGCCACAGAGCGTTGGTAACAGTGACCACCTATAGGAACTGGTTCCCTGTTTTTGAAGTAGCTAACTTTGTAAAACGAACTCAACTCCTTCTTTGACAGCGTGGACACGGTTTAAAGACGAACTGCCGTTTACGTATAATCCTAACTGGAATCCACGTGCCTCCACAATTACTGCAATACTCACAGTCCAATCTGTTTCCTGCCTATTTAGGGGAGAAATGACCTCAAAACAGTTAAGATACGTGAAAAACAACACCGCACACGCTTTGTCACCCGAATCCTGCATCTTTACAACTTTTCACAATTGCTTCGTCTAGTTCAAAAATTCATTCATCTTGATCCATACCCTGTTTCAGCACAAAAGAGTTCAGTTTCGATGCCACCGAGCTTCAGTAACTTGTGGCACACTAAGCAAATGTGGAGCGTTTGCTACCTTCTATCTTCTCCAAGTGTTGAATCTGCAATGGGGTACCTACGAAGAGAGATGATAGTGAGATGAACACAAAATCATTTGTTGTCATAGCTATCGTATTAATAGCAGTAATAGCTTCTATTCCAACAATAGCAGCAACAATCGGTATCGGTGGTAGCCAGTTAGCGTTTGTATCTTATAACTGGTCATGTAGACCTAACATTGAAAAATGTACTTTGTCGAATTCGGAAATTACAGTTAGGAATATATGGAATGCAAATGAAGATTATCTCAACATGCTTGATATTACATACGTGACAATCTTTGAAACAAACAACCTGATATGGAATATATCATTACCGATAAGAGATATAGTACGAGGACAGTCGATAGAAGTACCTTTACCTGTAGGAAGTACATTAGTGGTTGGTGCTACTTATACGATTCAAATTTGGACTATGCAATCTAGTGAAGATTATAATGTAAATTATTTTTATGGTGATTTTAGTTACTTTGGTGCAGTTTATGGAGGAAGTTCTAGTAATCCACAAACCAACAATGTGCAACTTCTTATGATAGGTTCTTATTCTAACTATGAAAACGATTCTCCTGATGGTAATGTTTATGGTGGTACTCTAAGCACTGTAATTGGCTTGGAAAACTACAACAATTCGTCCATAACCATTAATCAAATTGCTCTTAACGGAGAATCTGTTCCTGCTGTAGTCTATACACCTGGTGTTTATAGTGATTTACCACTGCCATCAACAATAGAATCTGATCGAGGCAATAATTTTATTTCTAGGCAAAGTTACAACAGTCCACCAAAGTATACATTTTACATGATAACTCTGTACACTAATGTTGGTACTTTTCAGTATGCGATAGTGGCTAATTCATGTCAAGCATCAAATGCATTGATATGCCAAGGATGATGATTTGAATGGTACTTTGTTCAGGTTGTGGAGAACTAATGATGGTTGGTAGCTTCCTTATCAGGACAATTCTAAGCGATAGAACCCACGGGTACCCTTCAGCTGTGTCTTAAGTTTGGATGAGGTAAAGCATGCTCACGCACCGTAAGTCGGATACACTTGTTTGACTTCACCTTTCGAATTCACGCCTAACAATACTAAGCCTAGTTTGTCGAAGACTTTCGAATCAATATCCCTTGCTGCACGCATAGTCGTAACCAATGCTACTTGGTTGTATCCGTAGGCTAATGCTTCAGCTAGTTGTCCTATCCCTCTTGTGATATCATCCCTTGGCGTTTTGAGTTCAAGTGCCATCTTCCAACCCTTCCCAAGGACTTCTCCATCTATCGCAACATTGCCCAACTTTATCGAACGTATCTGAACCTGTAGTCCTTTGCTTCGGAAGTGTCTTGTTATTGCCCATTGTAACCAGCGTAGGTTTGTCAGGGTCATTTCCTCTTGCGGAATATCATTATCTGGTCTGGTGTGGTGCAGACGTATTGGTAGCCTTCTTCTATTAGTGGAGTGGCTTCACTCTGATTCTTGGCTGTCTTAACGTGGTAGTCTTCGGATTTGCAGTCCTGTAGTTGCACGTAGACTAGGGTGCTATTGATTGACCTATGACCCAATTGTTCTTTGACGTAGAGAATGTCTTTCGTTTGTGCGTATAGTTGTGTAGCTCTCCAATGTCTAAAGGTATGAAGTGTAATTCGTTGAATGTTCGAGTTCAGGGTTTTCTCAGCCAAGTACTTTTTTTGCCTCTCGAAGTTGCGTCTAATTGAGGATAGAGCTACTGATCCTTCAATAGTATCGCTATGAAAGACGAACTTACCATCTCTAGGCAGGAGATTCAGCATGCCAACTAAACGGTTGCTTAACTTTAGCAGTCTAGGCTTACTGTTCTTCTCTGCTTGGATGCTCACCGTCTGCCTTTCCAAGTCTACGTCTAACCAACGTAGTGCCATGACTTCACCTGCTCTAGCTCCCGTCTCCTTGAGAATCTGACAGAACGTCATAGGTTTCTTACTCAATCCTGCTATCAAGGCGTCCAAGTCTTTCTCTAATGGCACGTATGGGATTCTCGGAATCTGTCGGTATCTTGGTTTATCGAATGGAATGCCTTTCATCTTGTAGTATCTTGCCAAGTCGTAGACTATCTTGACTTTGCGTGATTCGCATATTTTCATCTCAGCTAGGAACTGTTTGGCTTGTTCAGGGTCGTGGAGATAGGGTGACAGTGGCGTTAAGGAAGCTATGGTGCTCTTGATTGTTGATGGTCTGTAACCCTGTCTCTCCATCCATCGACGATAAGCCACTAAATCAGTGTCAGCAGTTGGCTTCGCTATCGGTACTGCCAAACCTGCGACGCTGGAGTGAGGTCGTAAGCGCAGGTCAGGCGAACGCCTGCAACTGCTTAACGTGCCCTAGGTAAGTCCCATCCAATAAATGGACCTCGGCGTGCTCAAGGTCAACTGCTCCAGAACGCAGAATAGGCCCCAACCCTTCTCCCGCATGTTTTTCTTCAATCCGCTTGGAATTAACTGGCCGTCCGCCGAGGAAGTCATTGAATGGCGGAACAAACACGCACTTCCTAGCCAAAGGCCTTACGCCGTATCTTTCAAACAGAAGTTTCTCAGCGTCTCCCCTACCACGCAATCCTGACGCCTTCAAAGTTCCCTCAATAAGTTTCGTGGAATCGCATGGAGCCATCACCCACGCCGGGCGGGTCAGCCTGTAACCCAACGCGTCTCGCAGAGTTACCGCGGGGTGCAAGTGGCCAAGGATGAGTGTTTCACAGCCGAGTATAGCTGGGGCAGGCCAAGCATGCCCGTGGAAGAGTCCAAATTTGTTGCCCAATGCCACTCCTGTAGGGGGAATCAGTTCAATCCGCGAGGGCGTCAAGGGTTCGAGGTTTCCGTCATGATTGCCCAATATCACCTGAATCGACGGGACAAGCCTCAACAATGCCTCGAAGAATTCTGGCACATCTCTCCATTCTTCAAGCTCGGCCGCCGTAACACTATGCTTGACGTCGCCTAAGATCGTCAACTTCGTAGGCTTCTCTTTCTCGATGATTGCCGTCAGCCTTGAGAGCATCTTGCTTGTCTGCGAAGGGATGTGGATGCCCTGCTGTGCGAGAGTGACTTCCCAACCAATGTGTAAATCCCCGATAACCACGATTCTCTCCTTGCTATGTCTCAACAGAAGGGCGGGTTCAGAGCCGATTGGCTTGAGAGAATTCACTTGAATCCTTCCTTCGCTATGCAGCGTATCGAGTTAATTCATGTTTTTTCGAGAACAAAAGGTTAGATAGTTCGCACAGATTTGCAGCCCGTGTAGCCCGGTGGTGTAGTGGACAGTCCACGCCCATAGAAGCATAGAGGGCTTTGGACCCTCCGACGGGAGTTCGAAAGGCTCCTCGCCTGAGCCCGAGTTTCTCCCCCGGGCTACCATAACGCTGGGGAGCAAAACAATTGGGGCGACAGCGAGTACCTGAGCTGCTCACTTCACCTTAAGATCTATTCCGACAGTTCTCTTGATTAGTTGAGCTAGAGTATCAGCTTCTGCCTTCGAGCCGCCTTTCGCAGGGATAGATACCACCAGAGGAAATTCTTTCTTCGACCTTTCAACCAAAGGCCTAACCCACTCAAAGACGGGTTCCGTTACCATGACAAGCGAGATCGTGTCGTCGGAGGTTACCTTACGGAATGTCTTTTCAGCCTCCTCCCGGTCTCGTGCGGCGTAACTGTCGCTGACCCCTGTTACCTTGAAGTAAGTCGATGTTGTTCTGTCGGAGATGAGCGCGATCTTTCCCAACCTTTTCACCCGTACCTATGTTAGAATTGTTTCAGTATGTCCTCTCTTTCCATGATGTGGCCGCAGTAGTGGCAGCGTAATCGGATCGGTTCTCGCCCCTCGACGCGAAAGTTGGGTTCCACGGGTTCTCGCGAATTCGAGACGCAGGAGGGGTTGTCGCATGTTATGGTTCCGCGAATTGTGCCGGGCAGCTGGACATGTTTCTTTGAAGCCACCTCGAAATTCCGGATGATGTTAATTGTTGCGTTTGGAGCTATGAGAGCGATCTTGTCCACTTCGTCAGGTTTGAGCTCTCGGTCTTGGATTTTTACAATGTCCTTATGGTGTAGGTGTTTGCTCTCGACATTGATGGCGGTGCTGACAACCTCACCGCTCTTCCCGTTGATGCCGAGAATCTTCAGCACATCCAGGGCGAAACCCGGCGTTATGTGGTCAATCACTGTGCCGTCCTTGATCTTCTTGACGTACAATTCTTGCGGTGACTGCATTTAGCTTCAATTCCGTATCTCTCCAACAGTTATTTAACCCTGAAAATCAAGAAAGGACGGGCGCGTCAGATTGGAGTTTGTACAAAGGGACATCGTCTCAATAAAGGATTTTTCGGAAGCCCGTTCCTTGGCCGAATAGTGATCTCAATTGTCGAGAGGGTTTGGATCGGTTTCTTTGTACGCTGATTCAGAAGGCTTGGACTGAGAATCCGCTGGACCCACGTACCGTAGGCGCCTTGAACAATAGTTTACGGTTGCTATTGGAGTCTCGGGGTTGGATTCAGAAGACTCCGTTGCAGATCATTCAAGCTCAAACGGTTGTGAAGGAGACGGATTGGAAGAAGGTTTTCGAGGAAACCCCTGAGAGTGATCGAGTTGCCGTTGCGCGATTTATCAAGAGGTTGGAAGAACGCGAAGGTAGCGTTAGCGCAGGTTGAGCCAGTCGCCTTCGCGGCGTTCTATGGCGGCATTGATCCGAGCCCTGGCCAATGCCGATTCCTTAGCGCCATCTGTTCACAGGACCCGAGGGAGAGCCAACTTATCGCTAAGACACCTAGAGGCGGGGGCAAAACCAAAGTTGCAGCTATGGCGTTCGCGTGGTTACTTCGCAACGATCCGACCTGGCGAATCTTCGTTCACTCTGGCAGTTATGAGCAAGCCCACTATCTCTACTCGTACTTCAAACCGGTCGTTATGAATCCCGAAGTGTTTCCGTCAGAATGGTTAGCGGCCGAGCCTTCACAGAGTTTAACATCATTCAGGCAAGGTGGCTTTCTGAGGGTTCTGGCGGCAAGCGAGAAGCAGTCCCGTGGTGGTCACGTTGACATCTTCGCTCTGGACGAAGCTGTTCTTATCAAACAGGAACTGATCGACGCCGTCTGGCCGACCGTCCACACCTCAAAACGTCCGAAACGCATAGTCATGTCCACCGCCAGCCCCAAGATTTCTCTGGACTGGTTTGTTCGCCTCTGGCAGGACGCCGGTAAGCTCGGTTTTCAACGGTTCGACTGGCCCCTCAAGGAATGCCACTGGATCAACGCGCAAGACACCAAACGCGTGCAACTTCTCTACGGCATTGACTCGGAGACGTTCAAGATCGAGTATCTTGGTGAAATCGCTGAACGCAAAGGCCGAGTCTGGGATAGCATGCTGATCGACGGCGAACCGACCCCCGGCCACCCACATCCAACAGCCCTCGTAGACGCCGACAACCGAGAAGAATATCCTCCACCTCTCGCTCCGCCCGCTACGGAATGGAGCATCGGCCTCGACTGGGGCTTCACGCACCCAACCGTCCTAACCGTATGGGAGAAACAAGGCGAAACCGTCTACGCCCGGCGTCTGAAACAGTGGCAGAAGGAATCCTTCACCGAGATAAGACAGGAGATTCACACCGACCACCCCGACATCACCGTGTACGCTGATTCATCAAGCCCCGGCGAAAACGAAGACCTCAAGCGTATTGGACAGATGGTTGTGCCCGTCATATTCAGCGAAGACAAAGAGAAGCTGATCAACCATGTGCGGTGGCGGCTGGAGAACGGATTCATGAAGGTACCATACACGGCCGAGTTCGAACCGTTAATTCGTCAAACGCGATCATACCTGGGTGAATCCCACGCCGTACAAGAAAGGCAGTATCCCACAAACTCGAAGTTTCGGATCTAGCCACAGGGAGTTCTAAGCAGTCTGAGAGGAACCATGAGTGCGGTTGGCTGGGCCAGTTTTTTTCATTACGTTTTGAGCTGTCCGAAGTATTGGCCGCAGTTCTTGCAGTGATGAGTCGGATCGTTTCCCATTAAGTTGCATCCGCCCAGTTAGATCTCACCTCTATGAAGGGCCTAGCTGAAGTGGGGGTTGGGGACCACAACGAGATATTGAAAATAGCAGTAGAATTTACAAGCCACTTACGCCTTAATGGGCAAACCGGCTAATGTATCTGTTTCGGTGAGAACATGGAACCTAGAAAGATAAGGAAAGTGGACGCGAAGGATTTCATGGAAGGAGACGAGCAATGCAGGTTATACTACAAGACAGCCCAACTGGTTTTCGGGACATCTTCATTACAGCCAGGCAAGAAGGGCGCTGTCGACCCCGGTCATAGAATCGGATATGAAATATTCTACGTCGCCAAGGGCCGAGTAACCTGTAGCTTTCCTCGAGCTAACAAGCATGAAGAGCTCGAAGAAGGAGACATAGTTATCATTCCACCCGGCGAGCCGCACGAACTAGCGAACGATGGAACTGTAGAAGCCCTTGTCTGTTGGAGCCTCGCGCCACCCGACTGAGATAGCCAGCGACTATCAGCAGGAAGAGGATGCAGCGTGAACTACATCCTCAGCATAGACGCCGGCACAACCGCATCGAAGACCTCGCTCTTCAAAGAGAATGGAGAGTTGGCCGCTATTTCCACGCAAGAATACCCATTGATAACGCCAACATCTCTATCGGTAGAGATCGGAGCGGAGACACTCTGGAACGCTTACAAAAAAGGTGTGTCCGACGTTCTTGACAACTCCAAAATTAACAAAGACGAGATCAAGGCTATCGGGATATCGGCACAGGGGGAGACACTCATTCCAGTAGACAAAGCAGGGAAGCCACTGAGAAATGCTATAGTTTGGCTAGATAACAGAGCGCAAGAAGAGGCGGAGATCTTATCAGGGGAATTTGATCAAGGGAACGAGAGCTTCAGGATTACGGGCCAAGTCAAAATCGTACCAACGTGGCCTGCGTCGAAGATTCTTTGGATCAGAAGAAATGAGCCAGAAGTCTTCAAGAAGGTTTCAAAATACCTCCTCGTGGAAGACTATCTCATCTACAGGATGACCGGAAAGTACGTGGCCGAAGGCTCGCTCTTGTGCTCCACCCTGTATTGGAACATTAACACACGAAGATGGTGGGATGAGATGCTTGAGAGGCTAGAAATCACCGCAGACCATTTGCCCGAGATCAGGGAGTCCGGAGAGTTGGTGGGCCAATTGCTCACTTCAACCGCTTCGGATTTGGGCCTCTCTTCGAAGACGGCTGTGGCAACTGGCGCCTTAGACCAAGCAGCAGGCGCCACCGGTGTCGGAAACATTCGACCCGGTTTCTTCTCAGAGAATACGGGCGCAGCCTTAGCAATTTGTGCACCACTGGATAAACCGGTGTTCGATACCAAGGGAAGAATGCCGATACACTACTTTGTGAGACCTCACAGTTACATGGCGCACACTTTCACGACCGGAGGAATGGTGCTAAGATGGTTCAGAGATGTCTTCTGCCAGGCTGAAATGAATGTTGGAGCCGCAGCAGCAGTAGATCCATACGACCTCCTAGGGAAGGAGGCAGAGCGAGTTGCTCCTGGATGCGAAGGCCTACTAATGCTTCCCCATCTTCAAGGCGCTATGGCACCTGAAGCTAATCCAAAAGCGAAAGGAGTATTTTATGGATTCACACTTCGGCACACAAAGTCTCACTTCATACGCGCTATCATGGAGGCTGTCATATTCATTGTCAGAAGGAACATGGAGGTCTTGGAAGACATGGGAATTCGCGTGACTCAGATTAGATCCTTGGGCGGCGGAGCGAGAAGCAGAACATGGAAGCAAATAGAGGCTGACATCACCAAGAGACCGGTGATAACAACAAAGAACGAGGAAGCCGCATGCTTAGGCGCAGCTATACTTGCAGGAACTGCAGTAGGAATGTACCAAAGCATAGATGAGGCATGTGAGAGGATGGTCGCGGTTAAAGAACGCTTCGAACCAAATCCTGCTAATTCCGAGATTTACGATATGGCATATCGTAACTACACACAACTTTACAGTGATCTATGCGCAATGTTCCAAAGACAATGAAGCCTTACTTGGTATGTGCCTAGGCGCTTCGACTTTAATTTCAGGGTACGATAATGATGGCTCGCGTTTAAGACGCAGTCAGGTTTCTGCTGATGAAGGATGCGGAATTGGAATTCATCTTCATGCTAACTCATCATGACGTTACGATTCCTAACGCTCTAGAGATCTTCGACGAAGTTAGAGACACGGGCTTGAAATGTATTGGATGCAAAGATATTGGCCTAAAACTTGACCAATACAAGGAACTTTTTGCTGGATTCAAGAAGCATGGGATTGAAAGTTTCTTGGAGGTGGTCACGTATAGCGAGGAGGAGCATTTCCGAGGCGTAGACCTCGCCCTGAAGATTGGAGCTAACAACCTCATCGGAGGAATGCCCATGTACACTGAAAAGACCATGGCTTACCTGAAACAGAAGAGTGAACGGCTAGGCTTCTACCCCTACATTGGCAAGATTACCGACCACCCTTGCATCCTAGGAGGAAGCGTTGAAGAGATAATCAGAGACGGAAAGGAAGCAGGGAAGCATGGTATCAACGGAATAAATCTATTGCTCTACCGCTACACCGGCGATCAGAAGAAACTGCTGGCTGCGACCAAGAATTTGAAGGTGCCTCTAATCGTTGCTGGTAACGTCGTGAACTTTAGTCAGATAAACGAGCTTAAAGAGAACAAGATCTGGGCATTCACTATCGGTGGAGCAGTGTTAGAGAAGAAATTCGTCGACAACGGAAGTACCAAAGAACAAATCCGAGCGGTGCTTAAGGCTCTTTAACACTCACCCCGTCTTCAGGCGAGGAATATTAAAACCCTGAAGGACGTGCCCTTCTACCTACGCCCTCTCTAACGCGAGTGCAAGCGGCCGGATTCCTTCGATGAGAATGCCGGATGATCACTCAGGCGGTAGTGCTTTGAATGCGAGATCTAGTGAGATTCCTTGTTTTCCCCGAACATATTTTGCGATGAAGAAAATCGGGATTCCAGCGAGGAATGGTCCGATCATGGCTGCCATGTAGGCCGGGTTTAGAGCACCCACGTAGGTCGGCGCGAGGGATGCGTACGTCATGACTACGCAGGCAAGCACTCCTATGATGCCTACTATAGTGACCTTGTAGGTACCAAGCATTCTACCTTTACCTGAACCTGGGCTTGACTCAAACAGCGCCTTTCTGGCGTACGGGAAGATTATAGCAGCTACCGCCACTATTCCCCACGCTACGGCGAATCCTGTAACTTCATACGCCATGTACGCGCTTGTGGGAGTATATGTGAAGAGTACAGCGTAGATTTCAGAGATGACAGTCGCTATGAGTATGGCGACCCACGGGTTACCCCTCTTATCAAGGTCTGCGATCTTTGTCGGCAGAACCCGATCGAACGCCCAAGCGAAGAAGTTTCTTACGCACACGAAAGCAAATGCGATTGAGCTTAGGCTGTAAGATATGGCTATGAGGACGTTCACTAACAGGGGCAAGAAGGCTAGCTTCGTAGCGTAGGCTAGGTAGGCGGATGCTAGTGGGTAACCGAAAGGTAACGGGTAACTGGACGGAAAATTGTTGAAGAGGAAGAGTACGGAGTTAACGAAATCTCTACCTACGAACGAATATAGCGCAAAATAGAGCCCGGCACCTAGCGCGGCGTAGATCAGTAGGGCACCGAACTGAGCTGTCAGCTGAGTTTTCATGTCATTTGCACGTCTCACTTCGCCAGTGTAGTAGGCGCTAAAATTGTAGCCTAACGAATTGAATAAGGCAAACACTGAAGCCGCGAAGATCCCAACCAAAGTTACGCTGGGCAAGAAACCGTTTCCAGTAGCCGCCGTTAACACAGCATCATACTTGACGCTGCTTACAGCGTTAAAATTGGAGACGAATGTTGAATGTCCAACTGAAAGAAATGTGCCGATCGTAAGTATGATGCCCACAGCGCCCGCGATGAAACCAGCCCAAATACACCTGACAGCGGTCTTGTTTCCTAGGAGAAGCACCAACGGCAAAGCTGAGACCGCGTAGATAACCCATGGCTGATTAAACAAGGGGTAAAGATTCGCATAGAAGCTATTCCCAGTAATGATTGATGTCGCAATTAACCCGGAGTTTATGAATGCCGGCATCACGGCTCCTCCGGATATAGCTGGCCAGGAGAGCACTACCAAAGTGATGTACAAGTTCAACGTGAACCCTAAAGACGGGTGAAGAATGCGGCTAACCCAAACGTAATCTCCCCCCGTCTTCGGCATCAGTGTTGAGAAAGTCGAGTAAAGCAAAGCAAACGCCATAGACAGCACACAAGCCACCAGAAAACCTAAGGAAATGTCGGTTCCAAAAAATGAACCAATAAAGACTAGACCGAAAAACGTAGTACCAAGAGTGACATTCTCGATATTAATCGCTATAGCGTCAAATGGAGAAAGGGCCCGTATCAGGCCCGTAGCTTCCCTAACAAAAACCCTATCCGGCTTCAAAATGAGCACCTAGAATGCAACCACTGGGATTTTTTTGTTATTTATTAATTTTCTATTTATTTATTACTATTCTATTTAGTGGCTGTGGTGGTGCGGACCCCGCGAGAATGAGAACACCTAGATTTATACAACTACTAAGAAAGATAGGAATTAACCCCTTCACTGTCTCAAAGCTTGTTGAGTTCTAGTAGATTCTTGTAAACGTCCCACTCCCAGCCGGAGACTGGATCGAAGAGTTCGTAGGGTATAGCCTGACTAATTCGGCTATCCATGTTCAACCTCACAGCAGAATAACTCGTTAGCTGTCCGGCCTCAACCATCTTCGAGAAGAACGTGAACATGTTCTCCATCTGAGAATTGATAATTCCGGTTCGGACAAGAAGCGTGCTCTTACCAAGTGCTTTAACGAGTTGATGAATGAAGAAGAGTCTCTTCGCTAGGGCAACGAACCGGCTCATCGAGGCGGCGTCGGGAAACTCAAGCGTAAATTCATGCCACGACGAAATATCTAACGGGAATGGGATTACGAGGAAATCGAAAGTGCCTACGATGCCCGCCGGGACTAGCTTGTCGTCATAACGATTCTTCACCGTCTGCGGAGAACAGCCGCATTTCTGGGCAATATCGCTGAAGATCATTCGCCCATCTAGTTCAAGGTACGATATTATCTCAAGATCAATCTTCTCAACCTCGACTGGATCCTGCCGCGGATCCTTGAGCGGTTCAGTCGGCCCGGCGGTCTTCAGGGTGGTTAGCCAACCTTCCCAATTGAAGATCCACTTACCAGAGGACCAATAGTAACTGGAGAAGTCAGGAAAAATGGGAAACGTGTCTCCAGTTTCAATAATTCTGTAGGTCTTGATCAAGTTCATGGCTCGCATTGTCGAGACGTACTCTCTGAAGTGCTTCAGATGTTTGGTTGGAATGGTTTGAACCGAGAGATGGGTGAACTCATCACCTTCGCATCGCCATACCATTCTCCAGTAGCCCGGAATCCGCAAAGCTTTACTGGCAATATCTTCCAGCCCCGGCTTAGCGGCGACAAGAACGACTATCCTAACCATTCCAAGTTTCGCCGCGTTCGGAAGGAGCTCCACAACTTTTCCCGCTTTGGACTCGATCTGAGCAATCCTGTGATGCACCGTCGTGAACGGAATCCCGGTAACTTGGGATACTTCGAGAAGATTCCTTGGCCCAACTCTCGCCATTGCTGACAGGATCTTTAGTGCTTTCGTGGGGTCAAGCTGTTTGAGAACCTCACGAGGACGGCCAGCCGATGTAGGTTCGTCCATTTGCTCAACCCCTAACCCGTTGTGGTCGATAGCTTAGCGTAAGCCTGATGTTACAGAGCTTTTCACGTCGTCGTAACGCTCTCGCCCATTAGCATAGAATCGTTGAGTTTGAATCTCTCTCGGTACTGAACGTATTTCTCTTTGAGAAGCGACATGGCTCTCCGCTGCTCCTCCTGCCCAGGTTGCAGAAAGGTCGCTTTACCATAGACGAGCAGCCCCCTGTTACCGGACCAGTCGTCCATGTATGCGTCAAGCTCAATGGAGGCCACATTGTTCTTCCTGAGGTTCCGCCATCGTTTCGCACCAGCACTCCCGTCAGGCGTTAGCGAATTGAATCGCAAAACACCTTGGCTGGCAATGAAAGCCTTCTGCTTCTCAGAGAATTGATCTACCATGGGCTACCACAAACCCAAGAGCGGACCTTCGTTTTCTTGTAGAGTATGCAATTTCGTCTGATCATTATAATCGTGGCGATAGCCGCTTCACGCCAGTTCATGACATCTTAAGCTGTCCGAAGTATTGATCACAGCTCTTGCAGCGATCTGTTGGCATATTCGGTAGGATGCAGCATCCGCCCAGTTCGATCTCACCTCTACGGAGCGCCTCCAGCAACTGCCTCGATCCGTCAGGTTCGCCGTAGAGGATTGGAATCGTGTTATCCGACCCGCAGATTGGGCATTCGGGTCTGGGTGGTTGCGAGGTCGGGGTTTCGCCTTGATGTCGTAGAAGGAGACGTCTCTCCGGTGGGGTTATCTTCGCATTGTTGTATCGTAGAGTTGCGCGCTCTCTCCAAATCAATTCCCATTCAACATCTTCACACATTGAGGCTTCGACTGGGGCAACAAACAGAAAGTTGCCCGAGTTCGTCATGGCTGCTGCGAGCGTATATCCGGTCGCAGGCATGTACCTATTACGTAATCCCTTGGCTGCTCTGCCTATCCGGAAGGGTTTCACCTCTCTATCCGCTTGGACGTACACGCATGGGACTCTGGCAAATTTAGCTCGGGCGTCGATAAATTCCGTGAACCGACACCATCTCAGCTCTACCATCTCTTTCGTTTGCCGGACTTCCTTGTCGTAAACGGTTAGATCAGATGCCAGCATGCATGGTCTCTCATGGCTCTGCAATTCTTCATTCTCCCCCCCGCAAAATACGGGTAATCTCTCCCCACAAGAAGAGACGCAGAACTTCAGGGTGCTTCGAACTCACGCAAAGCTTTTCCTTAGTTTCCGTATTCTCGAAAATTAGCCCTGGCGGGTCCCCGTCGTAGCTGCTCCGGTCCATGTGCCTGTCTGCCAAGTTCTGGTCCATGTCCTACTCCAAGTTCCTGTCTGCCATGGCCCAGTCCATGTGCGAGTCGGCGTCCACCATGTGTGGGTGCATATTCCGCTGTGCGTCTGCCACGTTCTGCTCCATGTCCATGTCTTACTCCAAGTTCCCGTCTGCCATGTTCCAGTCCAGGTTGCCGTATTCCATGTTCGAGACCATGTGCCCGTCCACCACGTTAGGGGTGGACAGGTGACTGAGGTTACAGCCTGCCCGTAGGATGCAGGAGCGAAGACTGCTTGAATCAATGTTAGAGCTGAGACGAGTAGAAGGAAACTAAGAACGAGCCAACTCGATCGTGGGCGATGGCACAAAGCCATAGCAGGGTTCACCGCATACTCCGCGTTTTTGCGCAAGTCTTCAGCCATTCTACGTCTCCTGAAAGCCAAGTCTTACGACAGGTATCGCTCGCAGTTCCGACTCGAAAATCAGCTGTTACCCTGCTTCCCGCGACTCAGTAGCAGCCAAATAATTGCGCTATTGGTATGTCGCTCGATTCGGTCATCGGCTTTCTGGCTCTGAAGGGAACGAGAACGATACTGGCCGGTTTGGAGAGGGATGGGATAAGAAATCTCCGGACTTCTCGCGTTTGGATTCCTCAAGGTAAGCGAGCCATTTTGGTCAGTCAGCTTAGATATTGAAAGCTCGTAAGCCTCCTCTCAGCCCTATTCACGATAACTGGAGACAGACTTACCATCAAACCTTACAAATCGCCGCCCCTTCGAGTAGTTAATTGATGCTGAAACTCTGAAATCTCCTACCGTGAGTAAGCTACCAGGTTAACAGTGCAATGAGGATGGAAGAAAATTCAGAGATCACCGCCTTGGAGCTGAAGCGCCTGATCGATAGCGGAGCCCACGTTAGCTTAATCGATGTGAGAGAACCCCGAGAATATGCCCTCTGCCACATAGAGGGAAGTCGGCTAATACCTTTGAACCAGATCCCCAGCAAGGTCAAGGAACTCAACCCAGAAATGGAGTACGTCGTCTACTGCCACGTGGGAGAACGAAGCGCTTTCGCCGTCAACTACCTGCGGCGTCTAGGATTCAGTAAGGCTAGGAACCTAAAGGGCGGCATCGACCAGTGGGCGGCAAAGATTGATCCTTCCATGCCACGATACTAACACAGCAATCCTAAGGGCCTAAGAGCTAGTTCCAACGCATTTGCTCCTCCTGTTAAGTTCAGAACTCGTAAATATCGCCGCTATTCGTGAGTCTGCCGTGCTAAGTTCCGTGCGGAGTATGGTGCGAAATATTGCGGAAACGATTGGTTCCCCTGGAACATTTTTGAAAGTTAGAGCGCCACCGAACACGTACCGATTGATGGATCATATGGAACTCGATGCGCGTGATTACGTTTGCATAAGGGTTGACAATGGCGGTCAACCGGAAGCAACTTACCATTTTGAGGAAGCTGAACATTTTCGAGCTAGATCACAGAATTTGTGAGAGCTGTTAGAACCAGTCACTGTTCCTGCCGCCTTGTTCATGCCGATCTAGATTTCTCGCGCTCCCACTCTTCCAAGTATGGAGCCATTTTGGCCAACCAACCTCGGTTTGCAGCTTCCTCAGGCGTAATTGCATTCAGAACTTGGAAGGCGCCGCGCAGGTAACCCTGCCGATTCACATCTGCGGGTATCTTACCGAATGTCTTCGGAGGTTCGAAGTCGTTAAGTTCTACCCACCATGAGCCAAGCGTTTCTTAGGCTGATCCAACCCGACCTCTTCGACCCGGGCGAAACTGATGAGGATTCAAATGGGCTAGTTTTGCTGGTAAGTTGGATTCGTGTGCCAGACCCCCAGAGCCATAGGTGCGGAAAGAGGCACTTTGATGAACGTTCTCCGATTCGTTGGAAATCCAGCGCAGAAGGGCCGAATGTCCGTTAATACCAATGTTGTCCAGTGTTCCAATGTACTACGTTCAGATAATGCGTTGGCCTATCAGCGCGTGGCATATTCGGAAGTTTGGCGTTGTCTCAACGGTAAATGCGAGCATAACAAAGCTAATATGTGCTGTGCAGACTGTGCGGGATGGTTTTGTTTCGTGTTGCGGAGTATGCCTGTCCTTGGGAGCTTCATACTTCTACTTTCTAGAACAGGGAAACCTTCTTCGAACTAAGTATCAGGCTGTGAAAGTATGAAAGCTCGTTCTTGGGTCGCAACTATACTCTTTCTTCTGTTCACAGTTACGATGGCTGCAGCTAATACTTCGGGGCACCAGAATCTTCACCACAGTTCCCCTTTCAATATACCGTCACTATTACCAGCATGCATACCACGTTAACGTTAACTCCTACCACCATCCCCACATTCACGATCGTAACGTACCACTCGATAATCCTACCGACACTACCGGCTACCACCACCCCCACATTCACGATCGTAACGTACCACTCGATAATCCTACCGACATTACCGCCTAGCACTATGACATCAAGTACACCCACATTGCCACCTACAGCTATTGCGGAAACGGACTGGGCTATAGCATCAGTAAGTATAACTCCACAAAATCCGCAGGCAGGTTACCCCGTAACTCTGAGTGCGACTCTAGTTGCTCTCTCCTCGACAGCATCATTCCCGCAGAGCGTCGCCGTGGAATGCACAATTGACGGAATTCCTTTCGCCAGTGGGACCGTTCTTTACCCTGGACCGGTAGGAAACCCATATCTCATGAACGCACAGACGCCGTGGATCGCAACGCCAGGAACACACACGTTAACTTGGTCGGTCTCGGGCGAGGGTAGCAATAATGCATTGAGCACCACGTTCACCGTTGGACCAGCAGTACAGACGACCACGCAACCAGCCTCAACCAGTACGCAGCCATTAGCGGACTTTACGATCAGCGCTACGCCCCCCTCTCAGGGTGTGCTTCAGGGACAGACCGTGTCGTACTCCGTGAACGTCACCGCCCTCAACGGCTTCAACTCACCCGTATCATTGTCCGTCTCAGGACTACCTCCAAACGCGGATGGAGTGTTCAGCAACCCCTCCGCACCTCCAAACTTCGCTTCAACCCTCACAGTCACACTGCCAAGCAATGTATCAACCGGTCCGTACACGTTGACGGTGACAGGGAGTGGAGGAGGAATAACCCACATCGCCAACCTAGTTCTAACAGTTAACGCAGCCGCAACAACCCAAACCTCAACCTCCACACCGGAAACATCAAGCGGCCTCATGAGCGTGCTAGGACAAGACCAACTCCTCATACTCGGAGCCGCAGTCTTGTTAGCTGCCGTACTAATTGCGGTCGCGTTGCTGAGTAGACGAAAACCAACCCAAACCCAACCAACCGGTACAGGCGCAGCAACCGGAATGGTTTACTGCCCAAAGTGCGGAACCCAAAACCTAGCTGCCAACAGCTATTGCGCAAAGTGCGGCGCCAAACTATGACCACAGATCATTCTATAGGATAATGTGAACCGCTACGATGATTCAAATCAATTAAGACTGGTCCTATCTAGACTTGCAATTTAGCGCCTTCACATTCTCGTGGTCGCTTAACTGACGAAATCGGCTAGGCTAGATGCGTTCAACTTAAGTTTCACGTTCATAGGGTCGAACACCTGCGCTAGGGAAGCGTGTAGGCTCAGCACGTAGTCGTTCACATCTACCTCTTTCAGATCCGCTTGCGAAGTGGGTTTGACGCTGAAATTCCTTCCCTGCGATCTAAACGGGAGTACTTTCACGAACCCAATTGTGTCTCCCCGATCCGGTCGCTTCCCTTGCTTATCAAGTAGCCAGGCGGCTTGGTACGGTTGCGCTAGCCGTTTCGACGCAAATTTCTCAAGCGGTTCCTCCCGCAGTTCAACGCTGTACTCTAAATCGGTTAGGTTTACCTTGCCTTGCCGCAGCTCACGAACGGCTTCGTTGACTATTTCGGGCAGCCTCTGTTTGGCGGTTTCGAACTCTGAGGGAGAATGACGGCCAATTGCTAATTGGATTAGACACTGTTCGAAGGTTTGTTGGAAGAATCGTGGCGAGTTTGATTTTGCTATGGCTAGCCCCTTAATATCCGGTTCGCCGTTTGGTAGAATGCCTAAGTAGGCTTTGATAGTGCTAAGCACGCAGACCGCGTAGACCTTGTCATATGCCAGTTGCAGCCGGAATCAACTGCCTACTTCCTGTATGAGCTTCCACGCCTCATCCTCAGCCGGATTATCTAGGAAGATGCTGTCGCTGTCAGAATATTTTGGGCTCAAATTCATCTTCTTAGCCAAATCCCAAGTCGATTGGAGAACGTATCGACCGTACGCTGTGATAGATTCCCCCAGCAGCGGACTCGCTAACCCATGAATCCTAATGGTGACTCCGTAGCAAGATACCAAGAATAGCTTCAGAAGCCTCGACGCAGCCAGTACGTTACTGTTCGCTTCTGTTTTCTTTGCCTCATGTTTGTAGAGCTGCAGACGTAAATCGCGAATAGCCCCCACTAAGGCTGAGTAGATGCCGCGTCGTTTCTTACAGACATGAATGCTTGGTTGACCGGGAACTTGGTTACTTTGGCACTCCTTCTCCTCCCCTCACCTAACCCTTCTCCCGGACCGTATAGAACTTCGCGCGGCCAACCTCACGACTTAGAACGATTCGACCTTCCTTCGCCAACGCGTAGAGGCTTAGATACGGTGTCTCTGCTGATTCCCGTTTCTTTTGAGACTTCCTCGATCGACAGGTCTTTGGGTGCGGCTTTCTTGAGGCATTCGAATATGGTCTTCTCAGACATACGTATCAACACTTGGTATTCTCGTAAGCCCAAGCGAGAAGGAAAGAGACCGATCAAAATCAATCCCAAAACCACTCATATACCGTCTGAGTTCACCCATGCCAACGGGCGATAGGCGACACTAAGCTATTACAAGCGATAAGCTAACGACCGCGCAAGCAAACAATTTACGAAGAACAGAAACCCGTAAAACGTGTGCGCAAGATGATACGTTAGGCGGAACGAGAGGCGAATCGCTACGGAACAACCGAAGGAGCCGCCGAGCAAGTATGAAGTGGCAAAGGAGAGACTACGTGATTCAATTGATGATGGGCTGTTTAGATACATGTTTAGATGGAATTTGAGGCCGGCCGACATCGGACCAATGATATTGGGCGGCTTGATCTTCCTCGTGACGCTTTATTTGGCAGTCGAACTTGCGTCCATTCCCGCCTCGTTCGACAAAATTTTTGGTCTCTATGTCAATATCGGAGGTGTACTTGTTGGTTTGGCAGGCTTGGTCGGCGTTTTTGCCTTAGAGTCTGCCAGATCTGGAATCAGCGACACGGATCGAGCTATCGAAGACATTGAGACGAAGCTAGTAGAATTAAAGGTAGAGGCCGAGATACAGAAGCGTTCAGACGCACTGAATGGCAATACCGGGCCGCTGACTGATAGAAAGGCTAAGTTAGAGGAAGAAAGGAGCAAAATCCAAGAAACGAAGAAAGAGACTCTTCTGAACTTCTTTGGGGCGATTGTTTTGCTAATCGCGGCAATAATGTGTGGGGTTCTCGGAACAGCCCTTTCAAGCTCTCCCACCTCTTCGCAAATCCTAGATGTTGCAGGCATCCCTGCTACCCCTTTACAAATTCTAGTTGCTGGGGGAACATGTTTCACCTTTATTGGAATAGTTCTCATCTGCTTCGTCGTTGACTCCGTGTCCTAGCGGTGAGATAGGACCAATCACCGGCCGCCTTCTAGGTTAGCTTTTCCGGTTTCTTTGCAGCGTTCACAATCCACGAACCACCTTCGTGTTTCCTGGATCACATAGTAGCCGCGGTTTCCTAGACATCGACTGCAGGCGTTCGGAGCCCGCAGGTCCGGGCCTGGCTGAACGGACTCGCTGAAAACCCTGCCGACGCCTTGACATGCTGGACAGTTCTCGAACCTTTCAATTGCGTCGGCGCAGACTTCCAAGTGTCCGCCTACGCCTTTACACCACGGACACGTAACCTCCTCAGCCTGAATCAATAGTGGATTCGCCTAACCTGTAATCCGTCGGGTCCGAAATTGAACCGCTGACCGCACGTCCGACACTTGTATCCTTCCAAGTCGTTTCCCGGCATTTCCACGTGACAGAACAAATTCGAATCACGAGGCTGCAGAGAATCGGTGATCTGTTAAAGGGGAGAGTTAGAGTGAACGAAAGGGAGGGACGCGCCCGAAAGTGAATCACTAATCCGCTGCTCTAACGTTCTCGGCATCCTAGACGGAACTCTCGACCTACACAATATATGGGAGCTTTCTTCTTGAGCTGGAAAGCAAAAGCAACATGCCGACTCCACCCATCGTACCGGGCAGGAGTACCAAGAAGAGAATGAGCCAGTATGGTTCCAATGTTAAGTTTGGAATCGAGTTCGGGCTTAACCAACACAAGAGCGCAAGCAAAACGGCTGCATACACTAGAACCTGCAGTAACTCCATAATCGTGTCCCCGCGGTCGCTTCCGTCACGTCGAAACCAACGCACACTGTAGACGATCGATGGACCTAAGGCCGAAGGAATGAACAGCCATACAGTCGAGGCAGGGGACCGAAACAAGTCTTGGTATGAGGTCGGAATAAGTTGGGAGACGGCTTGGAGCGGTGGCAGGAGGTCCACGAGGAGATCACGAAGCGGCAAAACGTACGCGATTGTGAACAAAGCGAAATTCAATGCAGCACAGGCTAGGCAGATCTCAAGAGGGTAGGTCGCGTCCACGTCGATGGCCTTGTCAAAGACGCGAGTTTTCAGCCGTTTATGCACTTGTAAAAGGACAAAATCTTCAGTCGCCAATATTCAGAACTCCGACATATCACGTTATATAGTCACAAAACAGCTTCCAACCGATCCACGTTGGATGGTCGAAGACGTAGATTAGCGGCAGCTTTTACGATCGGTATCTTCCTCCTCAGCTTATGCGCAGTTATGGTTCCGGTTCAGGCCACATTCACCCTAGGCAACCTGTCCGGCACCAGCCCATACAACATCAACAATTTCGACCCGCACGTCGCAGGCCCAATCGGTTACGTGTGGCCAGGTGCAGGTCAATGCGCGTGGGATGGCTACCCGAACCAGGCTAGCGACAATTGTTCGCCAGGCTACCAGTCACCCTACCCAAACGGCAACCCACCCGGTGCCCCAAGTAATTCTTGGTATCAGCTGGAAGGAGACACATACGCTCCATTCGGCGCCGTACTAACCAACTCCACCGGCGACTTGGTCTTTGCGATGAATGCTACGTGTACACCGAACCTCTGGAACCATCCGCTGGGATGCTCCGTCCAGTTTGATCCGAATGGCAATGGTGTGACGAAATCGGAGATTCAATCTTCACTGGGCTTAGTTTCGCGTTGGACTACTTGGATTATCCTCATTCCACCCGAGTTCACTATCCCCGGGGCCATGACTCATGACGCCTCGCAGATCGTCTCGACCCTCAGCAACAGCTACGACCGGTACATAGTCACCAAGCTCAGTCCGGATGACAGGTACGCGCCGGGATGGACGTTGGTGGCGGTGACGGTTGATGGAACAAAGGACTACACTACCAGTGGTCCGTACTATGATCATCAGTTTATCCAGTTCACGTCGGCGGGTGAATGGTACTACGTCCGTATCAACGGCGTAACAGCCCCGTCCGTCGCCGGACGATACTTCTTCAAGATGGGCCTCTATGGTGGGGGTAATGCTTTCGGCGTCGGCCCCACATTGGAGGGAACTGACAACGGTAACGGGTCCCCGTTTGTTTGGGTTCCTCCTCAGAATTGGCCTGTTATGCTTGTGAAGGGTGAGACTGACCCGGCTATCATAACCGGAACTCTCCGGTACGCTGGCTACAATAGTACGCTGTATCAGCAGCCGATTGCGGAGGCTGGTATGGTGTGGGCGCATATGACGATGCGCCTCGACCCCTACACCGGCGCACAGCGGCCTGACCTACCCACGATTGATGGGCAGGGATTCGTGAACGCCACGGCGAACGGCCACTATGAAGTGGAAGGCCTCGCTCCGGGCGTTTATGATATCTACGCTGAGGCGGCTGGTTACCCGCAGTCGCTCTGCGTGAGCGGCATAACCGTCCTGAAAGGCCAGTCGCTGCATTTCGACTGTTACTTGCAGCCTGGGGCGGTGATTCACGGTAACGTGTATAGCAAGCATCAGTTTGGTGATGAGCCGTGGCCTTCGTCCGGTGACTCGGGCCAGTACATGAAGATTGAACTCTATGCTAACCCAACATTAAGCAACATTGTTGATCCATCCGCTGGTCCGCCGGTTTCCTGGTCCCCGCTTCCCTGCACCGCCGGTGGGCAGGAGTATTATGTGGGTGAGTTTGCGGCTGGGTTGTGTGGTGATCCGAGGAGTGGGAGCGCGATTGCGTTTCCGTGGCATGAGTACGCACCCAACAGCCTCAACACAGCCTACGCGGAACCAGACACGCCATTTCAGGGGACGACGAATGGTTATTCGCGTGATGTAGCTGAGAGTGGAGTCTGCGCAGCAGGAAACCTAGCTTGCACATTCCTGACCTCTGACCCGGAGGGCGTAGGTCCACCGCAGCAATGGTATGTGGCCGGGGGAACAACTACTCCATTCCATTTTGAGATGGGCCTGAAGGGGGAGTATGGTGCGCCTAGGGATTTGAGCGGTGAGGTGCCGCAGGTTTACGCTACTTGGATCAACGGCCTCACACCTGGTCGCTATTACGTGCGTGCCTGGACGTTCCGGTATGTCCAAACAGCCTTGGACGGCGCCACCTTCCAAGAATACTACTTTGACATCACGCCGAATGAGTGGGCGGGTGACGTGACATTACCGATTGATCTGCGTCTTTCGAGTTGGGTGAATAAGACCGTATACTTCCACGACACGCCAAACACGATCGAGACGAACCCGATCCACAGCGGGGCCGGCTACATCTGGGGTACCCTGACTGGTGCGGATGGACACGTGTACTCGGCGAACGTGACGGGCCTGGGACTACTCGAAAACGATAATGGCGTCGGTTCAGCGACGGGAACGCCGAACTACTACTACATCTACACTATCAATCCATGCGGCACATACGATGAGTGGAGTTACGGTAACGAATTTGATTCCGCGAACGGCAACAGGTTTCAAACGGGTGAGGTTGGCGCCCCGAGCAACGCGTGTCCTGGACCTGCGTTTAGTGCTTTGGATAAGAGTGGGTTGAACGCTAACTCCATTGCCACAGGCATAGCCACAATCCAGTTCTGGGGAATAAACGACACTTGGGGTGGAGAGAATTATGGGATTCCGTCCGGCACCTACACGCCTAATGTGGGCGTGGATGGGTATGTGAGCGCGACGCCACCGGAGCAGGTGTCCGTAACCCTCAGCGGTACTCCAACCAGCATCAGCGACCACATGTTCCTCGCTCCAGGCTTCAACGTCTCCGTCTACAGCATTGACTGGGAGCGGCCTAGGGTGAGCAGGGATTGGGTCTGGTCTGGATGCCAGGCCACGACGGAGTTGGGCGAATATTGTTCGGGGTCTGAGATCGATATCGGGTGGTACCCGGTCGTTAATGGGACGGCCGGAGCCTTAGCCGACTTTTTTGGCGTGGAACCAACCTTCCAACCTCCCAGCGTCACCCATTACTATCCGTCCGATGCTGGAGGGCTCTTTCAAGGTCCGTTTGGTATAGACTGCGTATCCGGTACGTCGCCGTCGTTTAACTGCGTTGAGATGGACGGGGGCGGGCGTGACGTGTTGCCGGGCTACCACTATCATGATGCTTACTTTGGTCAGTCGGCGGAGTACGCGTTCGTAGGAGGCTACACGGTTGGAGTGATAGGTTTCTTGACGGCCGGGCAGCTGCTTACAGATTCTATGTTCACCACCCCAATCCTAGTCTGGCCGTTACACTTCAACGAGGGCCAGTATAATCTAGCCGCGTACACGTACGGCTACATCCAGGATAAGGACTTCAGCGCCTACGCCATGAATGGGCAGGTGGCGGATATGAAGATCAACCTAATCATCGGCGTAAACGTCTCCCTGGATATTCTGTTCAAGAAGGAGAGCATCATCACCCCCACTCCCTACAACATGTCCACCCGAGTCCGCCTATTCAACGACCAAAGCCAGTTGGTGGCGGAGTGGATGAGCAGCGAAGGCACCTACATTGACAGTCCCGGGCATGCGATTGCCGCTAACGGGCAGCTCCCAAGTACTGCCAGCGGCCTCTGCCCAGGCACCGACGAGGCGGGTTCAGGTTGCTTCCCACTGTATCCTTTCAATCAATTAACCACCATTCCCTCGTCAGGGTTGAACGGGTACAATTACCTCCCAGGCGGCGTAACGTTACTCCACGTCCTGATGGCTGGGTTGCCTCAGCAGCCTCCGTTCCCCGTCGGTTGGGAGCCTACCACAACCTCGGGCACATACTTCGGCGACCCAATCGCCACAGGCCTCGCAGTCGCGAAAGCTTTGGCGCCAACCTCATTCGGAGGTTATCGGACAGGATACTGGTCCGGTCCGTATGGTTCATGCAATTTCCAGTTGAACTGTTACCCCGCCCCATACGCGCAGTATCCGTTCCCATACACTGGGATTGCGGGGGCACCGGACTATACGGGCGGGTGGACGGCGGAAGTTGACTTCGTACCATGGTACATGAACAACACAGGCACACCGCAACCACTAGATCCAAACCAAAACTGCATATTGCCTACTACTGATATTGGCGGGTCAGCTTTAGGGCCCCTGAGCTACCAGCCAGACGGAATACCGACGTCGAACGAATGCGGGATAGCTATTGATGTTGGCGGGTCGTCTCTAGGTCCGCTCAGCTACCAGCCCGCCACGACCGTGAGCACCGATCCACCAGGTCCCCCGCCGTACGCTCAGTACTATCCGCCGGTGGACGGGTTGTTGATGGGTGAATCCTACCACATCATACCCGGCACCACAGCCACTAGCGGCATCAGCTTGACGGAAGACATGGCACTGAGCAGCACCTTCCTAGGCCACAGCATGGCCGCGAACCACCTAGGCCCATACTCACAGGAAGGCGTATGGCAAATAGCGGGCACGCATAACAGCGGTGAAGCCTCAGCCATATTCGAAGTGGATCTGAATGGATTCGTTAGCGGGAACGTGTTGGCGTTCACGTGGAGTAATGAGTTCCGAACCCTCAGCTGGGGCACCATAAGCGTGACAGGCGCTCCAAGCGGGGCGACGTGGAACTTCTACACGTGGGACGGCGTCTACGAGGCGTTCCTGCCGACGGGCAACTACAAGCTCACCATCAGCGAACCCGGCTACGCGCCACAAACCTGGAGCGTCGCCATCAGCCCAGGCCAGACCGGGACAGGGCAGAACGTGTACTTGGAGCAGAGCAACATACCAGTCCCCGAGTTCAGCGCCGCGGCGGTCGTTGCGGTCTCAGCATTAGCAGCATCGGTATACTTACTCAAACGCAGGCGAAAGTGATTCTTCGAGCGCCCTGGGCGCTCGCCCTTTTCTTTTCAGTCGAGGTAAGCCGAGTCCCTTCCGGTTTGGGTTAAAAGTCGGACGGAAGTGACTCGTTGTCTATTTCCACCATTAACCCGCCGCAGTTTCTTCCGCTGTCTACACAGAATACAATCGGGATTCTACCGACGATCTCTTCGTTTGGATGCTCTTTGATCCAGTTCCGTATCTTCTCGTCAGCTTTCAGCCAAGTGGGTCCGCAGATTATGACGCCAATGCGATTCTTCGGTCTGGGCTTATCTTGGCTGTCGAGAGCTTCCGCATTCATATCCGTCGTGGCTCTCCTGCGAAGGCCTGCTGCCTTTCTCTCTTACGCAGCGTTGCGACATCGTGTGGTTGAGGTTTAGGCGGAACAGCCTTAGGGTGCTTGTAGCCGGCTCGTTGAACTTTGATTAGTTCCTCGACGGTTATGAAGCCGGTTTCCCGCTGCTTGTACTGTATCGTTCGCAACTCGGACATGTCGGAGCCTGGCAATCGAAACTTGATCGAGACTCCGTCCGATTCCGAGCTTAAGGTGAAACCTAACACATCGTAGTCATCCGTTATGCTTAACAAGCGTTTCATGATCCTCGCTTTATCAATTGGCAGAGGAGTCTCTTTGACTTCTTCCTCGTAGTTTCCGCACCACTCACATACCCATCCTATGCGTTTGATGAGAATCTGCGGAGCCTTAGCTACGTCTGGGGGGTCGTATCGGAAGGTGGTTGCTGTCTGGTCGGTTACTTCGTGGCATTGCGGGCAGGGGCGTTTGTTGCGGATGTTGTAGCGGCTAGTTGAGGGCATAGAATTCACTCAAGGGTTTACGTTGCTTCAGAAGCTCCTCGATTTTCGGCACGAGTTCCCCTTTCTCGGCTAAGTAGCGTTCGTGGCACCATTCGCAGGTTAGCCAGATATCTAGCGGCCCGCCGCAGGCTGGACAGCGGTGGGTGCGGATGGAGTCCATCTCGGCTTTACGCATCGCCAGGTTTTCAGCAACCGGATTACGCTCGTTACTAAGCTGCTGGAGCTTTCCATCTCTGAAGCAAAACTCACGTTTGCATGAGTCACACCGGAAATCAAGGTCATACACGTCTCGGCCTTGGTGCGATCGCTTAGTTCGTCCTGTCCAAAGGAGCGGTTTATGACAGTTCTGGCAGTTGGTTGAATTGTTTTCGAACTTCATTGTGGCTCAGCGCCGTATGTGCCAGGGTTCGGATCTCAACGGAACAAGTTCACCGTTGTCTAGTTCGAAGTAGAGGTTGCATTGGTCGCAACGCCTTAACGGAAAGTTCTCCTGTCCGAGAAGTTCGATCTGACAAAATGGGCACTTCATATTGGTTCACGATTATTGCCGTAAACGGTGCAACCAGATAACGAGTAACCTGTGATATCGCTCAACGGTCTGAGATGGCCGAAAGTGACACATCTACGATGTCGGTGACGCCTCCGGTTGATAGGGCAAGATCAGTTGGTGCACGAGATCATACCGTTTTCGTAGGGCTTTACACTATGACAGGTTGGTTATCCAAGCTAGTTTTGCGACAATCGAATTCGCCCGATTCAGAAGCCTCTATGATTACGCGCCTCGAAAGTATGATTAGGGCGAGAAAACAGTAGTGGAACCGCGTATGTTTACATCGTTAGTGTCTTGTGCTTGCAATCGGGAGATTATTTAGCACTTGCCCAGATTCATCACACAAAGTTGGAACTAACGGGAGATGGTCGCATGTCGCGAACATTGGGACGAAGTCCGCCGCTCTAACGCTCCAATCCCAAGCGATCTCCCTTCTTCACGGAATCGAGCTGCTCGAGACGCAGGGTGCAGAGAACCTCAGAGCCTACCTCGACCGCATGTCTCAGAACCCTAAGCGAACCATCAAGAGCCTGATGAAAGACCCGCGAATCCAAGAAGCCGTACAACTCACAACAACCCTAACCACGCCCCACCCTAAGCTCCCGGTCGTCCAAGCATTGGTCTCCGGCGAATTCGCATCAAACCCGAAAGGGCGGATGATCGTCTTCACCCAGTATCGGGACACAGTCGATCAAATCATCTCACACCTCACCCAGCCAAACATCCGCCCCGTGAGGTTCGTCGGTCAAGCCACCCGGGACGCCTCCGCTAGGGGCCTGACACAGAAAGCGCAAGTCGAGATCCTCGACAGGTTCAGGGACGGCGACTACAACGTTCTAGTTACCACCAGCATAGGCGAGGAAGGGTTGCATGTGCCGGATGTGGACCATGTCATCTTCTACGAGGCCGTCCCGTCCGAGATACGATCGATACAACGCCGCGGAAGAACCGGGAGGACCAGGTTCGGGAAAGTAACCGTCCTCATGGCCGAAGGCACCGTGGACGAAGCCTACTACTGGAGCAGCCTACAGAAAGAGAGGCGAATGCACTCCATCCTAAGCATGGTCAGAACGAGAGGCATAAGGACCGTCAAGAAGAAAACAACATTGCTCGACTACACGTGAAACTCAGGGTAACTCAGGTAACAATGAGTTCGAAAAAGCGTAAGAGCCCCATATGCAGTCGCGGCCCCCCATTACCCCAATGCCCGGTACTCCCCCAAACGCAAGAAGAACTTCACCGAATACCAACCCATGTGCCCGTACTGTAAGAGGCTCCGCTTCCCGCGAGGTGGTTGTTTAGATAAGGGTACAAGTCTTCCGTAACGTCTCTTTGATATAATAACTACAGACGTGATCGTGAGAAAATTGACTACGCCACAGTCGGCGTCGTTTCTTCCTTCGCCTCTCTACTGTTATTCGCGTTTACATTTGGTCCAAGCCTTGAAATTCTAATAACAACACGAAGAACCCCCTTCATCAACCCAAGAGGTAATGTTCCTATTTGCCGTCTCTAAAGCGTGAGAAAATCAGATCTGAAAGTTCGGAAGGACCGAGTTTTGTCTCGGCACGTGTGAGGGGAACGCCCAAATCCTTCGCAGTCCTACGTATGGACCACTACCAGAGCTCGTGAGAGTGAGAGTCTTCGACAGGTTTCAATCTGGTTGAGATTTCTATCGATTTAGTAGATTCCTGGCTGAGGATGATGATTGCGTTAGCGCTCAGCATCGTATTTGCATTAGCGGTCGGAATACCTGCCGCAAGGAGTAAGAGGGCTGAAGCGATAATCATTCCTTCACTCGACGTGCTCCAGTCGATTCCAATCCTCGGGTTCTTTCCAGTCGTGATACTTGGGATAATCGCCATCTTCCCGTCCCAGATTGGCGTCAACCTTGCTGTGATAATTCTTATTTTTACAAGCATGTCATGGAAT
>Ga0187784_10000269_pt1 | contig 36622 bp, 34 predicted proteins | sample 1015_SJ02_MP15_2_FD_132964 | JGI IMG/M metagenome (GOLD analysis project Ga0187784, IMG submission 132964) | Tropical peat soil microbial communities from peatlands in Department of Meta, Colombia - 1015_SJ02_MP15_20_MG | ecosystem: Environmental > Terrestrial > Soil > Wetlands > Peat | place... | reverse complement strand
TCGCGTGGCTATTGCTTAGAAATGATCTGTGCCGATTTTCTGGCAGGGGCAAACCTGGAAAACGGCAACTCACATGTGCTCCTGCAATCGGTGTTGCGGTTCTTCAAGTTCCTTCCCGGCGAAGAACGAAAGACATTTCTGGATCACTTTACCCAGAAATCGTGAATTTGGCCAGCCCAAAACGTGCTGCTCTACGGCTTGACCCCCAATCTTATGAAGAACTTCGCAGTCGGGTGCTCCGGCGTGACGGCTGGAGATGCCAGGCGTGCGGCACGATGTCGAATCTTGAGGTTCACCACAGACAGTCTCGCAGCCACTGCGGCGACGATTCCGAGCAGAACTTGATTACGCTTTGCACTGCATGTCACGCCAGCATGCATTCGAGCTGAGGAGTCCAGAAACGATGGCCGATCCCCGTTACGTTCAGCACGATTTGTGCATTGCTGATCGCTCCATGCATGGGGAAGCCATCGGAGCGAGGTGGACCGACAGCTGTGATAGGGAGTGCGGCAGGCGAGAGCGGCGGGGCGGAGCTTCCTCACTATACTTTGTCAGCAGTGTGCAGAAAAATTCCTGGGTTAAGAATCTACCAAGCTGGGGCCTTTCTTCTCTAATGCTGGGAGCCAAAGCGTTGCGAGCTGCGATCAACAAAGTGTTCTGGTCGCAACATCCAGTGCAGCGCTGCCGCAATCAACAAGATTCGCAACGTCTGCAACCGCCTGTCCGAGGAACAGAAAGCGTAGGTGAAAGCGGCGATGCGTGCCAGCTACAAACTGGAGGCGAAGGAAGGCATGTTTCGGCTGAGAAAGCTGGCGGATTGATTGGAGCAGGAATGTCCGGCGGCCACGAACAGTTTGCGGGAAGGATTGGAGGAATGTTTCACGATCAATCGCTTGGGCATTCCCCGTCGCTGCATCGCTGTCTGGCCACGGACTAACTTGATCGAGAGCCCGCAGTCGGGCGTGCGCATGCGAACCCGGCGCGTATGCCGTTGGCGGGATGCGGCCATGGTCCAACGTTGGGCGGCGGCTTCCTTTCTGGCGACGGAGAAGAACTTCCGCCGCATCATGGGCTGGAAGGATCCCTGGCAACTGGAAGCGATCCTGGGAAGAAAAGAAAATCCTGCGGCCATGCAGGAGGTCGCGTAAGATGTTGGCTCGGATCGCTCCTTCAGCCTCTAACTACGAGCGGGACACCCTCCGGATTCTCTCGATTTCCGAGAGCAGCGATGCTACACTCTTCCGCAAATCTGTTGTCAAGGAGAGAGCATGATCAGAAAGATTCAACTGTTCGCCGCTGCTTTGGCGGTACTGCTGTGGTGCGGTATAGGCTTCGCTCAGGAACCGGTAAAAGACATCGATCCCAAGAGGCACGTGAATCTAGCTGCGGCCCAAAGCCATGTGGTCGAGGCCAACCAGGAAATATACAAAGCTCAACAAATCAACGATTATGACATGAAGGGTCATGCGGAGAAGGCGAGGCAGCTTCTGGTTCAGGTTAACCAGGAATTAAAGGCGGCTGCCGAGGCCGCGAACGCTGCCGCCTCTGCGAAAAACAAAAAGTAGTCTCTGAGGCCCGCAGAGTTTTGGTGGCACCGCCGCTGTGTCCCAAAGGGACGGTTGCGGCCCGGCAGATATTTTTCCGGCCCGTGGCCGTCCTATTTGATTTCTTCGGATACCGGGCTTACTGTCGCGGCTACTTTCTTGATTCTTTGATTTTATTCAGCTAATTCGAGGCCGTTGAGGTGTAGGTCATTGAATTCATGGACGGAGACCCCGAAAATCAAGGAGAATAATAAAAAAGAATCAAAGAAATCAAAGCTCCGGCTTGATACAGGCAAGAGAGAGTTGGAGCCACTAAAGTGATTTAACAGATTCTGAGGTTCTTCAAATTCCTTCCCGGCGAAGAAAGCACTTCGCAATCAGGTAACTCCGACGCGATGGCTGGAGATGCCAAGCCTGCAGCGCTGAGGCTGCCAACATTTTGATGCAAAAGAGCAAGCGGTAGCCATCGACGAAGAAAGCCAGCTTCTGATAGTTCCCCGAAGTTCGACTTAACGCGAAACACGTCCGAACAGGTGGCCTGTCGTGCGAGCCGAACAGTCTTTACCGATGCTTGAGTTCATTGCGTTAGACGAACACTCAGGGGAGGCAGAGCCACTGGCAACTTCGGCGTGAACCTGTCATCTCGGCAAAGGATGCCCAGGGCGCCTTCTTACGGGACGCGGAAAAATTTGAATAACGCTCGAGCCTAAAGCGAAATGGCCGCAATCGAGCCAGAAATTCGCGGCTCCTCCGTCTTACATCGCCAGCAAGGCTTCACAGATAGCTGCTTTCGACATGGACGGTTTCCACTTGAGCTGCATCAAACAACCAGAGGTGGAATCGCAGACAACGGCGCACGTCATGACAGTCGCAAAGGAACCTTCGAGGTACAGAGGATTGATCTTTTGCTCCTTAACGATAGTATTACTCCTGATCTCCTCCCTTTTCTGTCAGATGGGGTGCGGTGGAGTCGTGACTCGCACTCCAACCCCGGGGCTTTCGACGATTTCCAGCCCCGCAGCTAACGGCAGAGTTCCCCGGACCGGTGCTCCGCCTGTCTACCCAGCGATACCGGGACGAATTTGGCATGTCGTGGTGATCTTCCAGGAAAACCGCACACCAGACAACCTCTTTCATGGTTTGCCAAATGCCGACATTGCGAACAGCGGAGTCAACTCGCAGGGAAAAACCATTCCCTTGGCACCCGTACACTTGTCGATGCCCTACGATCTCTATCATACCCACAATGCTTTCCTTCAGATGTACGACCATGGCAGGATGGACGGCGCCGACAAGATTCGTGTTTCGTGCGCCAGTGGTATTCCCCACTGTCCGCCTCCCGATGCTCAGTTCGTCTACGTATACCCGTCTGAGGTGAAACCTTATTTCGATTTGGCGGAACAATACACCTTCGCCGATCGCATGTTTCAGACGCACCAAGGGCCCAGCTTTCCAGCGCATCAGTTCATAATTGCCGGTACCTCGGCCCCAACTGCCGGCAGCGATTTGTTTGCGGCAGAGAATCCAAACGTTCAAAGCGGTCCTACTCCCAACGGTAGTTTTAAGCACTCAGGTTGCACTGCCCCAGCCAATCTGACGGTGAAACTGATCGATCCGGCGGGCAACGAGTCCAAGTCGCAATACCCATGTTTCGAGCATCCGACACTAGCCGACTTGCTCGACAGCCGCAGCATCAGTTGGCGCTATTACTCGGTGAGTGACAGTTGGAATTCGATCTGGAATGGTCCTGCCGCCATTCGGCACCTGCGCTTTGGTCCCGATTGGTCCAAAGTGCTTTCGCGGAATACACAAATATTGAAGGACATTAGCAAACAGCAACTGCCGGCGGTGAGTTGGGTAATTCCGGGCGGACAAATGTCGGACCACCCTCTAGCAAACGAAGGCACGGGTCCTTCCTGGGTGGCAGCCATCGTTAATGCAATTGGCCATTCCGTCTACTGGCCGCATACGGCCATCCTTGTCACGTGGGACGATTGGGGAGGCTTCTATGACCATGTCGCCCCACCTATCTATAACTCCTATGAATTTGGCTTCCGCGTCCCGCTGATCGTCATTTCCCCCTATGCCAAGCAGGGATACGTATCTCACGAGACGCATGACTTCGGCAGCATCCTCAGGTTCATCGAAGATACGTTCGATCTTCCGACGCTGGGCTACGCCGACTCGCACGCCGATGCGCTGGAAGATTGCTTCGACTATTTCCAGCCACCTACCACCTTTAAAACGATTTCAGCGCCGGTCAGGGCCAAGTATTTCCTGGAAGACAAGCGGCTTCAGGCAGATCCTGACGATGATTGATGGCTGCTACGAACTATTGCACCACCAACGTGGAGCCCGACGGTTTGGGGGCTGTCGGCAGCACTGTGATTGACGGTCAACCCCCCGCTGCAAGTACCACTGGTCGTAGGGTCAACAAAGACCGCAATCGAGCAGCCCGTATTCGGCACGACGCTATTGCCGCACGTGCTAACCGCTGACTTTGGCTTGGCGATTCACCCCTTTCCCGAGCCTGCAGAAGCGAGGGACTTGGGGCGGGAAACTCGGGTTACTTTCAGTTTACTCAACACTGCTAGCGGGAACTGGAGCGGTCGATTCAAGAAGGTTTTTCTTTGATCTCTCCCAGACATATCTGGACAAAGCGTCTTGCCACGACGGAATCGACAGACCCAAAGCACGAAGTTTCGCTTTCGAAAGGACTGAGTAAGAGGGGCGCTTAACTGAACTCCGAAAATCGCCGGTCTTGACCGGTGTCAATTGTGCGTCAACTCCGACAAACTCGAATATGGACCGGGTGAACTCATACCAGGAGCACTGGCCTTCCGAGCTGATGTGATACAGCCCGAATTTGTCGGTCAGAATCAAGTTTCGCGTTGCTTCGGCGAGATCAACGGTGTACGTAGGAGTGAGAACCTGGTCATCTACAACGCGGATCGCCTCCCCCGTCATCGCTTTCTTCAGCATGTTCTCGACGAAGTTGCCGCCTTTCCCACTACTGCCTGCAACACCGTAAAGGCCGCAGGTTCTGATGACGAAAAAGCGATCTGCATTGCATGCAATCATATGCTCCCCAGCAAGCTTGGAAACGCCATAAACATTCAAGGGTGAAGGCAGATCCGTTTCCTCATAAGGAGTATTTTTCTGCCCGTCAAAAACGTAGTCCGTGCTGAAATGCACCAGGACCGCACCTAAGCGTTTGCAAGCCCTTGCCAGATTCATGGCCCCGATGCCATTCACCTGAAATGCCAACGCAGGCCTCTTCTCACATTCTTCCACCTTATGGAAGGCGGCCGTATTTAACACAACGTCGGGCTTAGCCTCAATCATCATTTCCCGCACGCGGTCTTCAGAACAGACGTCCACTTGTGCGTGGGCGGCGGGTGTTACCGTGTCGCCAGCGGTTCGAAAGACTCGCAACAGGTCATTCCCGAGTTGACCATTAGCGCCGATGAGAAGCACTTTCATTGCGCAACCGCCGAAACCGTCTGCAGCCCGTTCGCCGCCAGCAACTTCAGAGTCTCAATGTTGTAGTACTGGGGATTGTCCCAATCCTGGAACTTGTCCATATGCTCAATCAGGTTCCTGACGATTGATTTGACGTCATGATTAGGATGGAAACTAAGAACGTTTTCCGCCTTCTGAATGCTGACCTTATAATTCCGAAAATCGCTTTTGTGATTAATGGTGAGGTGCACTCGGATTCCGAGCTGCTCCTCAATTGCCATTCGCACCAAGTCTCCTACTTCACCCACCGTATAATTCCCCGAAGCAACATTGAAAATACCGGAGATCCTCTCGCTGGCCTCGATTGCGCGGATGTAAGCGTTAGTCGCGTCCTCAATGCCAACAATCGGCCGCCAGATTGAAGGATTGTTCACCGTGATCTCACGGTTTCCGACTCCGTTCTTAAACATGGTGTTGATAATCAAATCCAGGCGCATGCGCGGACTGTAGCCGGAAACGGTCCCTTTGCGCAGAGAGATCACTGAGAAGCCGTCATCAAGCAGGTTCATCACTGCTTGCTCGCCCTGCAATTTTGAAATCCCGTACGGATAAGATGACGAGACTGGCCGAGTTTCATCGAACAACTCGTTATCGGTGTAGCCATAGACCGAGCAGGAGCAGGCATATATGTAGCGCTTTACATTCGCCTTCTTGGCAATGTAGGCGAGGTAAGCTGGAGCCGCTGCATTGAAAATGAAGTTCTGGCTCGGCGAATATTCGGCCATAGGATCGTTCGACAACCCCGCAAGGAACACGACCTGCTGGTATGGTTCCAGATCTTGCACGCTGATGTCGAAAATGTCTTTCCTGATGATTCCGGTTTCTGAGGGAAGGTGGTTGCCGAACCAGAACAAGTCGACAACATCGACCTCATAGCCGCGGTCGAGAAGTTTTGGAACCAGGGCCGAACCTAGATAACCTGCGCCACCCGCGATCAATATTTTCATACGACTTACCTTTCAACTATGGTGTGATTTTCTGAGTACCTAAAATTTTCCGACTCTGGCAAAGACAGCCACTGCTTTAAGGTCTGGGCCTGACGGTCTTTCTCTGACAACTGAACGTTGCTGATCGGCCAGTCGATGCCAATGTCGGGATCGTCCCAGCGGATACCTGACTCGCCCTTGCAGTTGTATGTGCCGGTGCACTTGTACTGGATTTCCGCAAAGTCCGATAGCGTGCAGAATCCGCGCGCAAACCCCGCAGGCGCCCAAATCTGTCTGCGATCTTCAGCAGAGACTTCTGCTCCGAACCACTTCCCCAACGTAGGCGATCCTTTTCGTATATCTACTGCTACCAGAAAGGCTGTTCCACGGGTTACGCGCATGAGCTTTCCCATCGGAGGATTCCATTGAAAATGCAATCCACGAAGAACACCGCGCACCGAACCGGAATGGTTGTCCTGGACAAACTCAGTAGGCAGGCCCAATTCCTTAAACTGGTCTGCTCTGAAGACTTCGGCAAAAAAACCACGATCGTCTTTGAACACCTCCGGCACCACGACACAAATATCACGTAACTGCCGCGACTCAATTCGTATTTGCACGGTTCTTATGCCCGCGGTTGGCCGTTGGGCTGTTATTATAATGGAACCGGTCGCCGCTGATTGTATCAAGCTCTCGCACAAGTTCGGACAGGACTGCTTCCTTTCCCAACATGTGTTGATGGCTGTGTTTGCTCGGCGATGATCGTGTCGAATTGAGCCTACGAGGCATTGACGACAGCATCCCAAAAGGGCCCCCGCATATCAATGCACAGCTGTCACTTCATACTGACTGCCGCCAACAACGCTGATTATCAGCCGCGTACCTCCTTCTGCCATCGTTCCGGTTCTTACTCGGCCATTCAGCAGGACGCGGTTCTGTCCAGAAGACACCGGAATAGAGAGTTGCGCAACCATTCCCGCTGGCAGGTCAACCTTCATCAAGAACTGAGGAGCTCTAACGTCCAGGTCAATGATACCGAGCGGCGTGGGTTCCGCAACCCGCAGGCGCGTCAAATCGAACAGATCAGGACGGATCATAACGCTCGAGAATCCTGGAGCCAACGGTGTAATGCCTGCGATCTCGGTATTTAAGAAGGAAATCGGGCCCGCTCCCCATCCATGACAGAGACTCACAAACGTGCCTTCGAGAGCATCTGCATGCAGGTAAAGATGGAAGTGGTCCTTTGGCCAGCTCGGGTCAAATGCTTCCCAAAAACAACTGGCACCCTCATTCACCATGCCACCCCAGTAACTGCGTATCAGGCCTAATGCTTCCTTGCGATGTCCCGCTGCCGTCATCGCATTCAGCACAAAATAGTCGAAGAATGGCGTAACCCAATATTGTGGCGGCTTTGAGAGTACATTGTCCCAGATTGACGAGACCTGGTCGGGAGTTGCCGTGCCGGACAGAATCGCCATAGCGTTGATCTGCCAGTATGGGCCATAGGTGCCTGCTGCCGAGTCCAGAAAAGCCAGCCGGGCAGAGTCTTGCAGCTGCATGACCAACTGGTTGTAGTGGGCAGCCGTTACGTCCCCGAGTTGCTGGAGAAGCCATGCGCCTTGTTCAAAGCCGAGGATGAACTCCAAGTCTGTCCCAATGCTGGCCCCCTCGGTCACTGGCGGCGGTTCGATATTCTGAGACCAATCGAAAAAAGGGTAGGAATTCGGTGGGAACCGAAAGCTTCCGTCGGATGCAATCTCCGCTTCCATTGTGCCCAGCAGAGATTTCAAGAAGCCAGCTTCAGACCGCAAATACGCCATGTCTCCAAATCTCAAGTAGTAATCCTTCAGCAACAGCACCCACATTGCGTCATAACCCGGGATCCCATTTACGTCCGCCGTGCCAGCTTGTGCTCGCAACGTGTCGATGGTTTCCTGCAATAAAGCGCGGTCGGCAAATGTGTGACCAATGGCGCCCCCAATGACATAACCATCTCCGGAGTATGGGCGGCGGTCCCGTTTTGCGCCATCCCAAATGCGCTCCTGCATGACGACATGAATAGTTTTCTCGGCTAGCTGCCATATTCGGTTCAGCAATTCGTCTGAGCTATCAAAATATCCCAGGTGAGACACCGGATAGTACACTTCGTCTGAATAAATATCTTCTAGCCTGATGAATTCAGGCCCAGCCACAAATGTTACTTGTGCATAACGGTAGCCACTCTTAGGCCCTCTTGCTGTCGCATTCGCAGGAATGATGAGTGTTTTCACACCTAAATAGGCATTGGTGGTCAGCTCGTCTAACGATTCACCATACGCAATCTGGACTGTTACCGGGCCGGGCGTCTGGGAAACAAGTACCAGCCTTCCGCTGAATTCATCGCCAAAATCAAGGACAATGCTGGGCAGCGATCCGCTCGATGGCAGGTGAACCGTGAAGGCTCTCCCCGTATCCGAGTGCGGGTCGACCTCTACAATGTCGCCTTGGCTGCTCAAAACGCTTTGCACTGGCACCACCACACGAGCCAGCCATGGCGAAATTCCGTCGTATCCGGGCCACTGATACATTTCCATATCTGAGTTCCCCTCAAAATTCGACGGATTATCCTCAATGCCGCCAATTACGCTGACAGCTCCCCACAGGTGATCATCGAAGCTCGGGTTTTCCCATCCCGGAGATGCCGCCGTCGCACCACGCCAGCCAGGACCGGCTTCTTCAATCGGATCAACGTCGATGCCTTGGGGTGCAGGCACAATCTTCGCTGCTAGCAAGCTTCCCTCCGTCGTAACAATGGCCAGAGTGTTCGTCCCCGGCTTGAGTGCACGTGAAACATCCGCAACCGCACCCATGCAAGGCACTTCCCAGACAGGTTTTTGCTCCCCTGCTGCCAGAACAATCTGCCCGTTCAAGAAAGTTGTCGCTGACCGTGGGCCAGCCACATAAAGGGTCGCCGCATGGGGCGCGCTTGCCAGCTCAAATTGGCTACGAAAGAACCGCATTTCCCCTTCAGCCGCAGGAGGCCCATACCAGATGTACTGATTCTTGCTGGGTTGGTGCAGCGTGGATTCAAACACGGGGGCAGATATCTGTAGCGCAGCTGTGGCCGTCATGCCTGCGAAGGTTGCGGTGATCACGGCCATACCTGCTGCGGTCGGCCTCACGCAACCATCAGAGCTTACCGTGGCCATACCAGTCGGAAGGACTGTCCAAGTTGCTTCCCCGGTTACGTCTCTGCTGCTTCCGTCGGGGTACGTTGCGCTGGCTCGAACGTTGGTGGTAAGGCCGAATGGCACCGTTATCGCCGAAGGGGAAACCGTTAGTGACACTGATCCGGCAACAGATGAGCTAATGCTGCCTCCACTTCCGCAGCCCGTAGCTACGATTAGGGCGCAACCAATCAATGCCAGCCTACTCGCGGAACGGAGGATCGGGGACCTGGAACGCATACCGATCAGATGAGCTAATCGTACGTCAGCTGAGCTTGAACCCCAAGCCCAGAATATTTGTGGAGTTGATTGTTGCTGGAACCGATTCTTCGCGCAACTAACCGCGAGGGCACGTGTTGTAGCACGTTACTGGGGCTGGTAATTGGCCGGCGCGGCTACCAGGACCGCGGAGGATCATCCCTACCGATCGGCAGATAGCGCTGATTGCCGCCCCCGTCGCCTCACGTAGGAAGAAGCTTGCGGGTTTTCTGCTGGTCTTGCTGATGCTCACAGGCCTGATCTACCTGGAGGCCTGTGGCGGCGGAGGCGGGAACAACGGCGGTGGTGGAGGCGGGGGGTGTTGGAGGTGGTACTCTCGCAGGCACCTACAGCATCACTGTGCAAGGCAAAGCAGGTTCCACAGTGAGCAGCACCACGATCACGCTAACGGTTCAATAACGCAGAAGAACTGCAAGGACGCTGGAGCTGTCGATTGCATCCGCGCGGCGGTTCCGCGCTCATGGGTTATCGACCTACCGACCACGGATGGAACGCAGAACTCAGACTGAAGTGCGGCGCAGGTTAGCGGCGGGGTTCCGCTGTCAATTCCGCCGCTGCCGCAGCGTAGCCGTGCGGGTGTTTCCGTTTCCAGTCCCAAGCGCTTCGGACAATATCACGAAGAGAAGAATAGCGAGGTTCCCAGCCAAGCTCGCGAACCAGCCGCTCGTGGCTAGCGACTAGGACCGCCGGATCACCCGCACGGCGCGCACCAACCCGGACCCGCAGTTTTCGTCCCGTGACCTCTTCTACGGTCCGCACAACCTCCCGGACCGAGTAGCCCTCGCTAGAACCAATATTGTATGCGCCATGGTGTTGTTCATCCTGCAGAGCATCCATTGCGAGTATATGCGCTTCAGCAATGTCTAGGATATGAACGTAATCTCGCACGCAAGTACCATCTGGAGTGGGATAGTCGTCACCGTAGAGCACAAATTCCCGATTCGGATCAAGTGCACAGTCCAAGACGCGAGGTAACAGATGCGTCTCCGGGTTGTGGTCCTCTCCAAACTCTCGACTGGCGCCCGCGGCGTTGAAGTATCGCAATGCCGCATATCGCAAACCGTATGCACGCCGATACCATTCCAGGAAGTGCTCGAATATGAGCTTCGATTCGCCGTAAGCGTTGATTGGAGTCTTCGGGTGGCTTTCCGTGATCGGTGTCGCCACTGGCTCGCCGTAGACCGCAGCGGTGGAGGAGAAAATGAATTTGTTGACCGAGCAAGCGAGAAGCGTATCAAGCAAATCCAGGCCCTTTCTCACGTTGCTGTGAAAGTAGCATCGAGGATCGGTCATCGACTTGGTAACCAGTGTCTCTCCGGCAAAGTGCATAACGGCTTCAACCGCATGTTTTGCGACAAGACTACGAATCAACCCTGGCTCGCCAAAATCTCCTTCCACAAAGATCGCAGCGGGACACACCGCTTCCTTATGCCCGGTGGCAAGGTTGTCGATGATCACCACCTTGTGACCAACGGCGAGCAGCCGCTCACAACAAATGCTCCCCACAAAGCCTGCCCCGCCGGTTACCAGTACATTCATGAAGTCTCCAGAGTGAATTCCCTAAACACTCCCACCGATTCACACGGCGCCGTCGCCAAAGAGCACAACCGGAATGGTTCGAAAAATGATGGTGAGATCCAAAAGGAACGAGACATTGTCAATGTAAAAGATGTCCAGGCGAACGCGTTCCGAATAGGGCAGGCGTGAACGCCCACTGACCTGCCACAAACCAGTGATGCCGGGCTTCACTTTGACGAACTTGGAGGCGGATTCTCCGTACATTGCCAGCTCAGTATCAAGAATGTCGCGAGGCCCAACCCAACTCATCTCGCCTCTGAGCACATTCAAAATCTGTGGAAGTTCATCAAGGCTTGTGCGCCGCAGCCACCGTCCGAACCGAGTGATCCGCGGATCGTTCTTGATCTTGTAAGTGCTCAGGTATTCCTTGCGCAGTTTCTCGTCGGATTCCAACAATTTCTGCAGAACCCCTTCGGCATCAGGAACCATGGTGCGGAACTTGTATTTATAAAAGCTGGTGTGATCCCTTCCGAGCCTTCTCAGCTTCACCAGAACAGGCCCTCGTGAGTCGATCTTGATGAGAAGGCATACGACCGCAGCAAATGGAATGACCAGAGGTAGGAGCAGGATGGTGAACGCGACGTCCACGCACCGCTTGAACAGGCCACCGTAACTCCACTGCTGCTGCCCGCCTGATCGCTCCGAGTCGGGGCAAGAATGCTGCAGTAAAGTTGAGCCCGATGAAGAGTTCTCGCGAATATCAGCTGGCATGACTCATGCGCAAAACATCCATATTCAACAATTGCTGGTGGGCATCGGTGAAAAACCTCTGCACGTCGCCCAGCTCGCTTACCCAGGCCAGAAAGTCCTCCAAGATCTCGTCGAGACCGTGGCGCGGCTCCCAGCCCAAACTCCTTAACCTTTCGATGGATGAAACCGAGTGTCGCGCGTCGCCGAGTCGGTAGATCCCCGGGGTTTCTGGTTCAATGCTTCTCCCTAGCTTGGCCGCAAGCCGCCGCGCGTATTCGAGCACAGTGGTTGGCCTTCCACTACCCACATTAAATGCCTGACCCACAGCGCGATTGTCGTGGGAAGCGAGCCAATTCGCCTCGACGACATCCCTGACATGCACATAATCTCGTTGCAACAACCCATCTTCAAAAGCGATCGGCGGTTTGCCCTGCAAAAGACGGAGCGTGAAGATACGGGCGATGCCCGAGTATTGATTAAACAACGACTGTCTCGGACCCTGAGTAATCGAGTAGCGGAGCGCCACACAGGGAACGCTAAGCAAACTCGCCAATTTCAATGCGGTGATCTCTTGAGCGTACTTTGAAGTTCCGTATGGACTCAACGGATTCGGGTGGGGCTCCTCCAAAAGTTGGGGAGTAACCGGCATGCCACATCTTGGACAAGTCACTTCCCATAAACCCTTCTCCAGATCCCATAACTCTCGGGGAAAAGCCAAAACCATCTTATGCATTGGGCACAGGTATTGACCTTCTCCATAGACCGCTTGTGACGATGCCACCACGACTCTTCTTACTGGCAGTTTTCGTGCAGCGATCACCTCAAACAGCAACGCTGTTCCGACCACATTTGTGGCCATGAACTGGCTATAGTCCGGCACGTAGTCCTGATACGCGGCTTGGTGTGACACTAAATCCACGCCCTCTAAGGCCCGTTCCCAGTCCAATCGATTGGTCACGTCGCCGCGGAGGAAGTCGACTTCTTCGGAAAGGTGCTTCGGCACGCCTTCCGGGTGAACTCTCGGTTGAAGTGAATCCAAGACCCTGACCGACCAGCCTTCTCGCAGGAACCGGTCGGCAATGTGCGAACCGATGAAACCTGCTCCGCCACTAATAAGTATCCGCATGATTTACTCGGGTCTTCCTTGTAGATGATGTTTGGATGCCTTAGCTTGCAGATTCAAGACATTTCTCTCCTACAGACGCAGCCATCGCGAGTCTGCGCTACAGTTACGATAACAAATCATGTCACGGACTAGCCTCCTGAGCGGCCAGATCGCCGGTCGGGAACGGCGGCAACCACGTCCACTGTCTGTCAGCAATTTCCGGCTCGTGATCCGCAAGGTCGGTTGCCGATCTGCCAGCCTGGGCACTGGCCTCTTGACAGTTGCTCTCTATCGGAGGATATTAGAAAAAATTCTCCTTAACTCACACTCACTTTGGAGGGCAGCGAAACGGTGAAAAGAAGCCACTATGTAGCCACCCTGGTTCTTTTTCTGTTGCTCGGAGTTCCCGCGTACGCCTATGCCGATCCGAGCGGTGGAACCTTGTTCCAGATCCTCATGCCGATGTTGGCTGCGATTTGGGGTATCTGGATGATCTTTGCCAACAAACTTCTTCGGGGAGTTGGCAGCCTTTTGCGGAAATTACGAATAATACAGCCGCAAGAACCCGCCCCCTGACTGATCTAGCTTTGAGCTAAAACGAATGATCGAGCCGAAGCATACTTCGGTTGCTCGAATGTCAGTTTGTCCCCGAGGGCGACGTGGTTCGCCGGAAACGTATAACTCTTTTCCTTTATCAGCGTGCCCCACATTGCGTCGATACGGGTCTTTTGTACCGCTGAAATAACTAAACGATTGCGCCGGTGACCAGCCACGCTGATCGCATAATCTGCCAACCGAGGTTGTACCTGTTCAAAGCCTGCAATTCCAAGCTCGCTGTACACTCGCTCCATTTGCCCCACAGGATCAGACACTAAATGATCATAGCGTACCCGGACAAACACTCGGGGGTCGAGATGGCTCGCGCCCTCCGCAATTGCTTCCTCATGAATTATGTAGGCCATGAGGATAAATGATTCAACTTCCTCCAATGATGGCGATTCCAAGCTATACAACTCCAGGAGTGTCAGCCACAGTTTCAGATTAGACGCAAACACTTCATAGGGATTACGTTCGATGATTACGTAGCGGGCTTCCGGAAACAGCAATGGCAGCAGGGGAAGTTTGAATCCGTGAGTTGGCGACTTGAGTACCATCGTCTTCCCTTGCTGGACTGTGAGTAGCCGCAAGAAGTATCGTAGCGCTTGTTCCCAACGATTCTGCTTCTCGACCGGACCGCAACGCAGATCGAGAAGCGCCCGGGCATCGCGCATGAGAGAAGGGACAATCAGAGATTCGTAAGGCGACGGCGCACCAAGAGCTAGCAGTGCGAATTCGTCTTCCTGAGGGGACGCCCAAGAATAGAGCATCTCGTCCATCGGACGACGCGCCTGTCGTCGGGAGCTGCGCTCTGTGGCCCACGATTCCGTAAGCAGAAAATGATGAGGATTCAGACATGCGTAGGTACTTGGAAACCCAAACCGTCGGTCGCAACCGAACAGTTCGTGCAGTAGTGTCGTACCCGACCGCCAAAAGCCCAATAGGAAAATCGGTGGTGCCGGGATAACTGAGTTGAGCTTGTCCGCATGACTTGCATGCTGAATTTGTAACAATGACGAATAGACTGCACCATTCAGAGAATAAAGCAAACTCGTATGCCAGTTCAGGCGCGAACGTTCAGGATCGACCTTGATAGCCAAGCGTCGCCAAGATCCGAGCGATAACCGGAGTCGTGCCCTCAATTGCATTCCCCTGAGTCTTTGGCCACATTCAGCGTCCGATCATGTGGCGTTGATTAACCTCCGCCAGTTTAACGCGCAGGACATCGCGCATGCGCCTGGCGACTTCTGGTTCAGAACCCAAAAGATCATGCTCTTCGAATTGGTCTGTTCTGTATCGATATAGTTCTTCCTTGTGGCTATCCAGGTAACTCACGTACTTAAACTCATCGTCGATAACCGCAACGCTGCCTTTCGAGATAGCACTAAAGGCTCGATTCGGCTCCAGGTTCATACTGAAGACGTACCTTTCCGGAAGAACGTGCCCCTCCATAGCAGGTTTGAGCGAAATCCCGTCGGTCCAAGTTGGCCCCGATTTGCCGATTAGGTCCATAATCGTCGGGAGCAAGTCAGCTTGATTCGCAATTTGAGTAATACGCTCACTTCGGCCCTGCCCGGGAAGATGGATCAGTAACGGGACGCGGATTAGTCCGTTGTACAAGTAGGGTCCCGCATGAAAGTACCAGCCATGCTCGAACGATTCTCCATGATCTGCTGAGATTATCACGAGCGACCGATCAAGCCGCCCACTCTGATTAAGCCAATCGAGAAACGCACCAACTTCGCAGTCTGCATACGCCACCATCTCATCGTAACGGGCGCGAAGTTCTACAGCAGACACTCCAGCAGGCAGATTCGTGTTCTCCACTTTGACAAATTCGTAAGCGGTCGTTAAGCCATTTGACGGAAGAAACATATTGCGAAATGGCTCAGGCGGCAGATAGGGATCGTGCGGGGGATAGATATGCATCCACGTAAAACGCGGTTGCTCAATGTCGGGGCGTTCTTCCAAACCCCGTGCGCGTTGAAAAACTGCTCGGGGAGGAGAGGGGTAAACGTTTTTCTCAAACAAAATGTCGAGGCACAACATAAATCCCGACAAGCGTTTTAGTAAGGGGCCAGACAGCGTATATAGAGTGTTGAGTCCAGCGAGATTGGTATAACGCAGCCATTTGCCGGTCACATTCTGTGGCTGCGGAAATTCTACGGCGTCATAACTGGCCTGCGTCCTGCGGTGAAATGGGCTGGCGAAAAAATTCGACGAAATCATTGCTGTGTAGTACCCTCGTTGCTGTAACAGTGCTCCTAGCGTTTCTGCTTGCTCCGAACCACGAAGAAAACCGCCTAATTGAAACACCCGGTGCGACCACGGCAATCTACCGGTCTCGATTGAGGTGGTGGTTGGAGTCGTCAAGTTAGAATTCGCGAAAAAATATTCAAACGTGAAACTACGCTCGGCAAAGCGTTGCAGGTTGGGAGTTGTGGGTCGGTTGTAGCCGTAAACAGACATATCCGACGCCCTCAAGGCGTCGATCGTAATCAAATAAATGTCTGGCAGACGAGATGCAGCTACGCTTTTGCCGGGATTCTCAAAGTCTCGAAACAGATAGACGCCATGGGCCCAAAGCCCAATCACAGCAACAATCGCCAAGCTCACGTGGAACCAACCGATCGGGGCTAGCCGCGTGCGGCAAAAGTCCTGCAGCGAAGATACAGGAATGACAGCAACGCCGGCGACGCATATCAGAAGCGTGCCAAAGCCTAACCATAGCCACCCAAGAAGTCCTGGGTGCCACTGAGGAAATAACACCAGCTTGACAGCTCCGAAGAGGTCGAAGACGAAGTACGCAAGTGGCAGCCCCAAACCTAACCACCACAGCATTGATTCACGGTATCGCTTTGTCCAAGAGGCCGCGGACGTGATGCGAACCAACAGCAACACGCACAACCACCAACAGATGCCAATAGTCATCAGCAGTAGTAAAGCAGCACCAAGATCCAATGAAATCTCGCGGTACGTCATGTACCGGTGAAGATTGTCAAGTTTTTCAAGTAACTCGATTTCCAAGCTCGAGCAGACAAGCCCCAGCACGCCTAAAAGTGCAACCCCGGGCCGGAGTGGGACGAGAGACCTTTGTGGAGCTTGCCTCTTAATTTGGCTACGAACAGCAACGTCAAGCAGAGATTGTTCAGTCATACTCCCTCAAAGCATTCCGACTCAATCGAAGCATCTGTGCTTGAACTCAGTACTAGCCAAGATGAAAGCAACTTGCCCTGTCCCTTAGTGAATCTCTCCAGTGCCCTGCTCACGGAAGTCATTTGACATTCTTGAGGTTCGCTCCACGCTCTGTTAGCTTGTGGCTTGGTACGCGTCTCTACTGCAAATCACACATCTAGTCTGAGCAACCACTACAACTTTCAGGACACAAGGCCTGGATTGCTTTCAGTTACCAACAATCACTGGCACAGCCAAGCTCCGTGAACACGCTTGGCAATAGCCCCTGTCCCGCGGCCAGTACATGTGCACGCGGCAGCGGTTGTCACGTTGGTGCAAGAAGTCGGTTGCGCTACCGTGCAGTCCTCGCAGTAAATTATGGTCCCATCGGATGACGTCCCAAGATCCATGAAAGCTACAGATCCAAGTTGGATGGCCCCCCCACCACTGATTGAGGCCACTTCCCTCGGAGAGCGCCCGCCGCTGCCGAATATGACACCCGCTGTCCCACTCCCGGCTTCCATGTTTAACCGAACCTGACCGGCTCCAACCGAGTTCAGGTCGCTACTGGCATTCCCGCTGGAAACCTGGGCGAAATATAGACGGTTGATACGGCCAAGTGAGTCGAAAAGGCCGAAATTTGCGGGTCCGCCAAAAGACCACCGCGTATTCGCTGGTCCGTTATCCCACCAAACGATGGACGCCCCATCTCCAGGATTGCTATTGTCTAGAACGATATTGTTTGCCGACGAGGCGCTTGGGCGTTTGATATAGACCCCAACATCGCTCGAGCCGTCAGCCGAAGACCATCCGGTAAATGACGCGGCGCGTTTCCAGCGTCCTCTGCTGTTGTTGCCAACCTGCATGCCGATACCACAATCGTTGCCCCCGGTGCACTGCGAAATGATCCCTGTGTTGTTTCCATCCGCAGCCGTCCCGGAGCCGAAAGCCGTTACCCCAGGCGGGGCACTCATATCCGATTCCATACCGCGGAGCTCACCCTTGCCGCTCGCTGTCCCCCCAGATTCGTCGCGGATTACAACAGACATACCAGCCATGGCATCAATAGTCCCAGCTGGGCGGCTAGACCATATGGTTAATCCGACCATATTGTTCTCAAGGAGGTTTGCCGCTTGGCATGTGCCAGGAGTGGTGGATCCGCAAAGTTCAATAACCGCCGAGGAGTGTAGGTGATTATCGGCCGTGTTGGAGAAATCCTTGATCGTAAACAGGCGGGTGATCGCTCCTTGGGCCAAAACTGGCTCTCCGTACCCGCTTGACCCCTTCAAGTAAAAGCCCTTCCTGAGGTCTACGAAGGTAACTCCGGGCGGGAGCGTAGATGGCTCACCGGGCCCCATATTGGGAGGAATGAATATCGGACAAAATCTGGACAGTGCGTCACAAGATGCCGCAGCCTTATCAATCTTCTCCCGAACAGATTCTCCGCTTTGCTGGTCCGCGAAGACAATCCCGTTTAACTTGCCCGCATTAATCGTGGCGCCTTGTCCGAACGCCTGCGTCGAGAGAAACAGCAGAAATAGCAGCCTTCTCATGTCACCCCCTTTGCTCACCTGGGATCAATCAATTGCCGTTCTGTCAGGAAACCGAGAGTCGGCCGCTGACTTGCATCAATTTCCCAAAACCCGCACAGAAAAACGTAACCTTAAACAATGCGCGCTGCATTCTGTCAGGTTAAGACTCTCGTTTTCGTAGGGACCCATTTCTTGGGCCCGGCCAAGTCACTTGTGCCTCTAGGTAGTTCTCCATAGTTCCGATATCGATCAAATAATCATCGATGGGGAATGCCAACATCCGACCAACTAACAGGGGAAGGACGTGGAATCCAATGTCGGCTGGCACGCAATTCGGAATGAATTCAAATAGTCTCGGTGTTCCCAGCATCACGCCTGAAAAGGCAAGATTACTTGTTGGATGTTTAGGTTTCTCGACGAACTCGCAAATAATACCATGCTCGTCAACAGTCACAATACCGCACCGTGTTGGATCTGGAACGCGGTTAACACCAAGCGTGGCAACCAGGCGGTAACGCTGGTGCTCTCTTAGCATTCCTTGCAAGTCTGCACAGTTGAGAACGTCCGCATAGAAGATCCAGAAGCATTCCTCCGAGGCCACCCAACTACGGTTAGCGCGCAGTGTGCCTGCGCTACCCAATAGTTCGGGCTCTTCCGTAACACGTACGTGTACACTGTTGCCGTTCTTCCGCAAAAATTGAGATACCGATCCTGCATGCGCGTGCAGATTGATGAGCACCTCGTCAATTTCGAAATGCCTGCATATATCCAGCCATATCTCGAGTAGTGGGACACCACGAACCGGTACTAAACATTTGGGAATAGTTTCTGTCAGCGGTCGAAGACGCGTACCGTTTCCGGCTGCAAGTAAGAAAGCCTTCAAACCGTCTCCCTGGAGTTCATGGCTGGATCTCCCTGCTAAACCTAGGCTGTGCGGGCTCCCGGAGTGAAAACCCACAAAGAACCACCACGTTCATCTCTGTCAATGAAGGGGTCGTTCACGATGGCCTGCGCACCTTGCATGTCAAACTCAAATGCCATTTCGGGTATGCCTTGATTCCTCATGGCTTCCCGAACCGCGGGCTGATCGGCGCGTTCGCAATAAAACAAGAGGAAACCACCCCCTCCGGCACCGGTGATTTTGCCTCCTAATGCACCATGGTCGAGAGCAAGAGAATAGAGGTAGTCTATTTGTGAATTGGAGATCCTGTTCGAGATACGCCTTTTTGACTGCCAACCTTCGTGCAAGAGTCTGCCAAATTCATGCAGGTTTCCCCGTTCGATGGCTTGACGCATCCGGATGGCAAGTTCCTTTACTTCGTGCAGTGCCCCAAGAGTAGAACCAGAATGAGTACGGGTGGACCTCTCTTGCTCCTGGAGAATATTCCAGGAGTCATGAGATGAGCCGGTGAAAAAGAGCATCAAGTTAGACTGTAATTCTTGTAGCACTGCACTTTCCACCTCCAACGCCTCGACAAGGGTTCCACCGTCTCGATGAAAGGAGATGAAGTTAAGTCCGCCGAATGCGGCTGCATATTCGTCCTGCTTCCCAACATGTTTGGCTAAAACATGGCGCGCCAAGTGAAAGGCCTTCTCTGCCAATTCATACTTAGAAAGTGGGCGGTTCATGTAGGTCGTAAGAGTCTTGATAATATTCACACACACACTCGCCGACGAGCCTAAACCAGTGCCCGGAGGGATTTCCGATGCCAAGAAGAGATCGACGGATATGTCACAATCTAGTCCCTTCAGGACTGCGAGTGGGATCTCCAGTGCGCTGCCTTCAACAGTCATTCCAGCAATATCGTGCCAGGTTTCGAACACACGGAGATCGGACGAAATTACCTGCACTCGTCCGTCCGATCTCGTTCCGAGGACAGTATAGAAGTACTTATTGATGGCGGCACTCAAAACCGCACCGCCAAATTCTTCGTAGTATGCGGGGAGATCTGTTCCGCCTCCGCCGAAGCTAATCCGCACTGGACTGCGTACTATGAGCACTTGTCAGGCTCTCCTGAAAGGGAAGGTCAGGTCGATGCTCTTCCTCCCTTACTTTGGGTCGCGAATTGAACAGGCGCATTTGGAATGTACGGCCCGCAAGTGTCCAAAACGTTTGCAAGAGCAACGAAATGTCAATAAAAGGCGAGCGATTGAGCATGTATTGGAGATCGAAACGCGTTTTGTCTTCCGACGGGTGTTGGTCACGCAACCCGTGAACTTGAGCCAGACCTGTAATGCCAGGCTTCGCATTGAGCCTCTGTCGTTGCCAGTTGGAATAATGTTTGACTTTCTCTGGTGATTCCGGACGTGGACCCACAAGACTCATTTCACCGCGCAAGACATTCCACAGCTGCGGCAATTCGGTCACGCTCAGGTGTTGCAGAAAAAGCTCATAACGGGACAAGTTGCTGGCGAAGCGTTCAGAGTTTAATCGATACATCCAGAAAGGATTACCATGTTTGCCGCAACGCAATTCACGACAGAACGCATGACCTTTCTTGTACTTCAAAAGTGCAGAAGAAATAAGGACGACTGGAACCCAAAGTGGAGCTAGACAGATGGCAACTGTCAAATCCACGACGCGCTGCCAAGTCGGCTCGCTGACCGTGACCGCGTCTTGCAACCGCAGCAATGGCAGTCCGTCCAGATCCAGAAATTGCGTCTTAGAAAGATAGAGCTCGTAGGGATCAGGCACGAGACTGACGGCGATTCCATGGTTTCGACATCGCGCAGCCAGATCCAGCACCTCCGGATGGCTTGGTTTAGGCAAAGCAAGAATGATCTCGTTCACATTGTGCCCGCGCAAAATATCGATTACTCCAAAGGTGCGCGTGCGAATGGCATTTGGACTCGAGAAAGGACTACCCGTTGCGACCTCGGCCGGACAAAGGAACCCGACGACGTTACAAAGCATCTCGGGATGGCGCGCGATCTTAGCTGCCAATTCACGTGCAATGGGCCCACTGCCCACGACCACAACTCGACGTACGGCTCCTGCTCGATGAAGCGATTTCAAGTGCAGGCGGACTGCACATCTTATAAGTAGGAAACCAACAAACAAGAGAAGTGCAAAATAACTCAAGGCCAAATGCGGAGCCTGTTCGCGCTGGAAGTAAGCAACCGCTAGCAGCGTCACCATCAATCCAAGAATCGCTACAAACAGTTGCGAAAGGATTGCAGGATAGGACCAACCACCACGAAATCCATCCACCTCAAGTAGAAAGGAGACCAGTAGCCACAAACCGAGACTTGCCACAAGATGCGGCACGAAAGTTAAGACCGACGCATTCCAGACCCAACCATGGCGCAACAGGCAGGCCAATACCATTGCAACCACAATCCAACCCAAATCCGCAAGCAGAATGAAGCGCCGTATTGCCTGCATTTTATTCAATAAGTTAACTGTGCACTAGCAAGCGTGACAGACGGCCGATTCTGGCAAAACTCCACATAGGGGAAAAGCAGCAAAATCTGTCACAGAACTCGGAAATTGCTGGGTGGAAAGATCAGTTAGCTCGGCGATCCACTCGACTAGTCCGAGGCTGTAGCCTTAACGAACAGTTGAGAGCACGCCGCCTCCGAAATGCGCTGCCGCATTACAGTGAACACTGCATGCGCCACCCCTAAGTGAAAATCTTCAATGATCTGCATGTTGTCGGATGGCACTATCACGCAGTAATCGCACAGCGCTTTCATCTTGCCCCCCTGGTATCCCGTCAATCCCATGGTGACAGCACCAGCTGTTCTGGCCACCTTCAAGCCGGCCAGGACGTTAGGAGAATTGCCGCTGCCGCTTATCGCGAACGCGACATCTCCGGCAGAAATGAGATTCTGCAGTTGTTCAGCAAAAATGGCCTCGTAGGAGCTGTCGTTAGCCCAAGCAGTAATTAACGGGATGTTGTCGGTTAGCGCCACGACGCGAAGGCGCATCTGCGAACTGCCACTGATCACCGTACCCTTCCCCAGATCACAGGCGAAATGTGATGCCAAGGCAGCGCTGCCTCCGTTGCCGAAGAGAAAGATGGTTCGCCCCTGTTCATAACGTCGCAGAAGTTCGCTGACGATTGCGTCGATTGCGGAATAAGGCAACTGGTCAACCAGGCTTTGAAGGATCTGAAAGTATTGTCGTGTGCTTGTAATCTGAGTGGAACCTGTGCAAGACGGTGCTGCCGCTACAGCAGCGGGACTAGAGATCTTCACGCGAAAAACTCCTGGGGATTTCGACTGGGAGCGCCCTAACGAAGCCAATGTGAGAGTTGATTGGATGATTAAGGATCAAGGGAACCGCTGAGTGCAGGCTTTCCGCGATGAGCGGGGCCTTCGCAAAGCGGGTCAAGTCAGGGGTGCAAGAAGTCAAGAGCACGTTCCGACAACCGGCGTTTTCTCCAGCTTTCACGTCCGAAACAGAGTCCCCTATCATCCAACTGCTGCGAAGGTCAAGGTCGTGCTCCAATGCGGCACGTCGCAGCATTCCCGGCTGTGGCTTTCGGCAGGAGCAGTTCTGCGAGGTGTCGTGAGGACAGAAGTACAGTTGTGAAATAAGAGCGCCGCCGCGCTCAAACTCCCGCTGGATGCGGCAATGGATATCAAGAAGATCCTCTATTCTGATTCTTGAGGTCGCAACCCCCCGCTGGTTAGTAGCGACGATCACCTTGTATCCGGCACGGTTCAGGGATGCGACCGCTTCGACGGCATGAGGCATGAGTCTAATTTCATGCCAGGTTCTTATGTAATCTCCCTCTCGTGCTTTTTGGTTGATGACCCCGTCCCTGTCTAGAAAGACGGCTTTATTGAGTGTTGATGTCATACTTAAGAATCCTGCGAAGGCCGTGGACAGTGAAAAATTCCGTCTTTTTCGATTGTCGACAAAGAGCTCGTCCTCAACTTCCCCATATCTGCGCAACCTGTCCCATCCAGACCCTGAACGATGAATTCTGCCATCAAGTTTGTGGTGATGCTGTCCTGTTGATTTACACAGGCTTCGTCATATTACTCGGCGGCGGTGAATGAGGCAAGATTCGCTCGGTGCGACTCCAAATGGAGTAGGTTCTCCCCTGAAAACAATACATCCAGGCCAAAAGAACCGCTGCATTTGCGAAGACGAAATAAAACGGGACATAGAGAATTCGGAAACGGATGCCGTACCGTTCAGCAACCAAGCCTGCGCCAGCTGCCATATAGAACAGGCACTGGACGAGTGTAATCACCCGGTACAACGTACCGGCATTCCAAAGCAATAGCGACAGGAAAAGGGATGACGCCATTGCGAAGGGAACCAACCTTCGCAACATGTGGTGGGACAGAAAACGCCACCAGATAGTACTCTTGCGGGGGTCGAGGACCATTCTCAAGTAGGGCAGGTTGCGAAAAAACAAGACATTGGTCCGGATCTTACGTTGCCATTCACCCCGCAGACTTGATGCAGACGTAATCCAGGCTTTCGCTCTCGGCTCGTACCGCACCTTATAGCTGGTCGTCATCAGAATGTTCATGGGGACATAGAAGTCGTCGTTGCAGTCCGGAATATTGGGAAACAGCGACTTCCGGACAGCCATCACCTGACCATCCGCACCTAGACATGTGCCCAGCCTGCTTTCAGCTTGCTTGATCCAAGATTCGTAGCGCCAGTACAGGCCCTCGCCCTCTGAGGCCACACTCTCGGTCGCCAGACACACCCGCGAACCACTGACGCAACCCACCTTGGGGTCCTGGAAATGACGCGCGATCCAGCGAAGAGTATCGCGGGAGAGTTCTGCCCTCGCATCGGTTACCAAAATAATGTCGCCGGTCGCCATAGGCACGGTTCGATTCAGGGTTTCCATTTTGCCGCGGCGCTCGGAGCTGTGGCTCACTTGGACTCCTCGATCGGCATACTGCCCAGCGATTTCCACCGTTCTGTCGGAAGACCCATCGGATGCAACAATCACTTGTAGACGGTGTTGGGGATAATAGAGTGCCAGCGTGTTTTCGAGTTTGCGCGCGAGTCCCGCTTCTTCGTTATAAGCGGGAATCAATACCGTTAGTGTTGGCAGTTGCTCATCAGGAGGCTCCTCGCGAGCACCGTCCTGTTGACTCCTCGACTTGAGATAGATTCCCACCGGGTATCCGAGATAGACGTGGATGACAACCAACACCGAGATCCAGAACAAAATCTGAAGCGTAAGCACTAGCGTCTCATTCCCTCGTTGTCGCTTTTGCGTATGAGCTCTTAGACCCGCATGCTCTAATCGACCATCATGAAGTTATTTGCGCATTACGCTAAAGCTACTCCGTCCACGCGATTAGCGGCTTCCGCAAACGGAGACAGATCTTTTGGTGCGGGCTTCTTCCACACAAGTGAGGCTCTTCTATACGGTGGTGTTGCTTGTCGCTTTTTCAAAAACATCAAATAAAAAACACCCGCAAAAAGCCAGAAGAATGCTCGCTGGGAAAGACATGTGAAACGGAACCAGGCGGAACAACTCTCCCCTCCGATGATATTCGCGCCCGGCAACTGTTCAGAAAGCTCTTCCCGCGTTGGGTGTCCCCGTGCGATATGCTCTTCTAGCCACTCGGGTTGGACACCCTTTCTGTGTGTAATCTCTCCCTGCAGGCGCAAATCGAAATTGCGAGCTTGATACTCGCCGTCGGCCGACTGAATCGGACAGGTCACGACGACCGCCCGCCTGGCAATTCGCTTCAGCTCCCCGAGGAATGGTGCGCGCAACTCTCTTGGAAGATGCTCCACAGTGTCCAGCGAAATAGCCGCATCGAAGGAATTATCGGCAAATGGCAAATGCGACGCATCAGCGCATACTCGCCAGGCCTTGCCGCCGCGTGCGTCCAGCAAGAGCTCCGCCGAACGGTCAACTAGACAGGTTTGCAGCTCTGCCTTCCGCAATACCCAGCCGATGCCACCACGGCCACTCGAAACCTCCACGAGAGTGTGTAACCCGGCGATTCCGAAGGCCTCTAGACCCTTCACCACCTGCTCATAACGAAGCCAGTACTCACAGGTTGGAAACAACAATGCCTCAAGCCAGCCGTATTCTTTTCCGGGTTGTCGACCCAACATTCGCAGGACATGCATTCCAGTGGAAATCCACGCTTCACGAAAACCTGCATCTAGCAAGCGCACCAGACCGTGTCTGCGAAGAGTCCGGCGCAACCCGCCTCGGCTGTTCACCAATGCCGTGTACTTGCGAACCAGCCTATTCATGCTGAGTGCAGCAAACAGAATCCGCGCGCATTCTGCTCTGAGTTTCCACGGATAAGGAATGATGCCTCATGGCACCACTTACCTGGCAAATAGCTCACTCTCGACGATTTCACACAGAATATGGCCGGTTAGGATGTGAGCTTCTTGTACACGAGCAGTACAGTCCGACGGAACTCGAATACAGTGATCCACTCGAGAGACTAATGTCCCGCCTGACCTTCCTGTGAGCGCAGCAGTGATCAGATGTTTCGATCGCGCAATCTCCATGGCACGCACAACGTTGGCTGATTTACCGCTGGTACTGATTCCTATGGCCACGTCTCCCGGACAGCCGAGGGCCTCCAGCTGGCGGGCAAAAACGGCCTCGTAAGAATAGTCGTTGCTGATCGCAGTGAGAGCAGACGTATTTGCAGTTAAGCTCAAGCCGGCGAGCCCGGGCCGTTCCATCATGTATCGCCCACTTAACTCTGCCGCTAAGTGCTGAGCATCCGCCGCGCTTCCACCATTACCAAAGAATATTATCTTGTGCCCGGAGGCGAGAGCCTGAGCCATAGCATGCCCCAATGCGGCGACCTCCTGTTGGTAGCCCTCATCTTCGAGCAGCTGCTGTTTCACGGCGATACTTTCCTGCAGACACCCGGCAACCAACTTAGTCATGGTCAGTTCCGGGACCATGAATCCGCCAGGTTTGGAGTCCCTGCGGCTCAAATGCAAAATCCACTGGTACCGCCCCCATTGCCCGCATGACTTCGGCAATCTTGTGTTTGCGCTCAAAACAGCAATAGAAGAGAATATATCCACCTCCGCCGGCTCCGGTGATCTTCCCGCCTAATGCTCCGTGCTTTCGTGCCGCTTCGTACAACTCATTGATCACAGCATTGGTGATCTTGGAAGACATGCGTCTCTTTGACAACCAAGCGCAGTGCAATAGGTCGCCGAAGTCGTCGAGCTTGCGACGCAACAGGGCGTTTTTCATTTCCGTTGCAAGTTGTTTCTGCTCCGAGAGTGCAGCCAGCGCCTCCGGATCCTTCTGCTCGTACCGGCGCGTCTGATCCTCGATGATTCGGTCAGAGCGCCGCGTCGTGCCTGTATAACACAGCAATAGATTGTGCTCGAGCTCATTCACGACATCTCGGCTGATACGCAGAGGGTTGACGATTACCCGGTCTTTATAGAACTCGATGAAGTTAACCCCCCCAAAAGTCGCCGCGTACTGATCCTGAAGACCGCCCAGGATTCCCATGTCTTCCCTCTCGATGGCATACGCTAGTTGCGCCGTCTCGTAGTCTGTGATTGGCAGGTTCTTCAGTTCTTTAACTAATCCCACCAAAGCCACCATCAGGGCAGAAGATGACCCTAGACCGGAACCCGGCGGAACGTCGCTCTTGAGAAAGATGTCAAAGCCGTGGGAGTTCTTGGCTTCTAGCCTCCTTAAGGCTGCTTTGACCAAGTCAAGCTGACCGTCAAGCGGCATCTCTTCATCGGCTTTGTATTCAAGGCAAATCCCCAAGTCGACTGACTCGAGTTTTATACTGCCGTCGTTTCGAGGACGAAGACTGCCCCAAGCAAAACTGTCGATCGTCGCGTTCAGAACGCACCCGCCCTCGCGCTCTGGATAGGGAGGCACGTCAGTTCCGCCACCAGCGAAGCTGATTCGTAACGGAGCCTTCGCACGCAAAGCCAGCCTAGAAGCGGGCTGGTAATTCGACCTGTGCTCGTTTGAAGTCGTCGGGTAACCCAATATCGATGAAATAACCATCAGTGACGAAACCTCTCATCCCATTTTCCAGTAAACGTGGAAAAACTTCCCGTTCAAGAGAGATAGCCCCGCGATCTGGCACGATGTTGAGGGCATGTTTCTGAAATACGTAGACACCGCCATTAACCAGATGCCAGCCAGACGAATTCCCAACGGTAGACGTGTTCTTCTCGAGAAATGACCTGATCCTTCCTTGAGAACCTAGATCGACGGTGCCGTACCGCTTTGAGTCTCGCACCTTGGCTAACGCTATCGTGGCCAATGGTTCACAGCGAATATGTTCCTGAACCAGTTCTTGCAAATCGACAGCCAAGAAGGAATCTCCGTTTAGAACCAGAAACACGTCATTGTCAATCAGTTTGGCTGCCAACTTAACGGCTCCGGCCGTCCCTCGTGGCTCCGGTTCTACCGAATAGCGAAGGCGGAAACCCCACTTTGTTCCGTCTCCTGCCCATTCCTCAATCTGGCGCCGACCATAGCCCACGCAAAGTAATACGTTATGAAAGTCGCCTCGACGAATCTGCAGGAACAGATATTCCAAGAACGGACGACCACCGATTGGCGCCATGCTCTTGGGACCTGAGTCAAAAACGGATCGCAATCTGGTCCCTAAACCGCCCGCCAAGATCAAGACCGGGATTTCCGAGAGTTTCATTGGGTCTCTCTTGTAAAGCGAGGCACCATGGTCGCAGGCGATCAAAAAGGACTCGTCTTAGGCTTAGGTGGGATGGGCTAACACCCTCCTCTCGGCCAGCGCTGCGGCATATAGGTCGTGAAACTGGCCCGCCAACTGCTCCCAAGCATAGGATCGCCTTACCAGTTGATATCCCCCATTCGCGATCCTGTCCCGCGCACTGCTATTCTGCAAAAGCAGTGCAGCGGCTTCGGCGAAGGACTCAGATCCATCAGCGAGAAAAACGTTTTCCCCATGCTTTGTCTTGATTCCTTCGCAACCGAGTGAATTCGACAGTACCGGTTTGCGAGTCGCCATGGCCTCCAGCACCTTCAGGGCGATACCGCCTCCGCTTTCAACGTAGTTGATGGCCAAGGCCGCCTTGTGCAAGTATGGGCGGACGTCGGAAACAGGGCCGGTGATGGTCACGCCGTGGATTCTGCTAGCCAACATTCGAAGCTCTTCAGGGGCACCCTTTCCGACGATTGTCAAAGTCGCGCCGGGCAAACGCGCCTTTATCCGTGGATACACCTCGGTAAGTAGTACTCTAAGATTATGCTGTTTTGGCTTCCAAGAAAACTCTCCTGTCATAACTATGGAACATGGTTCTTCAGGGACGCTTTTGTCCGGGAAAAAATACTCGGTGTCAACCCCCGAGGGAATCGTTTCGATTTTTGCGGTTGGAGCGATCTTACGTAGGTGGCCGGCATCAGCCTCGCTCACCATGATGCAACGGTCAAACTCTGGTGCCACACTTGCTTCATAAGCTTTGACCCGAGGCGCCACCAAAGAAACATACACTCTTTCCCAGATATTGTTTGCGTGCTGTGATTGTCGTTCCCAGAGCTTGTAATCGACATTGTGCTCCCGCAGAAAGACAGGAACTGAACCGGTCCACGAACGATACACCGCCGTGCTCAGACACTGTAATTCAACAATGTCGATGTTCCATTCCTTCACTGCACCGTGAATCAGTCTTCCAAACTCCACGTCGTAGTACTTCGCAGCGCTGCCAGGTGGATCTGCGAACATCCCTCGTGCCAAGGCGACGTAGGGGGACTTTCCAATCTTGTGGACCTTGACGTCCAAGCAATAGCACTTCATCGCGTCGACGAATTCCTCAGGTTCCGAACTGACTTGAGAAACAAGAACAATTTCCACTCGTCGAGACAAGTACTTGAGAGGATTGAGAAATCCAATCCGACCACCATCCGTCGGAGGGTAGGGTAGAAGGTGAGTTACGAATAATAGTCTCAATGCATCACCTTACAAGACCCACCAATCGTCGCATCAAAACAGGTTGCTCAATCCCAAGTTTCGGCAGAGAAATTTTCGTCACGATATGGATCGCCCCGTGCGATTGACCAAATTAAAGAACTCGAGGTATCAACTTGCTTACCGCGAGACCCCATGCATCCCAGTTCAGTCTCTCGTCAAACGTTCTTCGACTCGACCTGGCTAGGGCGGAGTAACGTCCACGGTCCTGCCAGATCTCGGCGATGAGCTTGGCGTACTCGCGACCTCCGGCGGAGGGGGGCAGCATAAAACCATTTTCCCCATCCGAGATAACATCGGGAACTCCGCCTGTATTTGTCGTAATAGCCGGCAAACCGAACGCATTTGACTCGCAGAAGACAATTCCATAGCTCTCACTTCGAGTGGGCAAGAGCAAGAAATGGGACGCGAGATACAACTCCGCCAGCTGGTTGCGCTCCGCAGGGGCGTTCTTATCCAGATAGGGAATCACCTGTATCTCGGGGACCCGGAACCGTGACGGAGGAACACAGCCGAAAATGGTCAATCGGGCCGGAATGCCCATTGTGCGCAACTCATTAAGCGCTTCGACCGCGATCTCGCCCCCTTTGCGCACCCAGTCGACACCTACAAAAAGGAGCCGGCATTCGTCCATTCCCCTGGGGTGCAAGACTGTTTCGGCAGAGGGGATATCCTCGAAATTCGCTCCCTGAGGAATGATGTGGATCTTTGATCCTTCAGCTTGATAGTCACGAATAGCAGACCGCGCAGCACGCTGCGAAAGGTAAATCAGCAAGGAGGCCTTCTGAATGGCCAGCTTCTCGATCAAATGCGCTTGGCGCGACGAGAAATCAAAAAGTCCTGAATAAATCGCATAGTAGCCTTCTACCGAAGCAAAAGTGGCATCCGACTCGTACACGATGGGAATGGAGGTGTCGAGATAAGCGATCTCGGTGGAAGCCACCGGCGCAAAGATCAAGTCGGGGGAAATACAGGAGAGTCTTTGCTTGAAAAACTTGGCGAGGTTCTTCGCTACCGGAACGCTGTGGGTATAGTCATAACCCTTGCCGAGTAGGAAACGTGATGCTTTGTTGAAAACTTGTCCGGCCCGGAAAATTACAGGGCACACGGGTCCAACGCAGTGCACGTCTCCGCAATACTTCTGAAGAGCTTTGACCATGAAGTAATAGCAGCCAGAGCGTGAGCGGCGGTCCATCGGATCCCGGTAGGTCACAAACGCAATCCGCGGGCGCACCACGGGATGCTGCCCAGCGACACACGTTGCCATGTCTGGCTCTTGTAAGTTGATCACGGAAAGTTCTAGTTAAACAGTAGTCGGCAGCATGAGTTGGTGCTGCCGGTCAGTAGCGTTATCAATCCACCAGCCTACCAGCGAGCTCACCACACAGCTAACAAGCCAATAGGTGAGAGTGATGTAATACCCGGAGAACGAGAACGTCATGACGACGAGCAGAAATGCGTACAGCATCAAGCGCCAACATCGAAACCGGGAGGAATTACGCACATACAAGAGACTGAGTACGGAACTCAACACGAACGGAACCAGAGCAACTCCCGCCGGGCCAAAGTCAGCGTCAATGTACGCCAGATATGTTGCTTGATTCGTGTCAGTGGGTGTGTAGTAGTAGGGCGTGTAGAACGGAACGAACGTCCGAAAACCAAGCTTCGCCAAGAACCGAAAAAACGGAGCAAATGTGTTGCTTCCAAAGAATGAGTAGTTGTCAATTTCGGGATGTAGCAAGTATTGGCTAAAGGCCGGGGGGGGGGCGGACAGGTAGAAGTAGAGAGTAGGGAAACCGCCCACGTAGTCCGTAATCTCATTCAAAACCTGGGTTTGCCGATCAAAAGCCGCGTAGCTGCCCCTAAACGAAGACATAAACATAAAGGCCGCCATCAGGAATCCGCCGGCCACAGTGAGCTTTAGGAGCCCGCGCTTGCTGAATCCATGGTATCCAGGAGCAAAGGCATAGCAGTACGCGAATAGCACGGAGCCGATTAGCAGGCTCGATTTTGTCATCGAGACAAGCGAGGAGACTATCATGGTAAGAAGCGGTAGCAGTGCTGTAAGAGTGAGCTTCCTGACTCGAGCTGTATAAAATCCGGCCAGGGCGGACGCAGCAAGCCCCGCCAATGAAAAGTATGGGGCTCCCGCTAGTTCCCCCTCCGTGTGCAGGTAGTAGACATCCTTCGGGGCTAAGAGGAGCGCACCCAAGGCATTGCCGTATTCCGCCTGGGTCTGTTTTATCTGCACAGCGAGAGCCACCCACGCCAGCAGTGTCAGGACGAAAATTGGGACCCTAAGATGAAAAAGACTAAACGGCGGCATTGCTGCCTGTCCGAAACCTTCGTCCCGAGTTGCAAATACAACCATTGCAGCTCCTAAGACAACCGACAGCCACGCTATCGCGATGTACAGCCAGGCAACTGCGGATATCGGATTGTAAATAATCAGTTGCAGTTTGTAGGCAAAGAGAGAGGCTCCCCATACTGCGGAATAGATGGAAATGTGATTGATCCAACGGTTGAACAACCATCGACCAACAAGAATGCACGCCAAGCTGGACACTATTATGATCATTCTTCTGGCAAGCTGACTTTTCCGCGTGAGGGGAAGAAGCGGACCGCGCGTAATCTAGAGGTCATGCGCAGGAACAGCTCCTCGCCTCTCCGCCAAGATTGGGTTGCGCGGATGTCCCTGGCAATGTCTAGTAGTGTAAATTTCAATGGAGAGTATGATTCGTTCCACCTCCTTTCACCCAAAACCCAAACTATGCCTGTGAGGAAGAAAAAGACAGTAAAAAGAATGGTCAATGCGACTCGAGGAGGACTACTTCTCCTCTCCGGAAGATTCGCTTGGTCAAGAACCTTTACACTGGGGATCTCTTTGGCCTCCTCCACGCGAGCCATCTCATATTCCTGAGTAAGAAAAGCGTATACCGTTTCAGCGATTTTCACTCTTCGATAGAGATCAAGGTACGTCACGCCCAGAAGAGGCAGTTGTCTTAAGGACGGGACCAGAAACTCGTTGCTGCTTTGTCCGGAGAGGCCAGTATCCTTTTCCCCCGTTGAAATACCTTTTGCCCCTCCCACTTCGTTGAGTTTTCGCTGCAATTCCGTCACACGGGCTTGTAAAGCCTTCACCCGTACATTGCTGGGCGTATAAATCTGCTCCAGCCCCATCAGCTCTGACTGCGCGGCAATCAACTGGCCTTGAAGAGTCGCTGCAGCCTCGACAATGGCCTTGCCCTCATCTTGCACGTCGAGTGTGGCATTCTTGCTGGAGTATTGACTAAGGTCCTTAGACGCTGCATCAAGTTCCTGCTTCACGACACTCAATCGATTCTCCAGAAACTCCCTCTCTCTTCGAGCGGCCGAAGTAGACACTTGGGCCATGAGGCGATCGAGTTCTCCGACGTATTCTGCGGCCATCGCCGCGGCGCGTTTGGGATTTCGGTCATATACGGTAATTGTGATAATGCCGCTCTTGCGATTCTGAAGTATTTCTGTATTCTTAGTGAGCTGTTTTCGAGCCGCATCGTACCGCTTGACGTAATAAACTTTCCTGAGATCGAAACGATCAATCAGACGGTCCTGAACGGTTCGACTCTGAAGTACCCCAACTAGAAGGTCGCCTGTTGATTTGAGGCCGAGCATCTCGCCAGCCATGCCACCGAGACTTTCCAGAGCTCCTCCACCCCCGCTTGCACTGCCTTCACTTGCTACACTCCCTAGAACGCTGGACAGGAGCGACATGCCCGACCCGCTATCCGGAGGCATCAGTTGTGTAGTTGACTTGTATGTCGGCGGAATGATTAACGCAACCAGCAGGCCGATGATGAAGCCAGCCACCGTGAAGCGCCGTATCCTGCGGCGGGAGGACCACAGCAACGAGATAGCTGCAGACCAACCCCTGTTGTCGGCAACCTCGAAGACCTGGGCCGTTCGCGATTCGCCGCTTAATTCGACTTTGGCGGGGCTGGACAACGTCTTTGTGTCGATCTCCATCTTGAAGTTCTTAGACGCCTAAGAGAGAATCCGCATTTCAGAAATCTGCTATTGGCATCGAACTAGTAGGTGCCAAGTCTCCCGGTTCCGCAATCCTTCAACGTAGTAAGTTGCTCCGCCCACAGTCTTTTGTACGTGTCCATCACCCAGATCTTTTGGGAAAGGTGCGTGATTTTGCTGGGCGGAGAGAGAACCTTGAGGAGGCGGAAAATCAACGACAGTTCCAGGAAATATACTCGCTTCAACCATAAGTAAGTGCGGGCCTGCCACAGGGGCAGATGCCTCCTTGCCAGCATCGCCTCGCTAGTGGTCAGAAAGCGATAGAATCGGTCAGAATGGTCCACGCGGGTGGAATCGCCTCCGCCATAATGGACCACCTCCGTGAAAGGACAGAAGACAACCTTCCACCCCATCTTCCGAAGCCGGATACACAGGTCGGACTCATCTCCATAGAAATAAAAATCTTCATCAAATCCTTTCGCCTGTACGAAAGCCGACCTCGGTAATGCCAATACAGCACCAAACACGTAACCCACCTCTTTGGGATGGACATCAACTCTTGATGGCCAGCGGAAGCGACGGTAACAACGGCAGACAGAGTTAACGCCAAACGCTTCCTTGACGCCGGCCCAAATCCCCGGTGTGTCTCCATAACTCCTTTGCCATCCCCCGCCCGGCGATACCTGCTGGGGACCGACGATCCCAACTCCCGGGTGTGATTTTAAGAATGAAACCAATGTCGCGATCGTGTCTTCACGAAAGACGACATCGGTGTTCGAAAGAATCAAATATTCGTGAGTCGCTTGTAAGGCGCCCAGATTGATGGCCTTCCCGTAACCGAGGTTTGCACAGGTTTCGATTAGTCGAACACTAGGAAATCGCCTAATAATGCCTGCGGTCCCGTCTGTCGATCCGTTGTCAACGACGATGATGTCAGCGCCGCTCGGCACGATGGATGAGAGACAGGCACCAATAAATTCCGCACTGTTGTGCGTTACGAGAACAATGGCTATTTGTTTTTCAGACACGTTCAATTAGCACAACCTTGAGACGGATCATCAGCTGCCTTCCAATTCGAGGAGCACGCGGCATCGGCCTCAATCTCTACAACTCTATGGAGTCTGGCCCTAGCTTTCGAAGACATGGTCGAAAAATGACTTATCGCACGAATCTTCTCTCGTTCGGTCCCGACCAAGCCCCAGCGCCAGAGGGTATATGCGGTGGCCAGACCACCGAAGAGTACCACGGACGTGCGCATGGAACTCTGAAGGTCAGTCATTGCGAGTTGAATGAGCCACGCACAAACCAAGGGCAATGTACACAACACCGGCCTAAGTAGCGACTCCCGGATGTATTCGCGTACTCCGAATTGCACTTCGGTCGTGCGGCGAATGTTGTAGAAGAGATTTCCTCCGACTCCGACGAATGCTCCGCAGAGGGTTCCGAAAGCGACTCCGAATGCCCCCCAGTAATATCCAGCCACCACGCTAATTAGGAGGTTCGAGACGCCTTCCAGAATCGGTGTCAGTATCACCAAACGCTGTTGTCCGGTCCCGATTAAGGTCACACTGTACGGCACCGCAGAAAGCCGCACGACATTTGCAAGCACCAGGATCCGTAGAAAAATGGCAGCTTGCGTGGCGTAACCAGGGCCAACCCAGATCGTTAAAATGGGCCTAGCAGCCAGCACTAGAGGCAGTCCTGTAAAGAGCAGCAGGAACATGCCGTATCTTGTCGCGTTGATCACCATACGTCCCAACTCCCGTGACGCTCCGCGAGCATGTAACACAGCAGCCGAAGGCATCATGGCGTTAAACACGTAGTGCTGCAGACCTGCGGCGAAGGTCACCAAGGTAACCGCGACCGCATAAAAGGCGGTCTTGTCGTAATCGAAGACCCCGACTAAAGTTAGATCGAGCCCAGAAATGAGTAGCATCGAAAATGACCAGACCCCGAGGCTTACACACTGACCAAGCAGCTCTCGCCCGGTGTCGCGCGAAACCAACCGACTTGATATTCGAATATCAGGGGCGTATCGCCTAGCCACAAGCCACTGAAGAATGTATGCGGTGAGGTTTACGATGGCCATGGAAAGTGCCATCCCAGGGATTCCTCCTCCGTAGCGCGCTATTACCACCAACAGGATTGCGCTGAAGATTCGTGAGCCTGCAACTATGGCGGCAATGATGTCATAACGCTGGAGACCCATGAAGATCCCGTTAAAGACAGCCGCTGGCAGTCCGATAGCTAGTGAACCTCCCACCAGTGCAAGGGCCATCCGGACGTCGGGATACAACCCGGCAGGCATCTTATGGAAGAACGATGGCAAAAGAACAATCAAAACGGCCATCAGTATCATCGCCAAAAGGCAGGCGGCGGTAAGTACAGCTAAGGCGGTGCTAACGATCCGATCTCGATGCTCGAACTCGTGGCGCTCATTCCCGTGAGCTACAAACCTTCCGACCACGAGCTGAATGCCGAACTCGAGATACCACACGTAGGCTGCCAACTGCAACACTAGAGACCACGCTCCATATTGCGCAGGTGGCAAAGCTCGTGTCAGGAATGGCGGCACCGCAAGCGCGACAAGAGCTGTTACAGTTCCTCTTGCGACGTTAGCAACAGCGTTCTTAGCTACCGTGGTACCGAGAGATTTTTCCATGAGACTCTACTTAGATGGGACCTTTTTCAATTATGAGCATATATGAGTACAGGTTCGGCAGGCCATGCACGCGAGACGGGCGCGCATCGAACCCCCTGTTATGAATTTCAGTTGGCCAAGCGCCAACGAGGGTAGTACGTGAGCTGAATTGAGGCCGTGACATCAACCTGCCTCAACGAATTTAGAAGGGGAAACCTCCATTGCTCATACTGAAACAGCCCAGAAACAGACAGATCCCGTCCAAGCATAAATTCACTTTGTGCGGAGTAGTCTGCAAGTCGCCCACCTTCGATGAAATTGGGTGCAACAGTTTGCAGGCGGTAGGCGAACTGAAACTCGTTTCGTGGCGAAAACGAGTAGGTCAGCCAAACTTGCCCGCCGCGGCCAGCACGACCTATCCAACTGCCCAATAAACTTCCGTCGCTAGTGTAACCGGAACGATAGCGGTCAGGATTTGTATAAACCCATCCTGGGAGGAATTCTCTCGTGCGGGACACGTTGAATCCCTCTGCGCGGAGTTGCAGTTTCGGAATTCTTGGAATCTTCGGCATGTAAATGCCGGGATTCACATTGGCGCGAGTTGAACCTATGGGGGAAACTTCGTCCCATGTCATAGAGTCCAGATAAAGGGTCAACCAGTTCCGCAGATGTGGTATTCGATAGGTGAAGTCAGCGGCCGATTCTCGCTTACCGGGGTTGTTTGCCAGATTCGGAGTGTGAACATAGTAGGTGCGGAAGAAGTTCCCGAATGTCACTGGTAGACCCGGTCCTCCAAACATGGCCGTCACGCCCATACCGAACTCCAAATTCGGAGTGGGCTGAAAGCTGATCTTCTCACCGTGGATAAAAGGCTGCGGAACAATGTTTGGACCGACAACGCCTTGTGAATTAGCTTGC
>Ga0187784_10000268_pt1 | contig 36685 bp, 32 predicted proteins | sample 1015_SJ02_MP15_2_FD_132964 | JGI IMG/M metagenome (GOLD analysis project Ga0187784, IMG submission 132964) | Tropical peat soil microbial communities from peatlands in Department of Meta, Colombia - 1015_SJ02_MP15_20_MG | ecosystem: Environmental > Terrestrial > Soil > Wetlands > Peat | place... | reverse complement strand
TTCCGCACCGGTGACAAGTACTACCGGGACGAGGACGGGTACTACTGGTATTGTGGCCGATCGGACGACATGCTCAAGGTGGGTGGGCAATGGGTTTCCCCTGCCGAGGTCGAGGCGGCCCTCATCGAACATCCCGCCGTGCTGGAGGCGGCGGTGGTGGGCAGTCCGGATCACGACCAATTGGTCAAACCTTTCGCGTTCGTCGTCTTGCGGCGAACGCACGTGCCGTCTCCCGAGCTCGAACGAGAGCTGCAGGGATTCGTGCGCGACAGAATTGCTCCGTTCAAGTACCCGAGGTGGGTCGCGTTCGTGCCCGAGCTTCCCAAGACCGCCACCGGGAAGATCCAGCGCTTCCGGCTCCGCGAACGTCTGGCCCGCACGGCCGCGCTCGTCTCGTGAGGCGCCCTCGGCGCGTGCGGTCCCGCATCGGACGGACGCAGGACGGGGTCTCGTGGTAACCGAGGAGCAGGTTCGAGAGATCCTGCGGGACGTCACGGATCCTGAGCTGGGTGTGGGCGTTGTCGATCTGGGGCTCGTGTAAGACATCAGCGTCGGCGCGGACCGCGTCATGATCCTGATGACCGTGACTACACCGGCGTGTCCGATGAGGGCATACCTCGGACGGGAAGTCGAGACCCTGCGGGTCCGCCTGCCCGGGGTCAGGACCGTCCAGGTCGATTTGGTCTGGGAGCCTCCCTGGACGCCGTCGATGATGTCCGTTGCGGCGAAGGCCCGGTTGGGGTGGTGGGCGTAGCTGCGGCGCAGGCTCTCGACCGCTCTGCGGCCATTTCGCGCGGCCATGCGGACGACGGCGTGGTGAGAAGGGAGTGTCCACACCGCCGCGCAACGCTTCGGAGTTGCCCGGGGAACTCCGCTCGGTGTGTCAGTTCATGGCGAGCCGGCGCAGCACGTACTGCAGGATGCCGCCGTGGCGATAGTACTCGACTTCGTCCAGAGTATCCACACAGCACAGCAGCGCGATCTCGTCGGTCCGGCCGGAGGTTCGGGTGATGCGGCACAGGACCTCGAGGCGAGGTTTGACTCCCCCGGCGATGCCGGTGATGTCGAAGGACTCCGAACCGTCTAGCTGAAGGGTCCGCCGGGACGCGCCATTCGTGAACTGCAGGGGGAGCACTCCCATCCCGACCAGGTTCGAACGATGGATTCGCTCGAAACTCTCAGCGATCACCGCTCTCACGCCGAGCAATCGCGGTCCCTTTGCCGCCCAGTCGCGGCTCGACCCCGTGCCGTACTCCTTCCCGGCCACCACGATGAGCGGGGTGCCCTCGGCTTTGTAGCGCATCGCCGCGTCGTAGATGGACAGGATCTCACCCGACGGCACGTATCGCGTCACCCCGCCCAACGTCCCGGGCACCATCTCGTTCTGGAGGCGGATATTGGCGAACGTACCGCGCATCATGACTTCATGGTTCCCGCGGCGCGCGCCGTAGGAATTGAAGTCGGCTGGGGAGACCTGGTGCTCGATGAGATACATTCCTGCGGGCCCGTCGCGCCTAATCGAACCGGCGGGCGAGATATGATCCGTCGTGACGCTGTCCCCGAGGATCGCGAGCGCCCGCGCTCCCAGGATGTCGCCGGGTGCCTCGGGTTCTTTCGGCATCCCGACGAAGTACGGCGGGCTTTGCACGTAGGTCGACGCCGGGGCCCACCGGTAGAGGTCGCCGTTGGACGCGGTCGTGATCGCGCGCCACTCGGCGGGGCCTTCGGAGACGCTGCCATAGCGCACCCGGAACATGTCGGGTGCCAGCGCCTGACGCCGGACGTCCGCGATCTCCCGGTTCATGGGCCAGATGTCGCGCAGATACACCGGCTTGCCGTCCGATCCCACGCCGAGCGGATCCCTTGCCAGGTTCACGCGCATGCTCCCCGCGAGAGCGTAGGCGACGACGAGCGGCGGCGACGCGAGATAGTTCACTTTGACCGAGGGATGAATGCGTCCCTCGAAGTTACGGTTGCCCGACAGCACGGCTGCCGCCGCCAGGTCGCCGGAGTCGATGGCCGCCGCGATAGGCTCGTCCAGGGGCCCCGAGTTGCCGATGCACGTTGTGCAGCCGTAGCCGACCAGATCGAATCCGAGGGCGTCGAGATCTGCCTGGAGGCCGGCTTTCTCGAGGTAGTCCGTGACCACTTGGCTCCCCGGCGCGAGTGAGGTCTTGACCCAGGGCTTGACGGCGAGCCCGCGGGCGCGCGCCTTGCGGGCGAGGAGGCCGGCGCCGATCATCACCGAGGGGTTCGACGTGTTGGTGCAACTCGTGATGGCGGCGATCACGATGTCGCCGTCGCTCAGGCGGTAGTCGCGGCCACTCACCTGTACCGAGCGCGGTGCGTCTGCACGTCCGGCGTCGCCGAGCGTGCGCGCAAACGACGCCGCGACGGTACCGAGCGGCACCCGGTCCTGCGGCCGCTTCGGTCCGGCGAGACTCGGCTCAACAGTGGCGAGGTCGAGTTCAAGCACTTCGGTGAAGATGGGGTCAGGCGTGCTGTGGTCATGCCAGAGGCCCTGCACCTTCGCGTAAGCCTCGACCAGCTTGATCCGGGCCGGGTCGCGGCCGGTGAACTCCAGGTACCGCAGCGTCTCGATATCGATCGGGAAGAATCCGCAGGTCGCGCCGTATTCGGGCGCCATGTTGCCGATGGTCGCGCGGTCTTCGATCGCCAGCGTGGACAGCCCGGGGCCGAAGAACTCGACGAACTTGCCCACCACCCCGTGGCGGCGCAACATCTGCGTAACGCTCAATACGAGATCGGTGGCCGTGGTACCGTCTGGCAGCGCGCCGGTCAGCTTCACGCCCACGACGTCGGGCACCAGCATCGCCATCGGTTGCCCCAGCATCGCGGCTTCGGCCTCGATGCCGCCCACCCCCCATCCCAGAACGGCCAGGCCGTTGACCATCGTCGTGTGGCTGTCCGTGCCTACGAGCGTGTCCGGAAAGGCGACCATCGTGCCGCCTGGGCCGGCGGCCGTCCACACCACCTGCGCGAGGTACTCGAGATTGACCTGGTGGCAGATCCCGGTGCCGGGCGGCACCACGCGGAAATTGTCGAACGCCCGCTGCCCCCAGCGCAGGAACGCATAACGTTCCTGATTGCGTTCGAACTCGCGCTTGACGTTTGTGGCGAACGCGCCCGCCGCGCCGAAGGCGTCGACCATCACGGAGTGATCGACGATGAGGTCAACCGGCACCAGCGGGTTGATTCTCCTGGGATCGCCGGCGAGGCGTGTCATGCCATCGCGCATCGCCGCAAGATCGACGACTGCGGGGACGCCGGTCAAGTCTTGCATCAGTACGCGCGCCGGCCGGTATGCGATCTCGCGATTGACGCTTCCCCGCGGTGTGCCGGTAGCCAGTGCCACGATGTCATCCGGCCTGATCGTGCGCCCGTCCTCGTGTCGGAGCAGGTTTTCCAGCAGGATCTTCAGTGAAAACGGCAGCCGGGCGACACCCGGGAACCCGCGCTCGGCAAGCGCTGGAAGACTGAGATACTCATACGCTTGCCCCGCGGTGGTCAGGATCCGGCGAGTCCCAAATGAGTCCTGCGCTGGCATCGAAGCGCTAGACACGGTTCTCTCCTTCGCGGCGACGATACTTGCAGTGGGGTGCTGTGTCGCACAGGCCGCGACGTGCCCAAGGATTCGACAACGTTCTGAGGAGACCCTACGGGATCTCTCTGATCCCGGAGATAACGACGGTGAGAGTCAAGGACGCCACGATGGCGGCCGTGCAGGACACGCTCGCGGGCAAAGGGACACTTGGCATCGTACCCTGCCGCTAAGCACGTGTCCGCTCTCGGCGGTCCGTCCTTGCCGGCGCATGCCGCCTCGAGCGCAACGCGTGCTGTGATCCGAGGAGGATTCCCGGTATTCCCGCACCAAAATGCACGCTCGACACCTTGCCCGCGAAGAGACTGGTCGAACGATAGCCATGGATGTCGACGGTAGGAGCGTAGCGCGGTCGCCTGCGACGAACCGGTGGCCGTTGTGGGGAATGCGTCTGGCGCTGCCGGGCGTGCTCGTGCTGGCCGCCGCGGTCCGTCTCCATTGGATCGGCCTCGGGTCTCTGGACGTCGACGAGGGGTTCACGGTTTGGGTCGCCCGGCATTCGGCGGCGGGGATCTGGTCGGTCTTGGCGCAACTCGACGATCACCCGCCGCTGTACTATCTGGTGCTGCACTCGTGGATTCGCATCTTCGGAGACGACGCGGTGACCCTCCGTATGCCCTCCGTCCTCAGCGGCATTCTCACGGTCGGGTTTGCGTTCGACCTGGGGCGAGTCGTCGGCGGCCGCGGAGTGGGCCTGCTCACGGCATTCCTGGCCGCGCTCGCCCCGGACCTCGTGCACTGGAGCCAGGAGTCGCGGATGTACGCCCTGGAGACCCTCGCGGTGACCGTGGCCATGGTCGGGTTGGGTCGGTCCTTCGCCGGCCGCGGGCCGTCCTGGGCCGCCCTGGCGATGTACGTCGCCGGTACGGCCGCCGCCGTGTGGACGGACTACACGGCCGTGTTGTTCCCGGTCGCTGCGGTCGCCGCGCTCGTGTGGGTCACGTGGGTGCTCCCCCATCGCGACCGGCCCGCGTTCGTTCGCCGGTGGCTGCTCGCGCATCTTGCGGTGGCGGTGCTGTGCGTTCCCGTGCTGTTCCTGCTCGCAGCACAGGTGAAGGGAGGCACTATCATCCACTGGTACGCTCTCAACCCGTACGCTCCGCCCACGGTCGCCGCGGTTGGCGCTGGTCTGGTCCTGGCGGGGCGCGCGCTCTGGCGGCGTGAGCCGCACTGGGTGGCGCTCACCACCTCGCTGTGGGTCGTGCCGATCGCGTGTCTCATGGCTGTCTCGCTTGTCGTCCCGGTGTTCGCCAAGCGGGCGTACCTGTGGACCGACCTGCCGCTGGCCCTGGTGGTTGCCGCCGGTCTGGAACGGGTTCGCTTCCCGTGGGCGCGGGTCGGCCTGATCACCGTCGTTGCCTCCCTTGCCGCGGCTGGCGTTTCCGCGCACTATCGCGATGATCTGGCCGGGGACGTCCTGCGCGGTTGGGATCAGGCGGCGTCGTACGTCGCGGCCCGGGCGCAGCCCGGCGATCTCGTGCTGTTCTACGTGCCGTACGTGCAGCCGGTGTTCGACTACTATGCGGTGCGGTACCATCTCGGGCTCGAGGAACGAGGAGTGCCGATCGACTTCGGCGTCGGCCGGACGCTGTTTCCACCGCTCGAGGAAGCCGACGCCGCCCGAATCCCCTCGTTCCTCGCCGGTCACGCACGCGTGTGGCTGGTGCACGGCATGTATCCGAGCCCCAGCCTGATCCTCAATGTGCTCGCTGCACGGGGCCGTCTTCTGGATAGCCGCACGGTGACGAGCGCGCTCACCATCTATCTGTACGAGACTCCCGCGGCACCTTGATGCATTCGCGGGGCGGCGGAGGCGGCCTGCGGCACGGCAGGGTGCCCCAGGAGCCCGGTTGAATCATCCACGGAATACGAGCGCGCCGGGGAGGCGATTGTGGAGCCCAAGACGATCATCGACAAGATCTGGGACGCGCACGTCGTGCGCAGAGGCTCGGATCAACCGGATCTCCTGTACGTGGACATGCATCTCGTGCATGAGGTGACCACGCCGCAGGCCTTTGAAGGATTGCGCCTGGCGGGGCGGCGCGTGCGTCGTCCCGACTTGACGTTTGCCACGCTCGACCACAACGTCCCGACTTGGCCGCGGTCCGAGCCGGTGACGGACCCCATCAGCCAGAGGCAAATCGCCGCACTCGAGGAGAACTGCCGGGAGTTCGGGATCCGCCTGGAGGGGCTGCTGAGCAGCCGGCAAGGGATCGTCCACATCATCGGTCCGGAGTTGGGGCTCACTCAGCCCGGCATGCTCATCGCATGCGGCGACAGTCACACGGGCACACACGGAGCGTTGGGCGCGTTGGCCTTCGGGATCGGGACCACGGAGGTCGAGCACGTGCTCGCGACGCAGACGCTCCAGCTCCGGCGTCCGAAGACGATGGAGATCCGGGTCGAGGGCGCCCTCCCGGATGGGACGACGCCGAAGGACCTGATTCTCGGGATCATCCGGCGGATCGGCGTCGGGGGCGGGATCGGTCATATCATCGAGTACGCCGGGTCCACGATTCGAGGATTGTCCGTCGAAGGCCGGCTGACCGTCTGCAACATGACCGTCGAAGGCGGGGGAAGAGCCGGCGTGATCGCCCCCGACGAGGCGACGTTCGCCTACGTCGCAGGCAGGCCGTTCGCGCCCGAAGGCACGTCGTGGGACGAAGCGATCGCGTACTGGAAGACGCTGCCCACGGACCCCGGAGCGACGTATGACGCCAGCGTCGAGATCGACGCCGCGACGATCGAACCGTTCGTGACGTGGGGCACCAACCCGTCCCAGTCGGAGCCGGTGACGGGCCGCGTTCCGGTTCCCGAGGCGGAGACGGATCCAAAGGTTCGCGCGTCGATCGAGAGAGCGCTGGCCTACATGGCGCTGCGCCCGGGCATGCCCATCCAGGAGATCGTGATCGACCGGGCCTTCATCGGTTCGTGCACGAACTCTCGCCTGGAGGACTTACGCGCCGCCGCCCGGGTCGTCGCCGGCCGGAAGGTCCACGCGAACGTGAGGGCAATGGTCGTGCCGGGCTCCCAACAGGTCAAGGCCGCGGCGGAACGGGAGGGACTCGATCGGGTCTTCCGGGAAGCGGGATTCGAATGGCGGGAGGCCGGGTGCTCGATGTGCCTGGGGATGAACCCTGACATCCTGGGCCCCGGGGAACGCTGCGCCTCCACTTCCAACCGCAACTTCGAGGGCCGCCAGGGGCCCGGCGGCCGGACGCATCTGGTGAGTCCGCCGATGGCGGCGGCGGCGGCGATCGCCGGGCATTTCGTCGACATCCGCGAATGGAGGGCATAGCGCGATGGAACCGTTTACCCGGCACACCGGTGTGGTCATGCCGCTGGATCGAGCGGACGTGGACACCGACCTCATCGTTCCCGCCCGCTTCCTGAAACGCATCGAGCGCACCGGATACGGCGAAACGCTGTTCTTCACGCTCCGGTTTCGCCCCGATGGCACGCCGCTGCCAGATTCGCCGTTCGCGAAGCCCGAGTACCAAGGCGCCACGGTGCTCGTGGCGGGGCCGAATTTCGGATGCGGGTCCTCGCGCGAGCACGCCGCGTGGGCATTGCACGACTACGGGTTCAGGGTGGTCGTCGCCTCGTCGTTCGCCAACATTTTCGCCGCCAACGCCGCACAGAACGGGCTGCTCACGATCGTCCTGCCCGAGCCGCGGGTCCGGCAGATGCTCGAGACGGCGAGCACGCGTGAGGGATACCAGCTCACGGTGGACCTGGAGCGTCAGACCGTGACCGACGGATTCGGGCGAGAGGACCGCTTCGAGATCGACCCGTTCACGAAGCACCGCTTGCTGAACGGCCTGGACGCGATCGGGCTCACGCTCCAGGCGCGTGAAGATATCGCGCGCTTCGAAGCGTCACGGCCCGGGTGGATGCCGCGAGTCACGGCCGGAGAGTGAGCCGGTAGAGCCGTCCCCCGTGCGCCGGGGGTTATAATAGGTCTAACAACTCTAACAACACAAGAAGTCTCCGCGGGGGCGCGCCGAACTCGCGGGCCACTATGCTCGGGAGAGTTGACAACGACCACAAGCGCTGAATCCGCCGCACGTCGGTTATCTCGGATCGCGTCGACAGCCACGGTTCCCACAGTACGTGTTCGGTCCTCTACGTGCGCACCGATGCCGGCATCTTCAGTCGGCGATTTCGCCTCAGTCGCAGCGGGTGCGGTCATGGCGGCTGGGTGACGCTTGGCCGTGCCACCGCGCGCGCATGCGCTCCTGCTCTGCCCATCGCAAAGCGCGAGGGGTGTGCTTCATGCGCTCGCGACCACGGCTGCGGCCAAAACGCCCTGTTTTTCGTCACGGGTCACTCTGGATCACCACGCTGGGCCGAGTGCGGCACGCAGCATCACCCGGGCACGCCAGCATGGTGCATCAGTCCTAGGGTCTTCAGGAGACCGCGACCGACTGGCACGAACGACAAAAGGGGGGACGGCAATGGAACAGCGGGATCGGCAGTTGCTCGTTCGAGATCTGCGGACCGGCCGGTTGAGCCGACGCGAGGTGATCACCCGACTGGGGGCGCTCGGCGTTTCTGCGGCCGGGATCGCGTCCGTGCTCACCGCCGCAGCCCCGCGGACCGCGCACGCGGCCGCGGCCGTCACGCGCGGCTCGCAGGGCACGCTCAAGCTGCTCTACTGGCAGGCCCCCACGATCCTGAATCCGCACCTGTCCCAGGGCACGAAGGACTTCCACGCCGCGCGTATCTGCTGTGAACCGTTGCTGACGGCGGACGCGGCACTTAACTTCACTCCTGTCTTGGCGGCGAATGTGCCGTCCCGGGCGAACGGCCAAGTCGCCGCGGACGGGAAATCCGTGATCTACAAATTGAAGCAGGGGGTCAAGTGGGCGGACGGCCGTCCGTTCACATCCGACGACGTGGCGTTCACCTACCAATACGTCGCCAACAAGCAGACTGCGGCGACGACCTACGGTACTTACGCGAACATCGCCAAGGTGGAGCCGCAGGGGCCGTACGCGGTGAAGATCACGTTCAAGGCGCCGACCCCGGGATGGTACGTGCCGTTCGTGGGGCAGAACGGTGGAGTCGTGCCTCGACATGCGCTCGACGCGTACGTCGGTAGCAACGCGCGGAACGCCCCGTTCAACTTCAAGAGCTTCGGTACGGGGCCCTACATGGTCGAGAGTTTCAAGCCGGGCGACCTCGTCGTGTACACCGTCAACCCGTACTATCGTGAGCCGAACAAACCGGCGTTCAGCCGGGTGGAGCTGAAGGGCGGCGGGGACGCGGCGTCCGCGGCGCGGGCCGTTTTGCAGACGGGCGAGTACGACTACGCCTGGAATCTGTTGGTCGAATGGCCGGTGTTGCAGGACATCGCCCGAGGCGGTCGAGGCCAGATCATCACGGGCCCCGGCGGCGGGGTGGAGCAAGTCTACTGCAACATGGCCGACCCCAACAAGGAAGTGGAGGGCCAGCGGGCATCCCTCAAAGCGCCGCACCCGTTCCTCACCGACGTCAAGGTGCGGCAGGCGCTGGCGCTGGCCACGGACCGGCAGACGATCGCGCAGCAGCTGTTCGGCGGGGAGGGCGAGGCGACCGCCAACACCTTGACGATCCCGACGATCTACGCGTCGAAGAACACGAAGATGGTGTACGATCTTGCGCGGGCCAACCAGCTCCTGGACGAGGCGGGGTACCAGCGCGGGCCCGACGGGATTCGCCAGAAAGGCGGCGTCCGGCTCCAGGTCGTGTTCCAGACGAGCGTCAACAGCCTGCGGCAGAAAGAGCAGGAGATCATCAAAGCCAGCTGGGAGAAGATCGGTGTTGCGACCACGCTGAAGTCCATCGACGCCGGCGTGTTCTTCAGCAGTTCTCCCGGGAATACGGACACATATTCGCACTTCTACGCCGACATCCAAATGTATACGACCCAGTGCGACCCGTTCCCGAACTCCTACATGGGGCGGTTCTACAGCGGCAACCCGGCGGTCGACGTGTGCCAGAAAGAGAACGACTGGTCCGGCCTCAACTTCACACGGTACGTCGACAAGACGTACAACGCCTTGTTCGACCAGGTCCAGGCCGAGCTCGACCCGAAGAAGAGCATCGCGCTCTGGATCAAGTTGAACGATCGCCTCATCGACCAGGCGGTGACCATCCCGCTCATCGATCGCAAGAACGTCTCCGCGCGCGCGAACACGCTCGACGTCGGGCAGAACATGCTGCCGTTCGACGACGAGACGCTCAACATCGCGGACTGGAAGCGGACGCAGTAGCGCCGTCCTCGTCCCCGGCCTGACGTTCCGGCCCCGGGCACCCCTCAGCAGGTGCCAGGGGCCGGAACGTGTCTTTCGCACCGACGCCGCCGGGCATCTGTCCGCAGGGGCTTACGGTCTTGCCGCCCGGACAAGCGTCAAGTACTCATCGAGGGTCTCGTTGCCCGTGATTGCGCGCAGCACCACCTCATCGACCGCTTCATCCCACTTCGAAAGCGCCGGCAGGACCGCGTCCGGGGTCTGGACCGCGATGGCCGTCTCCACCGGCCGCGCCCCCATGCGTGCAAAGTGCCCGGCATATACCGGAATGTTCGCATACCGTGCGCCTTCCTCCGCCAGCCTGTCGCCGGCGGCGGGCCCGATCGCAATCCGCACGTACGCAAAGAGCGCAGGCGGCTGCCGGCCTACGGCCGCCGCCCCTGCGCGCACCCATTCGGCGGACCGGCGCGCATGATCGGGCGTCAGCCAGTTGAAAAGCACCCCGTCGCCGATCTCCCCTGCCAACCGGGACATCTGCGGCCCAAGGGCGGCCACGATGAGGCGCGTTGGAACCGCTGCCCGCAATGCGGCGACTCCTTCGCGTACCCGTTCCAGGGCCCCCGGGTTTGCGCTGCCGACGCCGAGCAGGAGGCGGAGGAGCGGCAGCGTGTGGGCTCGGACGCCCTCTTCGATGCTCTTTGGCCCGCGTGTTTGCAGAGGAATCACACCGATGCCCAGCTCGATGCGCCCGGTTTCCCGGGCCGCCGGCGCCAGCGCCGCGAGCCCGTCGATCGATCCCGGATGGTTCACCCAGAAGGAGCTGTACCCGAGTGCCTCGGCCTCGCGCGCTGAGGCTCGGATGATCTCGGGCGCCACGCCGGCGAACAGCGCAAATCCCCTTCTCATAAGACTCTCCCTCCCGGCTCGGAGTCCCTCGGTCGATTCGCAAGGAATCTTCTGCGGAGCGTCATCTGTTGCCCTTGTGGTCAGCGAGCGGCTCACGCCTTCCGCGGCACTCGACCGTGGCATGGCGAGACCGGCGTGGCCGAAACGAGGATCTTCTGCCGACCGACGCCGAACACCCAGAAGGGCGCGGTCCGCTCCGACGTCGAGGGCACTCCCGGCCCCGGTGCAGGATGTATGCCGTAGACACGATCGTGCTGGCGTCCGGCTCTCCCCGTCGTGCGGCGCTCTTGGCCTCGGCCGGGGTGAGCGTCACCGTCGCGCCGAGCGAAGTCGCCGAATCCGCCGGGCCGGGTGAGTCTCCGGAGGCGTACGTCAGACGGCTGGCAGGCGCGAAAGCGCGGGATGCCGCGTCGCGGACGCCGGGCAGGTTCTTCATCGGGGCGGATACCGTCGTTCTCTCCGGGGAGGCGATGCTGGGCAAGCCCACCGATTCGGCGGAAGCGGCACGCATGCTCCGCGGGCTCTCCGGCCGCACCCACCTGGTGCTGACCGGGTACGAGGTGTACGATCGCACGACGAGCCGTGCGCTCGGCGGGACCGTCTCCACCCGCGTTCGGTTCAAGACGCTGCGGCAAAGCGAAATCATGGCATACGTCGCGACCGGCGAGCCGCTTGACAAGGCCGGCGCCTACGGGATTCAGGAGGGCGCGGCCTACATGGTGGAACGGATCGACGGATCGTACACGAATGTCGTGGGGTTGCCGCTGGCCGAAGTGGTCGAGGCGCTGGTGCGCCTCGGCGCAATCGCGTGGTGACCCCGGCAAGCGGGACCCCAAGACCGCATACGAGGTGCTCGATGAGCAAGCTGTGCGTGTTGATCGCGTCCTACCTGGAACCGGAGCACGTCGAGCGGATTGCGGCGGTCCCCGGCGTCGAGGTTGTTTACGACCCTGCGTTGTTGCCCGCGCCCCGCTACCAAGCCGATCATCACGGGGCGCCGCTTCACCGAGCCCCCGGGGACGAGGCGCGCTGGCGGGGCTATCTCGCGCGCGCCGAGGTGCTGTTTGACTTCGATTTCACGAATCTCGACCGGTTGCTCGAGCTGGCGCCCAACGTTCGATGGATCCAGGCGACGAGCGCCGGTATCGGGGAGCTCCTTCTCCGAACGGGGCTCGTGCACAGCTCGGTAATCTTCACGACCGCGAGCGGCGTTCACGCGACGCCCCTCGCCGAGTTCTGTCTCTGGGCGATGCTCGGGTTTGTCAAGGACGCGCCCCGGCTGGCCCGCGAGCAGGCCGCCCACCACTGGGAGCGGTACTGCGCCCGGGAGTTGCGGGGCATGTCCGTGGGCATCATCGGGCTCGGCAACGTCGGCCGGGAGGTGGCGCGCCTGTGCCGCGCATTTGGGATGCACGTCATAGCGACGAGGCGAACCGCCGTGCCGGCCGCCGATGCTGGCGCGGACGAGATGGTGCCACTTGGCGAGCTGCCGAGGCTGCTCGGCGCGTCGGACGTGGTGGTGGTGAGCATCCCGCGGACTGCAAAGACGGAGAGGCTGATCGGTGAGCGAGAAATTCGGGCTATGAAGCGGGGTGCATTCTTCATCAACATCGGCCGCGGCGCCGTGGTTGACGAACCGGCGCTCATCGAGGCGCTTCGGGACGGGCATCTCGGCGGCGCTGCTCTCGACGTCGTCGCCGACGAGCCGCTGCGGCCGACGAGCCCGCTGTGGGATATGCCCAACGTCATCATCAGCCCGCACTCGGCGAGCACCGCAGACAGCGAGAACGCGAAGCTGACGGAACTGTTTTGCGAGAACCTCAGGCGATATCTTGCGCGGGAGCCTCTGCTGAACCTATTCGACCGGGATCGGATGTACTGATGTACTAGGGACGTCGACCTGCGCCGCCTGCGGGATCTGCACCGTCACAACCGCGCCGGCGGGCGCCTGGACCTGGCCGCCGTGGACCAGGGAGCCGCCCAGAAACCCGATCGGCCAGAGGAGGACGATACCCGCGACGCCCGTTCCGGGCGTGCGGCTGGCTCCCTGGATCTGCCGAACGGTATCCGGAGTGACGTCCACCGGTGAAAGCTGCAGCGGGCGACCGTCGACCGTGGCTGTCTGGATGCTGTCGACGTGCACGCGGGCGCCTTTGCCGAAGAGCCCGGGCTGCGAGACCGCGGTGACAATGCCGTGGGCGCTCGTCCCGGCCCGCAGGACGACGGCTCTATCCACCACGACGTCGGATGCCACCTCGAACTGCACCGTGGTTCCCTGCAGCGTGGTCTGAGAATCCACCGGGGTGTCAAACTTGAGCAGGACCTCGGTACCGGCGGGCACCAGCACGGACGTATCCCCGAGCGCCGGAGCCGAGCCGGCCAGCAAAACCACACACGCGCTCGCGGCGGCAAGTACAGCGAAGCGATGCATCCGAGTTCCTCCCGACGAATGCCACTGTTGACGTGACGGCACCCCGCTCGAGATTCTGCCGGCGACCGGGGTTGTCCTCCCGGCCGGCAAGACGCGCGTCCCGGCCACACACTGCAGCAGGTCGCGCCAGAAGCGCGGACGGGTCGGACGCCGCGGAACCATCCGACTGGACATGCCGGGTCCAATGCGCGTGCCTCCGTGCCGGTGCCTACGGCGTGAGCCGCCGGGCACGTGGGACAGAACTGCGATGACGGTCGCTGATCGCGGCGGGGGGCGGCGCGACGATCGCCGCGATCCGGCGAATCCTCGCGGAGCCGGACAAAATAAGGCAAATCAGGCGCGCACCGGAAGGAAACAGCGAGCGGTTCCCGAACACCCTAACCCCGAGATTAGTTCGACACGACATGACGAGCGCGGGAGGGACGTATGACGAAGGCACAGTTCGCGGCGCGGCTTGCCGAGAAGCTGTCTAGCAGAGACAACAAGGTCAGTAAGGCGGAAGCCGGGCGCATCGTGGACGAGATTACGGGTCTTGTGACCACCGTCCTCAAGCGGGGCGACAAAGTCCGGTTTCCAGGGTTCGGAAGCTTTCGCGTGTCCAAGAGGAAGGCGCGTATCGCCCGGAACCCGCAGACCGGTGAGCCCGTGCGCGTTCCCGCCCGGACGGTGCCCCGATTCACGGCGGCTAAGGAGCTGAAGGCAGCGATCAAGTAGACCGATCAGGTCAACCTCGCGCTTAGGGGCCGCAGGGCACCTGTCTTGCGGCCCATCTTGTGTGCGCCCCAGGGAGCGGCGGAAGGGCGCACTGCCACGACACCCACGGTATTGCCCGTCACGCGGCCGGGGCCCAGCAAAAGCATGGACGATGCGGCCGCTCGCATGCTACCATCTTACCTATATTGTGAATGCAGGTTAGAGACTCGAGCCGCGACGCTCGGGTACAACCGCGATCGTCTGCGCTCCGCGGCTCCCAGGAGGCACCACACGGAATGATTGTGAATCGAATGAAGCTGCTGATCGGCGGCGTGCAGCTTCGTGACGGCGTTTCCACCGTCGCGGACATCGTTGGTCGTATTCTCACCCGTGCCGGGCTGCATGTTCTCGGCGTTGAACGCGGCTTCGCTTCGACGATCTACGGCGCACACCAGTACGATCCGCTGACGATCTCCGCGACGCCTCCCGTCTCCTGGGGCGACCCGGCGATCGACGTGCTGGTCGGCCTCGAATACGACAGCAATCCCGACGCGGTTCAGCAACCCAACCGCGACACGATCCTGCAGCACGGCGGGCAGCTGGTCGACGGCGGTGTGCTGCTGTACGACGGCTCGGGCGGCCCGGTGTCTACGGAGGCCCTCGAGTCGCGCGGAGTGCACGTCTTCGCCATCCCGGCGCGAGACATCGCGGTCCGTGAGCTGAAAAAGGAAGTGGTCAAGAACGTCATCATGACCGGCGCGCTCTTCCGGCTGCTCGAGTTCGATGAGGACGAACGGTGGCTGCGCCAGCTCCTCGAGGAGCGGTTCGGACGGAAAGGCGCGGCCGTCGTGGATCTCAACCTCGAAGCCGCCCGCCGCGGGCGCGCGCTCGTCGAGCGGATTCTCGAGGGGCGGGGACGGTCTTCCGTCGGATACCGCCTTGAGGCCGTTACCGGAGCGGCTCCATCGGTCTACGTCAGCGGCAACGAAGCGCTTTCCATCGCCGCGATCGAGTCGGGCGTCCGGTTCTACGCGGGCTACCCGATCACGCCCGCGTCCGGCATCCTCGAGTACATGGAAGCGCATCTACCCGATTACGGAGGCCGGGTACTCCAGGGCGCCAACGAGCGCGAGTCGATCCGGGCTGCGCTCGGGGCAAGCACGACCGGAGTGCTGAGCATGATTGGGACGAGCGGCCCCGGACTGTCGCTCAAGGTCGAGGAAATCGGTGTGTCCGGGACGACAGAGACCCCGCTCGTGATCGTCGACGCGATGCGCGCCGGGCCGTCGACGGGAATGCCGACCAAGAGCGAGCAGGGAGACCTGATGCTCGTCACCGGCGGCGGCCACGGAGAGATCCCCAGGATCGTGTTGGCTCCGTCGGCGATCGACGAGTGCTACACGCTGATGCGAGAGGCGGTGGGTTTCTCGGACCGGTACCAGTGCCCGGTGTTCTTCCTCACCGATCTCAACCTCAGTGAGGGCCGCATGACCGTGCCGGAGTCGGTGTTTCGGCCCGCGTCCGGTGCGGTTGAGCGGTACATCCTCACGGAAGGCGACGTTCGCGGGGCGCGTTACGGGCGGTACCGTGTCACCGAGACCGGCATCTCACCGCGTCTCGTCCCAGGACAACGGGGGGGAATTTCCAAGATCAGCAGCACCGAGCACGATGAGTTCGGGTTCGTGACGACCGACCCGTCGATGCGCATGGTTCAGATGGACAAGCGGATGCGCAAGCTCCACACGTATCTCCGTGAGGACGCCAGGCCGCCCCAAGTATACGGACAACTCGGGCGCGGGCCGACGCTCGTGGGTTGGGGCGGGACAAAGCTCGCGCTGCTCGATGCGCGCGAGCGGCTGTGTGACGAGGGGATCGAGGCGGCGCTGGTGCATTTCACCCATCTCTGGCCGTTTCCGACGCACCTCGCCAGGCCGCTGCTGGAGAACGGGCAACCGGTCGTCGTCTGCGAGCATAACTATATGGGGCAGTTTGCCGAGATGATTCAGGCCCACTGTTTGGTGCCGGTCCGGCGCGTGCTGAAGTACAACGGCCGCCCGTTGTATCCATCCGAGATCGTCCGGGCGGTGCAGGAGGTCACGCACGACGGCGCGGCCGCCGTCAGGCTCGGCGGCAAAGAACCGGTGATGGTCCAGGTGAACATCGATGCCTGAGGCGACCCAGGTAGCGAGATCCGTCTGGGAGCAAAACGCCGCTCCGCGGCACCGCATCCAATGGTGCCCTGGTTGCGGCGACTACGCGGTGCTCAATGCCGTCAAAGCGGCCCTGACGACGCTGGAACTGACGCCGTCCGAGCTGCTGCTCGTCGGCGGCATCGGTTGCTCCGGCCAGATCCGCAACTACTTGAACGGCAACTCGTTCTACGGCACCCACGGGGGCGCGCTGGCGTATGCGCTCGGCGCCAAGATGGCCAACCCCGAGCTCACCGTGATGGTCATGGCCGGCGACGGCGACACGCTCGCCATCGGGATCGAGAACTTCGTGCACGTGTGCCGTCGTGATCCCGACATCACGCTCGTGATCATGAACAACGGCGTGTATGGTCTGACGAAAGGGCAGGACTCGCCGTCCGCTGGGCTCGGCCAACCGGACTGGAAGGCATCCGAGGAGCACCCGCCCTTCATCGATCCGGTGGAGATCGCGCTGGCGAGCGGGGCGACGTTCATCGCGCAGTCGTTCTCCGGTGATCCCAAGCACGTGTCGCAGATGATCGTGGAGGGTGTGCGGCACCGGGGCTTTGCGGTGGTGAACGATTTCTCCCCGTGCGTCACCTACAACAAGCTCAACACGTACGATTGGTTCCGGGCGCACGTCGAGCCGGTTCCGGAGGGCCACGATCCATCGAACAAGGAGGCGGCGTGGGAGCTGACCCGCGACTTCAAGCGGAGAGAGAAGCTGCCGTTGGGGATCGTGTACCGCCGGCCGCACACGAAGGGTGAGGCGAAGCGTCTCCCGTTGTGGCCGCAGGAGCTCACGCAGACGAGCATCGAGCGGTTGCTAAAGCGCCTGCGCTGACGACCGTTGGTGCGGCTGAACGCCTGGCGCTTACCGTGCGCTCTGCGGCCGCCCCGAGGCGGCTGTCTGGCGCCCGTCCTCGCGCAACGGGTCTGCTCTCACCGGTGCGATCGCCCCGTGCGGGAGCGGTAGGTCCCGCCCCGCGACGACCCACACGATCGACACGCCCGCGATCGACACCAGCCCCAGCATAACGAGCGCCGCCTGAGGGCCGGCCACGTCGGCGAGCCGGCCGAACACGAGCATACCGAGCAGCGTCGTGCCCGCGATGAAGACCTGCCGGCTCGCCATGAGGCGCCCGACGATCCAGGATGGCGCGTTCGCCAGCGAGATCGAGGCGTTCGCGATGTTGGTGGCGATATTGCCGGCACCGAACAGGAAGGCGCCGGCGAGGAGCACCGGATACGACTTCGTCGCTCCGAACAGTCCCACCGCAACGCCGGTGAGAAGGAACGTCACGATGACGAACGGGACGCTGACCCACCGGCGCCCGGTCGCGGCCAGAGACACGGCGGACACGAGCTTGCCCACGCCGATGACGCTGTTGGTTACCCCGTACGCGACAACCGGGAGCCCGGCAGCCTTGATGATCATGGGCGCGCGAAGCGCCGGGAAGGCCAGCGTGAGATAGCCCGGCACGATCAACAGGGCCAGCACCAGGTGAAGGGGGGTGTTGCGAATGTACGCGAGCCCTTCGCCGATCTCTGTCACGAGATGCTTGGGGGCGGCCGTACTGAGGCCGGCCCGCCACGCCACCGGCATCAACCCGACGCACAGCGCGCTCACGACGAAGCTCAGGCCGTCGAGATAGAATACGGTGTGATAGCCGAGCGTGAGCACGATCGCGCTGCCGAGTACCCCGCCGATGATCTCCGCGATCCGCTCCGTGGTCTGCAGCAGCGCGGTGCCCGACGGCAGAATATCCTCTGGAACGATCGCGGGGATCAACCCGTACACCGCCGAGCGGAAGAATACCGTGCCCACGTTCAGCACCACGAGTACGAGGAGCCCTGACGGGAGCGATCTCAGGATGATAAAGGGGAGCGCCGCCACGAGCACCGCGCGTCCCAGGTCGGCGGCGATCATCAACCCGCGCCGATCCATGCGGTCGGCGAGCGCGCCGGCGAGGAGGCCCAGTAGTCCCTGGCCGACCGTGGCGGTGATGAGCGCCAGCGCAAGCACCGTGGCGGAGCCGGTAAGCCGGTACACCCACAGCGTCAGCGCGATGAAGAAGATCTCGTCGCCGAGGAAGCTCACGAGCTGGCCGCTCCAGAGGAGGGCGAAGGCCGGCCGTCGGAACAACACGATCCACGCTGGCGAGGCGCGGCGCGCTGCGGCAGCCGGCCGGTATTGCCTAGTGGCGCCCGCGCGGACCAGCGCCGTGCGAAGCGCTGCGACCACCCGCGGATCGAACTGCGTTCCAGCGTGCGCCGCGAGTTCTTCGAGCGCCGCTTCCGGGGAGCGCGCCGCGCGGTACGGCCGGTCCGTAGTGAGCGCGTTATAGGCGTCCACGACGAGGTTGATGCGAGAGCTCAGGGGAATCTGATCGCCCGCAAGTTTTGACGGGTACCCCGTGCCGTTGAAGTTTTCGTGGCTCGCCGCTACCAGCGGTGCGATCTCGGCCAACCCGCTGATGGATTCTACAATCCGCACGCCGGCCTCGACGTGCGACTGCATGATGCGCCACTCCTCGCTCGTGAGCTTCCCGGGTTTCAGGAGGATCTCGGGAGGGATGACCGTCTTGCCGACGTCGTGCAGCAGCCCGGTCAAGTACACTCGATGAACCTCGGGCTCGTCGAGGCCGAGGAGGCGCGCGATGCGTCTCGAGATCTCTGCCACGGCGGCGGAATGGTCGGCCGTGTAAGGATCCCGGGCGTCGACGGCGGCGGCAAGGACGGAGACCGCAGCGAGCGCCCTTCGCTGTTCCTGGCCACGTAGGATGCGCGGCAGGTACACCTGCAGCGTCAGTGCCGCGGCGAGCGGTGGAACGAGCAGGCGGTCCAACAGCGACGGATTGTTGCTGACTGCACCGACGGCGACTGCGGCCGCCGCGGTGAACGTCGCCATATGGAACGTCGTCGCTTTCACCTGGAAGCGAATCGCTCGTGGCCACGTGAGACCGTCTTCGACATGCATGTGCGCCGAGGACAGTATCAGTCGAGTTACGGCGTAGGCAAGACCCGCGACGATCACATCGCCCACGTTTGCCCCCGGGGGCGACACGGCATAGGCGGCGAGGGCGCCCGCGCTCAGCGACACGAGCTGGTCCCCGCCGCTCGCAGCCACGTTCCGCCACGGCCGCCGGAAGAAGCCGATCAGCATGCCGCCCGCCGCACCCAGCAGGGTCGGAGCCCACCCAAACAGGACTGCCGTTGCGACCGTGATGACCGGCGTGAGCGGTAGTTCACCCGAGGGATCGAGGTAGACCGGATACTGGTCCAGCAGGGCCGTGGTCAGCGCGATCGCAAGCACGGCCGGAATCTCCGCGAGGGTGATGAGGCGCACCCCCGTGGCGAGCAGGATCACCGAGGAGGCCATGATCGTCCACGTGAGGATAGAGACCGGGGGCGTCTCCTGCGGAGACGATGTCTGGGTCGTAATCAACGTGCGACCGCCGGGTCCGCGCCCTGTTCATTCAGCACGGCCGTCAGCGCCTCAACGACATCGGGGTCAAGTGCCGTGCCGCTCAGGGTGCGCACGCGCTCCATGGCCTCTGTCCGGGAGTGCGAGCCGCCGTTGCCGTGGAGGATTTCATCGTAGGTCTCGGCGGCCGAGAGGATTCTGGCGGGCAGCGGGATCGCCCGTCCCCGCTTCCGGTAAGGCAACCCGGTGCCGTCCCACTGCTCACGATACGCCCTGACGATCTTGACGACCAGCGGATCCGGGAACCGACTCAGGATCCGTGCACCCGCCGTGACGCGTTGTTCCCTCTGTTCCTGATCGTCGCGCGCCACCAGCAAACCGACGTCGTGCAGACGTGCTGCGAGGCGCATGCTGCGTATACCGGCTTCCGACATGCGAAGGCGGCGCCCAACGCCGGCGGCAAGAGCGCCGACTCGATCGCCGTGGCTCCGGGCGCCCGGATTCACTCCCTCGAGTACGCGCACGACCGCCTCCACGATCTCGCCGACGGCCTGCTGGAAACGATAGTAGTATTCCAGTTCCTGACGAGGAATCGGCAGCGCCATCGCGGATACCGCGGTGAACCCCAGAGAGAGCACGACGTTGTTCAAGCGTATGGCCGCGTCCGCGAGAATGATGGCCATCGGGGTGGCCAGGACATTGCTGGCCCACTGATCGAGCACCGTTTGCCACCACGTCGCAAGGAAGGGGTGGCCGAAACGCAGATGCTTGTAGACGGCGAAGATCCCCTGGTTCGTGATTCGGTGTACGCACAACACCACAACGGCCGCGGTGGACAATTGCAGCAAACCGGGAGCGCCCCATCGTTCAGCCAGGTGACCCACAAGTGCGCCAGTAGCCGTCGCGATTCCCCATCCGGCGCCGTTGTTGGCGGCCCGCCACACTTCACTTTTCGAGAACAGCAGGAGTCCGAGGCATGATCCGATTCCCACACCCAGGAGCACGTCCTGCGGGAGCCAAATCAGAGCCGTCACGATCTTCACGCTGGTGGTTGGAAACGTGCTACCGCCAGCGGGGCTTGGGATTGGCGGCACGATCGCCGTTGCCGCAAAGATGATCGCCAGTCCAGCGACGACGAGGGGGTGACTGTGGGGGAACGACCAGACGGCCATCCCGAGATAGAAGCAGACGAGGACGATGCTAAAAGCCCGGACGTGGCCGGGAAGAGCACGGAAGGATTCCGGCATGCTAGACGAGATCGAGGCAGGCGGATCCGGGCGGCACGTCAATCAATGGAGTTCAGTTCAGCAGCCGTCGTCCCCAGCCATGTGCGTTTGAATTGCCCGTGAACCGTCACTGCATGTCATGCGAAGGCGTACACGCATGTGGCGTTCACCGTTCAACTTATGGCTGACCGGTCCCGTTTCTCGCAACGGGATTCAGCAACAGCTCGGGTTCTCCACCTCGACCAACTCGTCGATGCGCGCGGAGAACGACGCGGCGTGGCATGCCGCAACGATCTTGTGCCGCCCGGATCCTGCCCGATATGAAGTTCTGATCGGTAGCCCCCTCGATCCCTCCCGCGAACGTTACGACGTCGTCTGTCCGTGCGTTTGTGATGTGCTGTGTAGGACGATCACGTTTCGTCGGCCGGCGATGAACTCCTGCTCAATGATACCATGTCCCGAATCAAATCAAGGGATGCGCCCCGACTACTGCGACGAAGCGGCGACGTTCCTCACGCACGTACCGTCTTCGAATCCGATCGGTGCCGCCTTCGTCTCCCTAATAGTATCATCCATAGCGAAGGGTAACGCACACAGGACCGGCACCTCATTTCGGAGCTGAAAGCAAAAAGCAGCATTGCGGGCACTGCGTCCATACCTTTTCTACCATTTAGCTCACAGCATCTTGCTCCTTACCTCACAGCATCTCGCCGCGCCGGTAACGGGCCCGGCCTTCCTCGTAGACATCACCGCCGTGCACATCGTTGACGACGATCACCGGGAATCGTTCGACGACGAGACGATGGATGGCCTCCGGGCCCAAGTCCGGGAAGGCGACCACGGTGGCCTCTCGGATGCACGTTCCGAGTAGCGCGGCGGTGCCTTCGACGGCGCCGAAGTAGACGGCGCGCCATCGCATCATCGCGGCGCGGACCTCGGCGGAGCGCTTCCCTTTGCCGATCATGCCCCGCAAGCCCATTGCCTGCAGCAGGAGAGGCGTGTACGCGTCCATTCGGGACGCGGTCGTTGGGCCGGCCGACCCGATCGGACGGCCGGGACGGGCCGGCGTGGGACCGCAGTAGTAGACGACCTGATCGCGAAGGTCGACGGGAAGCGGGTTGCCGGCGGTGATCAGCCCGGCCAGTCGCTCATGGGCGGCGTCGCGGGCGGTGTAGATCGTCCCGGTGAGCAGGACGGCGTTCCCCGCGTGGAGATCGTCGGCCTGCGCCGCGCTGAACGGGACTGGCAGCTCAATCATCCGGGCGTCCATCACAAGACGGTGCGACCGGCACGGTGCGAGTGACAGTCCAGATTGATTGCGACGGGGAGGCTCGCGATATGCGTGGCGTGACTCTCGATGTGCACGGCCAGCGCCGTCACACGCCCGCCAAACCCTGCAGGGCCGATGCCGAGGGCGTTGATCCGGTCCAAGAGTTCTCGCTCGAATGCCGCGAGTTCCGGATCGGGGCTCGGCGCGCCGACCGACCGGAGCAGCGCCCGCTTGCTGAGGAGCGCCGCCTGTTCGAAGGTACCGCCCATACCCACGCCGACGACAAGTGGGGGGCTGGGATTTGGCCCCGCGTCGGAGATGGTCTGGACGATGAACTGCACCACACCGGCACGGCCGTCTGAGGGCGTGAGCATCGCAATCCGACTCATATTGTCGCAGCCCGCGCCCTTGGCGAGGAACCCCAGGGTAATGCGATCGCCGGGGACGACGCGTGTGTAGACGATTGCCGGAGTGTTGTCCCCGGTGTTGACGCGGCGCAATGGGTGCGCAACGACCGACGGACGCAGATATCCCTCGCGGTAGCCCTGCCGAACACCTTCGTGAATTGCTGCCTCGAGGTCGCCGCCGTCGACGTGCACATCCTGGCCGAGGTCGAGAAAGACCACGGCCTGCCCAGTGTCCTGGCAGATCGGATACCACTGCGCGCGGGCGACGCGCGCGTTGTCGAGCAGGCGTTCCAGCACGTGACGCCCGACGTCGCTCTCCTCGACTTCGAAGGCGCGCGTGAGCGCGGCGAGCATGTCCTCGCCCATCTGATGGTTGACCGTGACGCAGAGATCGCGGACCGCGGCGGTAATCTCGCTAACGCCTATCGTTCGCATCGCTTCCCCACGCAATCGACGAGACGTCCGGCGTCTCGGTGAGGCGCTCGACGGCTCGAATGAGCGCCTGCCGGCGCGCGAGGCTCAGGCGTCCCTCGCACAGGGTCTCAAACTTGTCTATGAGTTCCCGGTCGGACGCCGGGTTGTGCGGGCTGCCACGCGGGGCCTCCACGCGGACCGTGTCGCGGCGCCCGTTGGTGCGGGTCACCGTGGCGACCGCCTGCCACTGCGCCGGAAACGACCGGTTGCATCCCGCATCCTCGTCCACGGAGACACGGGACGCCAAAGCACGCAGCCCGGGATCGGCAAGCGTGTCCGGCGTGAACTCGGCAAGCCCGACGCGCCCTCGCGCGAGGGCAAGAGCCACGCAGAACGGCAGGCTGAACTTCGCCTGATAGGGATTCTGGGGATCGGGAATTGCGGTGACCTCGACGGCCGTATGGAAGGTCCCGATCCGGATCGCGGCAACGTCGGACGGCCTCACGCCGAGGCGGCGAAGCTCGAGCGCCGCGTCCACCGCCGGATGGGTGTGGCCGCACGCGGCGTGCAGCTTGAAGGAAGTGTCCTCGATCCGGAGCCGGCCGCCAAGACCGGCGGTCAGGCGTTCCGGGTGGCCGCCGCCGGCCATGGCGCGGAGCACGCCTTTGTCGCCTTCCAGGATTTGCGATGCGCCGGTGAATCCCTCGCGCGCGAGCAGCGCACACAGCACTCCCGTCTCGGCGGCGCGCCCCGCGTGCAGCGTCTTGCTCATCGCTCCGTCGTGAAGAAACTCCCACAGCCCCGCGCAGAGACTTCCGGCGTTGCCGAACGCGTCCAGAGTGGCCGCCGGTGAAAGTCCGAGGATCACGCTACCCGCAGCCGCAGCGGCGAACGCACCCGCGGTACCGGTCGTGTGCCAGAAGCGATAGTGAGACTGTCCGAGCGCCTCTCCGACCCGCGCACCCACCTCGTACCCGCACGTGATCGCATCCAGGAGCCGCCCGCCGGACGCCCGTTCGCGCTCGGCAAGCGCGAGCGCGGCGGGAATCGTGACGACGCTCAAGTGTACGATCGACGCTCGGTGGAGATCGTCCATCTCGACCGCGTGAGACGCGACACCGTTCGCCAGGGCCGCGCCCGTCGCCGCGACGCGGCCACCGGCAAGCAGGGTGGACTCGTTTGCGCCGCCGAGTTGGGCGACGATCCGGGCGGCGATCTGTGACGCCGGCGACGCGGTGCCGGCGATCCCGGCGCCGAGCCAGTCGAGCACGCACCGCCGGGCCATCGCGATCGCAGCGTCCTGAAAGGAATGGCGCGTGGCGACCCACTCCGCCAATGTGCGCGTGGCACGCACACCGGGATCCACCCGCGCCGCCGCGGCTCGCCGCGGCCTTGCCGGCGCAGCGCCGCTCATGCGGGCCATATCAGATGACCTCCTCGTCGGCCAGCCGGGCGATGTCGTTGTCGGTGAGCCCGAGCCACCCGCGGTAAATCTCCCGGTTGTGCGCCCCGAGCGCGGGGCCCGTCGCGCGGACCTCGCCGGGCGTCTCGGAGAACTTCGGGACCACGCCGACCATGGCCAGTTCGCCGGAATCGGCGTCCGGCACCGCCACGGCATTGCCGCGGACGGCGACGTGCGGGTCCGCCAGGATACGGGGGATGTCATACACCGGCCCGGCAACGGCGCCGCTTTCTTCGAGCCTGGCCAGCACCTCGCCCTGCGTACGTTCGGCTATCCATCCGGCGATGACGGCGTCGAGCGCCGCGCGGTGCTTCACCCGCGACGTATTGTCCGAGAAGCGGGGATCCCGGACCAGATCCGCGCGGCCAATCGCCGCCGCCAGCCGCTCGAATACCCGCTGGCTCGTCGCCGACAGCGCAATCCACGTGCCGTCCTTGGCCGCGTAGAGGTTTCGGGGCGCGGCATCGGGGAACGCGTTGCCGGTTCGCCGTGCCTCGATCCCCAGCGCCTCGTACTGCGTGATGTGGGGGACGAGCATCCTGAGCAGCGGCTCGTAGAGGCTGACGTCTACGATCTGGCCTCGGCCCGTGTTGCGGCGGTGGTGGAGCGCCATGAGGACCGCCATCGCCCCCGTGAGCCCGGCGACTTCGTCGGCAAGCGGGATCGGCGGTACGAGCGGCGGCGAGTCCGGAAAGCCTGTGATGGCGACGAGCCCGCTCATCGCCTCGGCGATCGTCCCAAACCCGGGCCGGTGACGATACGGACCCGTCTGGCCGAACCCGGAGATGCGCAGCACGACGAGGCTGGGAATCCGCGCCAGCAGGCCTTCGGGGTCCAGTCCCCACCGTTCGAGCGTGCCCGGCCGGAAGTTCTCCACGAGGATGTCGCCGTGCGCCACGAGCTCGGTCAGGATTTCCTGGCCGCGCGGACAGCTGAGGTTGAGCGTGATGGATTGCTTGTTTCTCGACATGACCTTCCACCACACCGAGCAGCCGTCCGCGAAGGGTCCCCACGAGCGGAGGGGGTCGCCCCCCTTGGGGTGTTCGACCTTGATCACCCTCGCCCCGAAGTCCGCGAGCATGGAGGTTGCCGTGCCTCCCGAGACAATCGTCGAGAGGTCAAGGACGGTGAGATCGGTGAGCGGACCGGCGGTAGTCGTCATCGCGGGTCGGAAAACTTGAGCCCTCCGTGGAGGTGATTCCGCTTCGCCGCAGCGCTCCCTGCTCGGGTCGCCGGCGATGGCCGGGAGGGCGTGCGGGTCTGCGGTAGCGCGCGTCAGGTGACCGGCGGCCGCAGCAACGCCGCGCGAGCTTCGCGCGCCGGACCCGCGAGGGGGTGTCCCGGCAGATCCTCGATCTGCGCCAGGATCTCGGCCGCCTGCCAGACCAGGCGCTGCAGGTCGCCGTCCGGGACGTGGTGCCGCGTCGTCACGCTGTTCCATGCTCGCCCCGCGGCCCACGCACCCGCCGCCGCCGCACGCCGGGCCGCCTGCGCGGCCTGGCTGCCGCTGGCGGTCAACTCCTCTTCCAGCGGATCCGGCGGCAGGCCTTTCTCGCGCCTTGCCGCGTTGAGACGCGCAAGCATACGCCGGAGTCCGAGAAGCGATCTCCGCACCTCCTCCCCTACACGGTCCTGGTCCCACCCCGGGGCGGCACCCCGGCTTGCGCCACCGGGTGCGTGATCGGGCCGCGTCAGGGTGCGGACACGCGGAACTACGAGGCGCTCGGTGCCGAGCGCTCCCGCGACAGAGGCGAGGGCGGGCGGGGTCGCGGGAAGGATTCTGTCGCGGATCGCTTCGGCGAGCACCAGCATTCTTGGGTGGCGGATGCGTGCCGCCATGCGGCCCGCGTCTGTCGGACGTCCCCCGGCGTCGAGATAGCCGAACTCTCGCAGGACCTCGGCGCGCGCCCGAAATTCGTCCACCTCACGATTCGCCAGCATCGCGAGATCCCGTGCGAGGCGGCGTCGTTCACGCTGGAGAGCCGCGAGGTCCGCGAGGCTCGCAAGACACCGGTCGACCACGGGGCACCCGGTGCAGGGGATCTGGACAACCTCCCGGCCGAGCCGCGCCACTTCGTCGGTTGTGTCGGGGCGGCGGCGCGCCCGCCGAAGCCGGTCCAGCAAGGCGTCGAACTTTGCGCGCGTAGCCAAGCGGTCTCCACAGGGCCGGTCCTCGAGTCGATCCGAGGGCAGCGCGGCGAACCGGTCTCGCACCGCCGCGATTTCCGGCTCCCTCAGAAAGGTCGCGAACGACCGCCGGATTATGTGTTCGGCGTCGGCCGCAGGCCCGCGGACCAGCAGGTTGAGGACCTGCGCGTCGGACGGCGTGAATGTCGAGACGACGGGGTCGGGCGCGGCGGACGCCAGGGCGAGGCCCGCTTGTGCGTCGTCCGCGCTATCGGCCGCCACGATCACAACCCCGAGCGTATCACGGCCTCGCCGCCCGGCGCGTCCCGTCATTTGATGGAACTCGGTCGGGGTGAGCGGTTCCACGCCCTCCGGACCGTGCCGGTGCAACGTCGAGAGCACCACCGTGCGCGCTGGAACGTCCAGTCCGGCCGCGAGGGTGGTGGTTGCGCACACGAGTCGCACCAGGCCGGCCTCAAGCAACTCCTCGACGCACAAGCGCCAGCCTGTGAGATGCCCCGCGTGGTGCGACGCGACCCCCGCCCGGCGTAGTGGGGCGAGGAGAGGATGGGACGCGAGCTGCGGCATCGCGGCGAGCCATCGGTCGATCCGCGCGGCGCGTTCGGTGTCGCGCGGGGCGGGCCGCGCTCCCAGAAGCCGCGCGGCCTCATCGCATTCCCGGCGGCTGGGGAAGAAGAGGATGGCCGGAGTGAGCCGGAACCGGTCGAGCGCGTCGGCGATCGTCACCAACCAGCGCGGATGTTTCGCGCGCGGCCGGATCAGCCCGGCCGCGTCGGGCGGGAGCAGCTGCCCCGCGCCGTCGGCGAGCAGGAACACGAGCGGCACCGGCCGGGTCTCGAGAGCGATCACCTCGGGCGCTCGTCCTCGCACCGCGCCCATCCACGCGGCAAGCGTGGCGGCGTTCGGGATCGTGGCGGAGAGCAGCAGGAGGCGGGTCTCTCGCGGGGCGAGTAGGAGAATCTCCTCCCAGGCCGTCCCTCGCTCGGGATCGGCCAGGTAGTGGGCTTCGTCGAGCACGATCGCGCCGGGTATTTCGAGTCCGTTGCCCCTGCCTCGCGGGTGCCCCGGAGCGTCTGCGATGGGGGGAACGACGCGACCGGACGCCGTCTCCCGGCCGCAGGCGTCGTAGAGCGCATTCCTCAAGATCTCCGTCGTTGCAACCAGCACCGGTGCGCGCGCGTTGACCCGGCGTTCACCGGTGAGCAGGCCGACCATCGCGTCGCCGAACAGGGCCTGGAACCTGTGGAACTTTTGGTTCGACAAGGCCTTGAGCGGCGTCGTATACCAGATGCGGGGCGGCGCCACGCCGGCGGCGGTGGCGTGCGTCAGCGTCCGCGCGACGTGCTCCTCCGCGATCCACGTCTTGCCGCTTCCCGTGGGCGCCGATACTAGCACGTCGCCGCGCTCCATTGCCGCCAGCGCATCGCGTTGGAACGCCGCCGGCGCAAAGGGCGCCCGGGGCGCCTCCCCCACGTTGCGGAGGAGCTCCTGAAGCGTGGTCACGGACGCCGGGGCCACAGGAGCTCCCAGCGGCGGCGTCGAAGGCCACCGGCACAGTCCAGGTCATCCGCGCTCGAGGCGCCAGTGCCCAAGCAGACGAAGGGATTCACAACGTACGAGAAGCGCTTCCTGGCGAGCCTGATTCGCCAGGTATGGCGGGCGTGCCAGGGCTTCGTCGCCGTGGTCGTCGAGCGGGGGCCGGGAGAGGCCATTTATGCGCTTGAGAATCTGGCAGAGTGGTCCACCGCCCAGAGGGCGAGGCTTCGCTCGACTGCAAGCCGGTCACCGGCGGTCGGAGATCCGACGCGGCGAGTTGCGACCGAACTTCTCCGTGATATCCACACGTTCTGCGGCGGACTCGGCGACCTGCTTGGCAACGCCCAGCAATCCACGCTCGACCCTGACGAGATTGAGGACGAGGCGCTCACGATGATCGAAGGATTTCTATCGTGGACGACCCTGATGGCAACCCAGCTCGGGATTTCGGCCAATCTCCGTCCTCAGACCCTCTGGTACGATCGATAGACACCCCGGCTCGGCTATCGGATCTCGAATCGATCTCCCGGCTCCAGGATCGCAACGCGGGAGTCGGTCGACGACTCGACGAGACGCTTGAACTGCTGCGGGTCCTGCGCAATCAGGGGCCAGGTGTTGTAATGCTGGGGGATGACCGTCCGCGCGCCGAGCAGCTTCGCCGCCTTCGCCGCGTCGTCGGGCCCCATCGTGAAGTTATCGCCGATCGGCAGCAGCGCCACATCCAACCCGCCTTCGCCGATCAGGCGCATGTCTGAGAACAACGCGGTGTCCCCGGCGTCGTACACGCGCTTTCCCTCGACCTCGAGCAGGATGCCTGCGGGCATGCCGCCGTACGCCCCGTCCGGGAACGACGACCCGTGCAGCGCCGGGGTCAGCTTGACCCTCCCGAACGGGAACTCGTGACCGCCTCCGATGTGCATCGCATGGGCGTTTGCCACGCCTTGCTTTTGCGCGTAGTTGGCGATCTCGAAGTTGGCGATCACCAAAGCGCCTGTGCGCTTGGCCAGGTCGACCGTGTCGCCGTAATGATCCCCGTGCGCGTGCGTGACAATGATGAAGGAGGGACTGAGGCTGGCCGCTGCGACCTGGGTCCGAGTATTGCCCGTCAGGAACGGGTCGATGAGCACCATGGTCCCCTTGGTGTCGAGCGCCCACGTTGAATGGCCGTAATAGGTCAGGGTCGCCATCGCGATCCTCCCTCGGTGGTCGTGTGTGCTCCCCGGACCAGCCGGATAGACGGATCCGTCAGGGCTTGGCTCCGCGATCCCGAGAACGGGTGATGATATAGCGGCACCGCGGCGCGCCCGCCACCAGGTGCTCGGTCCGCGCAACCTCGGCCCCGAGCACCTCGGTAAACAGCGCCATTTCGGAGCCGCATGCCTGACGATGTGCCTCTGCGATCACGCGGATCGGACAGTTGTATTCGGTCAACGCAAAGGTGTCCGTGCCTAGTTCCTCGCTCTCCGCGAGATAGCCTTCCTCGTCCCGGATCTTCGCGAGAATGGCCACACGATCCGGCAGGTCCTTCCCGGTTATCCGGGTCCGGTACTGCTCCAGCTGGCGCGTCCGCCTGCACTCGAACAAGGCGTCCACCTTCGCATCACCGTCCAGCGCACGCAGGTCCTTGAGGAGAGAGGTGGCGATCTCCTCGTACGTTCGCGGGAAAACCTTGTCGCCTTCCGGCGTAATGCCGTATACACGGCTCGGACGGCCTTGACCACGCCGGATCCCATTTGGACGCAACTGACCGTCCCGCTCGAGGATCGCCAGATGCTGGCGTACGCCCATCGGCGTGATCCCCAGCCGTCGGCTGAGCTCCTGTACGGTCAGAGGGCCGTGGCGCTTGATGAGGGAGAGGATCTCGTGGCGCGTCGTTGAGGTCATGGCCTGTAACCTCACTTGCCCCATCTATTATTCTAGCAGAGATGGTCGGGCATTGGCAAAGAAATCACAGTTCATAGTTTACTATTACGTCCGCGGCTCCGTTTTGGATCGTCTCCAGCCCCCCGCACATTCCGCGCGGGCCCCAGGTACCGCTTGCGCGCGTTGGGAAAGGCTCGCGCCGTAACGCCGGAGGCATGGCGCCGCGCGGACTGGAGCGCAAAAGCGGGGAGCCCGTTGGGCTCCCCGCTTTGTGTCGCCGAAGCGCGCTCTGGCTACAAGTGCCCGTGCTTGGCCTGGAATTCCTCCGGGCTCAGCTTGTAGTGGTCTGTGCCTTCTTCGATGTACTTCTTGTACTGATCCGGGACGTCGCCCTCCGCGAAGATAGCCGTCACGGGGCACACCGATTCGCACGCGCCGCAATCGATGCATTCCTCCGGGTTGATGTACAGGTGGACTTCCCCCTGATCTTCATCGACCTTGGGGTGGATGCAGTCGACGGGGCAGACCTCGACGCACGAGCGGTCCTTCGTCCCGATGCACGGCTCCGTGATGACGTAGGTCATGCTAAGGTGCCTCCTTGGACGGACTGTATCCCTCGAGCGGACTTCGCCGCCGCCATTATACTCTACGAGTTACGGGATGTCCTCTTGCACGATGCCGGAGTGCGCCCGCGCGGCGGGCGCGCTCCGGCGGGATCCTCCGGTATCGGGTGTGTTATGATGACATCGTTTCGGGGAGCGTGGGGAGACGAGCGGATTGCAGAAACCGTCGCAGGTCGATGTCGATCAGATCGTGCGAGATCCCGGTGTGTTCCACGCACACGTACGCCAGGTCCTCGCCAGCCACATGCCCCGGCGGCAGACCGCCACAGCCGACGCCCGTCGCGCCGCCGTGCTCATGCCCTTGGTTACTTCCACCGAGGGGCCGGCCGTGATCCTGACCAAGCGCACCGACACCCTCGAGCATCACAGGGGTCAGATCGCGTTTCCGGGCGGGCGCATTGAACCGGGCGAAAACGCGCTCGATGCTGCGCTCCGCGAGACCTTCGAGGAAATCGGCGTGCCCGCCGAGGATGTGGAGGTCCTCGGCCGTCTTGACGAGGAAGTCATCACCGTGTCCGGATTTGCCGTCACCCCCTTCGTGGGTGCGATCGCCTCTCCAGGCCGGCTGCGGCTGAACGCGCGCGAGGTTCGAGCGTCGCTTGAGGTGCCAATCGCGGTCTTCCTGGACCCGCGCAACATCCGAACCAAGGTATGGGAACGCGGCGGGCGCTCGCAGGTCGTCCACTTCTACGCGGTCGGATCCGAGATGGTATGGGGCGCTACGGCGCGCATCATCGCCGGGTTCCTACACGCAGTCTTTGGAGCACCGGTGCACCAGGTGGGGCAAGTCACATAGGGAGGGTGGCTGATGCGCATCGCCATTATCTCGGACGTTCACGGCAACATTCGTGCCCTGGAGGCCGTGCTGTCCGACGTGCGCGCGCGAGGCCCCTTCGAGATGGTCATCAACGGCGGCGATCTAGCATTCGGAGGACCGCGGCCGCAGGAGACCATGCAGGCCCTGCGGGCCCTCGGCTGTCCGACCATCATAGGCAACACGGACCAGTGGCTGGCTGGCGGGCTGAACATGGTGGAGACGCCACGGCCCCTCGAGGAGGTCCGTGACTGGGCGCGGCGCCGCCTCGGAAACGAGGACCTGGAGTACCTTCGAGCACTGCCCATGTCCCACCGTGTCGAGCCGGCAGGCGGGCCTACGCTGGTGGTGGTTCACGCAACGCCCGTGAGCACCATCGAGACCGTGAACCCGGACGCGCCCGCAGAAACGTTGACTGCGATGCTGGAGCAGGCGCGGACTCGCTATTTGGCATACGGCCACATCCACAAGCCGTACGTGAGGGAGGTCGGCGACGGCGCGGCCGTGATCAATGTCGGTAGCGTAGGGATGCCCTTCGACGGCGTGGCGCAGCCCGCGTGGGCGATGCTGACCCTCGCCGACGGCCGCTGGCGGGCCGAGATCGTCCGCGTCCCGTACGACCACGAAGCCGTCGCGCGAGACCTGTTGGCGAGCGATCATCCGCTGGCCGAAACCTTCGCGCGCCGCATCCGCACCGCCCGAATGGACTAGTCGCGAACATGGTGCGTGCCGACCATCACGTCCATCTTGAACGGGGGCCATGGACCCTCGACTGGCTGGGGCGTTTCGTGGCGCAGGCGCGTGCGGTGGGGCTGACCGAGATCGGGTTCAGCGAGCATCCGCACCGGTTCCGCGAGTGCCGCAAGATGTATCCTCCGCGCCGGGCCGTGGAGGGCTGGGTCGACGAACAGTGCACCGAGAGTCTCGAGAGCTACGTCCGGCTCGTCGAGGACGCGCGGCGTGCTGGCCTGCCGGTCAAGATCGGACTGGAGTGGGATTTCCTTCCGGGCTACGAGCACGAACTCGATCGACTGTTGCGGACGTACCCATGGGACTTCGCCATCGGATCCGTGCATTGGCTTCCGCCCGCGGACCCGGACGGCGTGTGGTGGGGGTTCGACAACCTATCCCGGGCCGAGGAGTGGGAACGGCGCGACGTGCTGGACGCGTATCGCCAGTACTTCCGCCTCATCTCGCAGGCCGCGGCGACCGGGTTCTTCGATTTCGTCGGACACGCGGACGTGATCAAGGTGTGCGGGTACCGACCCGCGGCCGACCTCAGCGACCTCTACGCGGAGGCGGCGGCCGCATTTGCCAAGTCCGGTGTGTGTGCGGAGATCAACACGGCGGGCTGGCGGAAGCCGGTCGGCGAGGTCTATCCAGCACCGTCGTTTCTCCAGGCGTGCCGGCGTGCCGGCGTGCCGACGCTCATCAACTCCGACGCGCACGTGCCCGAGGACGTTGGCCGGGACTTCGACCGCGCCGTCGCGATCGCACGTCAGGCGGGATACTCCGACATCGCAACCTTCACCGGGCGCGTTCGGACGATGGTGCCGCTCGAATGACTTGCGAGAAGCGCGGGGTCGCGCGCAAGCTCCGTGCGTGCGGCTCGGCGGGGGCGCATGCAGCGTGGTGTCCACGACGGCCTTGAGTTTGCACGCGCTCACGCGGGCGGGTTGGGTGAGCCGCGGTGGACGATCGTCCATGGAGCGGGCCGGCTCTTGTGACTGTTCGACTCGCACACGCTCCTCGCTGGTGTGCCGGGAGACCATCAGGGGAATAGCGCATCCTCGGTCGACCCGGCCCTCGCGAACGAGTTTGAGGCTCAGCGTTGGCGCTAGCTGCGGGGTCGATCATGCACTTGCTGGAGCGCACCGCGTCCGCCCGCGCGAACCGGGGAGCCTCGTCCCCACGTAGTCGACGACGTACCGGTGTTCCGCAGTCTATCGCCCACCCCGGGTCGCCAAGGCAGCCCCCCTTCAGCGCGTGTCCTGCAACGCCTGGAGGAGAGTTACGACATGTCTAGTAGTATATACCACTAGGCGAGTCCCACGTATTGGTGCCCCTGGGGGGTTGGTTCGGATGGCACGGGCTCGCTCGATACCTTCAGTTGAACGCCGAGCAGGTCCCGTTCACCGGCGCGCGAGCGCGGCGGGCACTCGGGTACTCGGTGGACCGCGACGCGATCATCAGGGCCGCGTTCTTCGGCTTGGGCACGGCGATCTGCGGCCTGCCGATCCCGAAGGAGACCCTGGCGTATGATCCCACCTTGGATCACCACCCGGCCGGCCGCAAGACCATGCACGCGAGGGGATGCACAAGATACTGCACGACGCCACGTGCATCTGCCTCATGTGCCTGCACAAGGGGGAAGCGTACAAGAAAGGCGCGGAGGGGCTCCGGGTACTGCTGGGGCTCCTCGTGTTCTGTTCCGGCTGCGAACTGGAAGCCACAACGCTGACGAGGTAACGGCTCGGCGCTCAGCGTTCGGATGCTGAGGTATGCATTCCGTCGGGCCTTCGTGGCCGCCGCCCTCTTGTGGGTGGTCGTGACCTTGCGCTCGGGGGTACGGCGCCGGGGTGTGGGAAACGGTGACGATGCGCTTCGCCGACGTCATTCTGTGCTTCCCCCCGATCTTGCTCGCGATGCTGGTCGCCGGGTTCCTCGGCGGCGGAGTCGGGTACCTGATCCTGATCATCGGGTTCTTGTACCTGCCGCAGTTCAGCCGACTGGCGTTCGCCCAGACGCTTGCGGTTCGCCAGGCGGAGTCCGTGGAAGCGGCGCGGGCGTCGGGTGCGTCGCCCGTGCGCATCCTCCTCCGCGCGATCCTGCCGAATGTCGTCGGCCCGCTCGTGATTCAGGCGTCGCTGTCGGCGGCTTCGGCGATGCTGCTGGAGTCGGGGCTCAGTTTCCTCGGCCTCGGCGTGCTGCCGCCCGCGCCCCCCTGGGGGGCTCGAGATCGCGACTGCCCGGAACTACATGTTCCAGACCCGCTACTACGTGCTATGGTCGTCGCTGGCGCTGAGCGTGACGATCCTTGGCATCAACACGATAGGCGACGCCCTGCTCGACTACCTCGATCCCTGGCGGCGCGCCGGGTGAGGGTCGGCGGACACATGGCCAGGCGAGAGGAGGAGGTGACCGGGTGCGCATCGCGGAGGCATCGTGCGGAAGGGAGGTGCGGGTCAACACGTCTTCGTCGCAGCTCGGGTGAACGCAAAGGAGGTGGAAGATGTTCCGCCAGTATCCGCGCGTCGATGTTGATCCGGACCTGATCGCCAGGCTGAAGCGGGTGAGTCCGTCGACGCTGGGCCATCTCACCGATTTCGGCTTCGTCCGGGGGCTCAAGCCGTCGTTTCGTCCGATCAAGCTGGTCGGGCCTGCCGTCACCGTGAGAATCCCACATCTGGACTCGACGGCCGTGCACTGCGTGCTCGACGTCGTGCAGCCTGGCGACGTCGTGGTCGTGGACCAGTCGGGCGACGCCGCCCGGGCGTGCTGGGGGGGCGGGGTGACCTATGCGGCGGTCAGGCGCGGCGTAGCCGGAGCCGTGGTCGCGGGCGCGATGACCGACTGGGGAGAGATCCTGGAGCTCAAGTTCCCCATGTACTTCCGCACGATCTCAGCGCTCACCACGCGCATCCTCGGGATCGAAGGCGAGATCAACGTGCCGGTCACGATCGGTGGGGTCGTGGTGCGGCCCGGCGACGTGGTGTTCGGGGACGAGAATGGCGTTGCGATCCTGTCGTCCGAGCAGGCGGCCTCCTACGCGCCGGTGTTGGAAAAGATGGAGCACGATGAGGTGGGCACGAAGCAGCGCCTCGACGCGGGCGAGTCCCTCGCCACGCTCAGCGGAGCGCGTCAGAAGTTCGACGCCGCTGCCGGGCGTCGGGGCAGGAGGTAGCGTCGATGCCGGGAGTGCCAAGACAGGCGCAGGGCGTTCCGACTGCGGTGGGGCGGTTCCGCTGGGGGATCATGGCGTTCATTCTGTTCCCGCTCACGTTCGTGATGTCGCTCGACCGGACCAACATGGTGGTCGCCGCGCCGGTCGTTCAACGTGAGTTCCATTTCACACTGGTCCAACTCTCGCTGATTCTCACCAGCTTTTGGTGGACGTACTCGTTCCTGCAGGTTCCCGGGGGGCTTCTCGCCGAGCGGTTCGGAGCCCGTCGGCTGCTGACGTGGGCCAACGGGTGGTGGTCGGCGCTGACGATCCTGACTCCATTCGGTTGGAGCGTGGGGTCGTTCGTCACGATCCGTGGGTTGCTTGGCGCCGGGCAGGCCGCGGACTGGCCGAGCTCCGTGTACGCAATCCGCGAATGGTTCCCGGACGCGGAGCGGGGCAAGGCAAACTCGATCCTGCTCGGCGGGCTCTATCTCGGCCCGATCGTCGGGGGGCCGCTGACCGTCCTGATCGTCCAGACTCTCGGGTGGCATTGGGCCTTTTATCTCTACGGCCTCGCAGGGATCGTTACCGCCGCGTTGTGGTGGCACTATTTCCGGGATTCGCCGGTCGGGCACCCGTTGATGAATCCGGCCGAGGCGGAGTACATCGAGCGCGGGCAGACCGTCAAGGCCACACGCGAGGAGGGACCGAGGGCGTGGCGGCGGTTCATTCGCAGCCCGCAGTTCTGGGCGATCGGGCTTCAGTATTTCTTCCTGATCCTGATCCAGAGTTTCTACACGACATGGCTGCCGACGTACCTGGTCCGGGAACGGCATTTCTCGCTCACCGCGATGGGATGGCTCTCGTCGCTTCCATTTGTGGCGCTGTTCGTCATGGTGTTCGTGACGGGGGCTGTTGCCGACCGCATCTACCAGCGCACACAGTCGAAGTGGCTCGCGCGCGTACCGCTGGCGATGACCGGGTTCGTCATCGCCGCCCTGTTCCTCATCCTCGCATCCCGCGTGACGGGTGCGTTCTGGCTGATCCTGTTCCTGATGATTTCACTGGGGGCGATCGGGCTAACCCAGGTGTCGATCTGGTCGGCGACGCAGGACCTCGGCCCAACGCTCACGGGCTCGGTGTCCGGGTGGACAAACTTCTGGGGCAACTTCGCGGCTGCCCTGGGCCCGACGTTCACGGCGATTCTCGTGGGGCTGACGACGCGGTGGACGACCGCGCTGTTGGTAATGGCGCTCGCCGGCGTGTTTGGGGCCGTGCTCTGGCTGTTCGTGCATCCGGAGCGTCCGCTGACGGAGGCACAGGATGCCGGGGCGGCGGCGCTGGCCCGTGCCTGAGGTGGCCGCCGGGGCGGCAGGGGGCCCGGGCCGTGCTACACTGGCCACAGAGGAGTAGGGCTGGCGGGGAGCGTGCCCCGTAGAGGAGGAGCGGATGCGCATCGCCCTGTGTCAACTGGTCTCGTCCCCGCGCAAATCGGAGAACCTGGAGAGCGCGCGCCGCGCGCTCCGAGAGGC